>JAEEGL014393162.1_pt1 | contig 51110 bp, 37 predicted proteins | sample 9134231 | NCBI WGS metagenome assembly JAEEGL01 (sample SAMN16246548, study PRJNA631951) | gut metagenome | biome: gut microbiome; feature: rumen; material: fiber-attached | host: Bos | place: Iran: Karaj | collected 2018-10
CGTTTGCCTCAACTCATCCCTCCCACGCCTTTCGGCGCGGGCCCCTCCCCCTCACGCGGCCGGGGGCGGCCACGGTCTTCCGGGAGCAAGTTCCACTTTCTGTCAGTCTTTGGACTGTAAGCGGCATCGCTGTTTTTTCTTTTTCTCGACAGGATTCTGAGTGCCTCTCCAGTCCTGTCGCATGATTTGTTTTGCATCTCTGCCACTTTCTCTCTCGCGAAAGGACTCTGAGCGTCTTTACGGTCCTGTCGCAAGCTGTTTTTCCGTCTCCCGCTGTTACCTGCCTTTTCCTCTTGCGGCGGGATTGGGGATGTTGGGAATTAATTCCGAAAAAGTGGCAAAAGTGTCAGAGGTGTTCGCGCAGATAATATCTTCTTGAAGGTTTAATGGCGTTTTGCTTGACGGAATAGACGATGTTTATTTTATGAAAATCGTATATTTATTTTATGTTTTACGTAAAATTGGCATTATCTTTGTCTGCTGAGAAAAACAAAACGAATAACAATATGAATAATTCAACACAAAAGAGCATCAAGAGACTCTCCATCGCCACTCTCATTATCGGTGGTTTGACGCTTGCCTATCTCTACTGGGAAATGATTGCCCAGTTGTGGGTGAGCAGTTATATCTATCCACTCACCTGGAACCCGGACATAAAGGGGTGGCAGATCTTCATTCTGGCGGCCCGTTTCATCAGCATCACGGCTCTTTTCATTCTTTGCAGCATTTTCCTGTATCGCACCAACAAAGGCCTGAAGGACGGTGAAATCTTCCCGAAATCCAACATCCCCCTCATCAGGTGGGGGGCTCTGGTGGCAGCCCTTCTGGCCTTCGTGCACAGCAATTACGCGGCAGTGGTGAAGGGGGAATCGGCACTGATGCTGGACTCCAATACCATTCTGGTCCCTCTCATCGTCCTTCTTTTCGCAGGACTCTATAAAATGGCATATCTGGCAGCAAAAGACAGCAATCTGGCGATATGATTACGGTAAACCTCGACAAGATGCTCTGGGAGCGGCATATGAAGCTCTCGGAGCTCTCCGAAAAAATCGGTATTTCTCTCACCAACCTTTCCCTGCTCAAAACGGGGAAATGCCGAGCCGTCCGATTCACTACGCTCAACAAACTCTGCAAGGTACTGGAATGCGTCCCGGGGGACATCCTGGACTATCAGTCCGACCCGGAAGGCTCTGAAATGGAGGACGATATCTATGCGGAAGATTAAGCTGCTCATGGCCCTGGCGTTGTATCCTGCCTTGCTTTCGGCGCAGGAGCACGTCACCGTCAAAGGGAGGATTATCAATGAACAAGGTGATGCCGTCGAATATGTCCAGCTTGGTGTGCCCAAACTCCAAATAGGGTCCATTTCCGCAGCTGACGGTCGATTCGAAATAGTTATACCTTGTGACACGTTGGAGTTTTTCCATGTATGCTATCAGCCGGCAGCCTATCCTGTCACCGGTCCTGCCGATGACGTGGTCATCATCCTGCACGAGCACGAATTGCCCCCGGCAGTTTCTATAGGAGGAAAAACAAAGGAAAAGTATTTGCTTAAGCCGGGAACGGGTTTGCTGAAGAACGTGGGAATCATTACCACGTCCCTGCGGAGCGAACACCCTTCAGGACGGGAAATAGGTTCCGTCGCCCAAGCCAAAAAGCCATTTCTTGTGCAAGACATCCTGCTTACCGTCCGCAGCAACCATATCCCCGGTTGCGTCGCATCCATCAACATCTACCGCATCGAGGGAAAGAAGGAATCGTTTGTCAACGTGCTTCACAAACCCATCTACTTCGATGTTGCCGTTTCGAATGATCCGCAGGATTTCGACATCAAGCCGGAAGAAACCCTCCTGCTGGAACCGGGCAAATACTTCGTCGCCTTCCAGGTCGTCGGATGCAACAACGAAGCTCTCCAGGCCTTCCTTGCCAAAACACAGAAGGAGCAGGAATCGTGGGAGATGAGTATGGACTTCAATATCTACCTCAAGAGCAGCTATGTCCGGGAAGTGGCCCTGGGTGAGATGGAACATCTGCCCGTCAACATCGGAGTAGCCGTTAAGGGGCTTGAGTATCAATGACAAACGGGATATTTTCCGTGGCCCATCAGATATGCCACCGGGCAAAGCCGGCCACGGCTAATAAGGGAAAACGCAGACGGCGTCCTTGTGCTCCCGCTCAATTTCGGACCATATTGCGGGCTTCTCTTCCCCTTCCTTGAGGGGGCCGGGGAAGTAAAACTCCTGCTCGTACAGCCGGGCTGTGGCACGGTCTTTTTCCATCGCCATGGTTACGAATCCTATGTCGCCCCAGTGGCCGGTGGACGGTACGCAGAGGGTTCTCAGGATGTCCCGTTGCATAAAATTGTAACGGACCCAGCCGGCGTCCCAGATGTGCTTGTGCCCGTAGATGAATCCTTTGCACGACGGACTTTTGACAAGCAGGTTGCGGATGACGCTGATATCCTCAAGGGGATGATGTGCCATTACGAAGACAGGTTTGCCGTCGGTGTACGAGGAAAGCTGAGCCTCCAGCCATTGTACCTGCCTGTCGTCAAGTGCTCCCGGATTGATCCAGGTTTTCTTGTCGTCTCCCTCCTGCAGTGAATCCAGCAGGATTAAATCCGCCAGCGGTGTCTCGACCTTATAGACATAGCGGTCCGGCAACTGCGATGCGGCGGCGTGGACCGGGAATGCCTCGGCGAACTCCGCCCTGCGGTCGTGGTTGCCAAGGGTGAGGGTGAGACGCATTCCGGCTTCTTCGAGGCGGTCCAGATATTTCTTAGCCGCGGCGTATTCTTCCGGCTTGCCTGTCAGGTAGGCTATATCTCCGAGACACAGTACATTACGAGGCCTGGGGTTAAGGGCTAGAATCTGATCTACAATTCCCGCCAGGCATTTTTCCTGATGCCAGTCCGGATGCAGGTGCAGGTCTGAAATAATGCATACGAGATTCTCGTCGAATCCGAGCGGCTGCGGGGCCTTCTTTTTTATGCATGAAATGGCGTTGATGGCTTCTCCCATGCGCGATGCTCCGGAGGCCTCGAGCGAAATGCCAAGGGCCCCGAGAGCAGCCATGTTACCTAAAAAATCTCGTCTGTCCATAGTTGCAATACAGTTTACAGCGTATTCCGCATAATAAGTTTCCAGGGGTTGCGGACCGTCCGGATGCTATTATCCCGGATAAGATCAGCAACAATTCTGCCCATTTGGATGAAATCTGTTGAAATCGTAGTGAGACCGCCGCAGATGACTGTTTTGAGGATTGTCTCGTTGTAGGTAATAAGGCCGAAGTCTGAGCCGATTACATAATTTTGCCGTTTCATCGCATTCATGATATTGACAATCTCCTTGTCTTCCGGCGTAAGGTAAAGAGCGCCTTGCAAAATGGGATAATTCTCCATGGTCTTGAGATAGCCGACCTCAAAGCCATAGTCGGAGCAGAAACGTTTGATTCCGTCCAGACGCGATTCGGGCTCCAGCCTGTTGTCTTGAACAAAAATGAGTTCTTTGTATTTGCGAATAGAGGGAAGGCAAGAGACCAGCGCATCGTAGGTGTCGTCCGCAAAACTCTGGGTAACCGAAGAGAACTTGCCTAAAAGGGAAGGAACGCACTGATCCACGATTATCACCTTCCCGCCAAGTCGCTTCAGCTTGCTTTCGATGTCGTCGAATTGCCATGGAAGCACAAGATAAACGGTGTATTTCCCGGCTACCTGGTCCATAAGCATGTCGAAGGTGTCACGGTTGGCGCCATGGAACATGACGTCTATTGTCACTCCTCTGCCGAGCGAACTGGTAATGGACTCATAAAGGTCGTCTTTGAATAAACTGGGGATTCCGAATATCAGCAGTATGCGATGGATTATCTCTACCCGGGTACTGCTTACGAAATAGCCGACCGACTGCTCGGATTCGATGATTCCACGGGACATGAGTTCTTTTAGGGCCAGGACGACGGAACTGCGGCTGAGGCCGGTTTGGATGCGCCAAAAGTTGATGGACGGAATCTTGTCTCCCAGCTTATATTTCCCGTCAAGGATATCCTGCTCCACGGTGTGGACGATCTGTTTATATCTGTTTTCCCTAAGCATACGCAAAAATAGTCAAATTACTGCAAATTGAGGAAAATGGTAACGATGCCGGTATTGATGATGTCTACGAACATTGCACCGACGATAGGAACGATGATGAAAGGCTTCATCGTATACCGGTATTTATAGCAAACCGCAGACATATTCGCCATTGCATTCGGCGTGGCGCCAAGCCCGAATCCGCACAGTCCGCTCACCAGGACTGCACTGTCATAGTCCTTCCCCATCAGAGGGAAGGCCACGAAAGATCCAAATAGCGCAATGAATGCAACCTGCGCACATAGTATCAAAGCAAGCGGAAGCGCCAGCGAAGCGAGTTCCCATAGCCTCAGGCTGGCCATCGCCATTCCGAGGAAAAGCTGCAGGCAGACATTGCCTATCGAGGTGATTTCTTCGACGTTCAATTCGCGCTCCCACTTAGTGGAAATGCCGAAAAGATTGCGCAGGATACAGGCTGCCAGAAGCGCCCCGAAGTATGTCGGAAAAGTGATTCCAGTCATCGCCAGAAGGCGGCTCATTCCTGTTCCGAGCGCCATGGTGATGATGAGGACGCAGGCTCCGCGCAAGTAATCCCTGAAGGTTTTGCTGCCGGCATTTTCCAGTGTATTGTCGGGAATGGAGGCGGTAGAGTTAACAGGCTGACCGCCAAGATGATGCAGACGGATAAGGGCTTCGCCGAGCGGGCCGCCCAACAGTGATCCGGCGACCAGGCCGAAAGTGGCGGCGGCCATCGTTATGGAAGAGGCGTTTCCAAGGCCCATTTCCTCAAGCAGAGGAGAGAATCCTCCGGCAGTTCCGTGTCCGCCGCTCATGGGAATGGACCCGGAAGCCATGCCGAAAAGAGGACTCAGGTGCATCCCCGCTGCAATTCCTACCGAAATAAGGTTCTGGGCCACTATCAACACAGCCACGAGGCCAATCATCATCACGAGCGATTTACCTCCCTTGCGGAGAACCTTGAAGTCCGACTGAAAGCCTACCGAAGTGAAAAACAGCATCATACACAGATCTTTGACGGATCCGTCGAATATGCATTCAACACCGAAGACGCCAAAAAGGAAAAGGGTGAGCAGGGAGATCAACAGTCCCCCCGTTACCGGCGCCGGTATGCAGAACCGCTTCAGGAATGCCACCTTTCCGGTAAGGAACATGCCGAAAAAGAGGGCCAGGACCCCGACCCCCGCACTCGCATATTCATCCAGAGCAAGCATCATCATTTCCTGTAGTCAAGCGGCGGCTTCCTGTCGCCCATAAGGGGGACGAAAACAGGCGCAGGCCCCTGTACGGATTCAAATTCGTCGCGGACGGCCTTGACCTTGGCCGGGTCGGTGTACAGGTCGACCGCGGTGAGATAGAACACCCTGGCCACGTTGAGGATGGATTTGGTACCGATGGTTGTGCCGCCGATGGCCGTCTGCTGCCAGGTGTGGATTCCGGTCGTAGTGGTGGCGACGCGGAGCCTGGCCACCGGGGCCACCTGAGACACATTGCCAACGTCGCTGGATCCGCCGCTCGACCCCGCCGGGCCGAATTCCTGCCGGACGGTAAGCATCCCTTCCAGTTCCTTCTCCTTGTCCTGCGAGTCGGAATTGGACAGGACCTCCCTCACGAAGGCCTTCTCGCGGGCGTCCAGGTCAAGTCCTCCCACCTTTTTGAGGTTCTCCAGCATGAGTGTGGCGAGGGAGACGTTTATGAGGCGTTCGTAGTTGCCGTTGACGATTTCGTATTCCATCGTGGTGCCGGTCCCCAGGGCGGCGCCTTCCGCAGCCTTGACCGCCCTTGGAATGATGTCAAGCAGTTCCGTGCCCTTCGGGTGGCGGAAATAATAGTAAACCTGGGCGAATTCGGGTACTATGTTGGGCGCGTCGCCGCCGTGGGTAATCACATAATGGAACAGGGTCCCTGCCGGCAGGTGCTCCCGCATCATATTCATCATAAAGTCGAAGGCCTCCACGGCATCCAGCGCGGAACGGCCTTTCCAGGGGGCGGAAGATGCGTGGGCAGCGGTTCCGTGGAAGGAGAATTTGATTCCGATGTTGGCCTTGCCGGATGTGAGAGGCACTTCGTTGACCGCGGCGGGATGCCAGTCGAATACGGCGTCGCAACCGTTGAAGCAACCTGCCTGCGTCATATAAGCCTTGCCGCCTCCGCCTTCCTCGGCGGGACATCCGAACACCTTGATGGTGCCCCCGGTGCCGCTCTTTTCAAGGAAACGGGCTATCGATACGCCGGAGGCGACGGCGGCCGTGCCTATCAGGTTGTGGCCGCAGCCATGGCCATATGACTGACTTTCAATGGGTTTGCGGTAGGCTACGGTGTCCTGGGACAGACCGGGCAGGGCGTCGTATTCTGCCATTACTCCTATGACCGGGTGGCCGCTTCCGTACGTTGCCACGAATGCGGTAGGGATACCTGCGACGCCCATCTCCACCGAAAAGCCGTTTTCCTCAAGGAAAGCCGCGAGCAGCGCCGAACTCCTGTATTCCTGATAGCCCGGCTCCGCAAACCCGTGCAGTTGTTTCTGGATTTTGTCGTACACTGCAAAGCTGCCGTCGAGGTATTCAATACCGCAGCGCCGGACCGCCTTCTTTACGCCCATTCCTGACAGTAAGACCGGGAAAAAGAGAAGGAAAATGACGGCCGGCAGACACCGTCTAAAAAAGATTGTCCCCATATGACAAATATAAATATAAAATTAGTATATTGCAATTCGTAGGAAGAAACAATTCCATGAATGAAAAAGATTAGGCTTTCTCTTTTCGTAAAGGTGCTGATAGCCATTGCGCTGGGCGCCGCATTCGGGCTCATCGTCCCGGATTTTCTACTTCGCCTTCTGAAGACCTTCAACGTCCTGTTTGCCCAGTTGCTCAAATTTATCGTGCCTCTCCTGGTCCTGGGGCTTGTAACCCCGGCAATTTACGGCCTTGGGAAGGGCGCCGGCAAGATGCTCCTGGTGGTCGTCGGCGTAGCGTACCTTTCCACCGTGTGCGCAGGTCTGTTCGCCTACGGAAGCGCATCCTTGTTCCTGCCGAACATTCTCCATGTCGGAGACCTGTCGCAGAATGCAGCCGAGGCAAAGGTGATCGAACCCTACATCGACCTCAAGATCAAACCTCTCTGCGATATTCTCACGGCGTTGTGCCTGTCGTTTATGGTGGGCGTGTGCTGCATCTACATCAAGGGTGATACGCTGCGCAAGTGGTTCAACGAGTTCGGCGAGGTGGTCAAACTCACCATAGAGAAAGCCATCATCCCGCTCATGCCCTTCTACATCTTCACGATGATGTGCGAGATGAGCGCCGCCGGCAAACTTGCCGTGGTAGTTGGTTCCGGCGCCAAAGTAATCGCCACCGGCGTCGTGCTGTCCATCCTGTACCTTGTGATACAATACCTGGTTGCCGGCGCCATTGCGGGAAAGAATCCTTTCAAGTGCCTCTGGAATATGGCTCCGGCTTACCTCACCGGCTTTTCGATTTGTTCATCGTCAGCAGTAATCCCAGTCACCCAGAAGTGTACCCTCAAGAACGGCGTGAGCGAAGAAGTTACCAACTTCGTAGTGCCCCTGTGCTCAAACGTGCACATGTGCGGCTCGGTCATCAAACTTGCAACGACTGCCGTCGCCGTGGCCTTCATGATGGGCGTACCCATCAGTTTCCCCGTTTTCCTCAAGTTCATCCTCGTGCTGGCGGTCGCTACCGTGGCATCTCCCGGCGTCATGAGCGGCGTGCTTATGGCCTCGGTCGGATTCCTGGAAAGCATGCTGGGCTTCAGCCCCGAGATGACCGCCCTCCTTATGGCCATATACCTCGCACTTGACGGCTACGGTCCCGCCTGCAACGTCACCGGCGACGGTGCAATCGCCCTCGGCGTCAACAGGTTCTTCAAAGCAGAAAAAGCAATATGAAGCATATCGTTACGGTCTTATTGGCTGCGGCTGTGCTGTCAGGGTGCAAGCCCGCAGTAGTGCGGCACACTTTCTACAGCCAGTTCATGCGTTCTGACAGCCTCCAGGTCTCTGAAATCTGGGGCCCTGCCGGCAGTAAACTCATAAACGCGGTCGGGCATCACGGTGCCGCCGTCGAGAACCAGTATATGGCACTCCGCTTCTATTTCGACAGCAGGGGCGCCATCGACGTTTACAGCAAAAGCGGAAAGATTGACGATGAACTTGGCCGCTGGCTGTGGTACCCCAGTGTGGAACAGCAGCAGAATGAAGGAGCCGGATGTGATGCGTATTACGTAGGCAAGACCGTCGGCCTTGGCGGGGTGCGCCTGTGGGACGGCGGGCAGGAGGTCCGCCTGGAAGCCACTAAAGGCCGCCGTTCCCTGGTCGGAAGGACCCCGGACGGCGCCTATATGGAAATGATAGCATACGGCGTCCCATACCAGGAAGATACAGTCGATGTCAGCATGAGGGTCGATGTGTTTGACTCCAATCGCTGGGCCCGGGTGACAGTCCGGGAGGTGGAAGGCAAGCCGCTTCGATACGCCACCGGCGTCAACTATCCCGAGAATGCGCAGATCCGCAGGGGGGACGGCTGGGCCGCAGTATGGGGCGAGCATCCCGCCGACCTGTCCAGCGCGCCCGCGCCCATCGGAGCTGCCATCAGCTTTGACCCTCGGCAGTTCCCGCAGGTAGAAGATACCGGAAACACAATCCGGCTGGTTTCGGTGCCGCTGCCGGAGTTCTCCACCCTCATCGTCGCAGCCTCGGATAAGGAAGACCTTCTCAATACGGCCGACCGCTTCTTCTCATTCATAGAATCCAAATAGTTTCAGACGTGAAAAACAGATTAGTGTCCATCGCCTTGTCGGCGCTCCTCATCCTCTCCTGCAGCCAGGAAGAAAATACCACCGTAATCAAACCGCTTGACGGGGAATACTGGTGGGGCGCTGTAGTCAACAAGGGCTACGTGCAACCGTTTACCGAATTCAGTTCCTGGGACAACTTCTTCCTTGACGACCCGCTGCCGGCGCCCCGCACGCGCAACGAGGCCCCCTTCGATCTCGGCACAATGAGCGTCAAGGGCGTGACGGCGCCGCTGCTCGTTTCCAGCAAGGGCCGGTACGTATGGAGCGATTATCCATTCCGATTCTCCTTCAGGGACGGAGTGCTGCACATAAGTTCCAGACACGGAAAAGTGGAGCCCGTCAAAGCGGGGGAGACTCTCAGGGACGCCTACCTGGCCGCCTGCGCCACCCATTTCCCCTTCGACGGACGCGAACCGGCGGAACTGATGTTCACCAAACCCCAGTTCAACAACTGGATAGAGACCGTGGTGCTCGGCATCAACCAGGAGAACGCAGAGAAGTTCGTGGATGCACTGCATGCCAGCGGCTTCCCCTGCGGGGTGGTGATGATCGATGGCGGCTGGCAGCGCTACCACGGCTGCCGCGACTTCAACCCCGACACCTTCCCGGACGGTCAGCACTTGTTCGACAAAATCCGCGGCTACGGTTACAAGGGCGTGCTCTGGTGCTCCTACTTCCTATCCGCAGACAGCCGTCCGGAATTCACCAGCTACAAGCCCGGGATGCAGGACATCCTTGTACACAGCAAACACGACCCCGCCGACCCCGCCCTTGTCTGGTGGTGGAACGGCATCAGCGTCACACTGGACCTCACCCGGGATGACATCCGCCAGAAATTCACCGACGAACTCAAGGCTATGGCTGACCGCTTCCACTTCGACGGCTTCAAGTTCGACGGCGGCGACCCTGAGTGCTTCCGCGGCGACGCCGTTTTCAGCGAGCCCTGGATGGAGCCTGCCGACTTCGGTCACGCCTATGCCAGGGTTGGCGAGGCTTTCCCCTACAATGAGTTCCGCTCCGTCTACAAGGCCTGCGGCCTTCCGATAGTTGTCCGCCACTGCGACGTAGGTCATTCCTGGGAAGAATTCCGTGCCGTCATCCCCGACATACTCACTGCCGGGCTGGTGGGCAATCCTTATATGTTTGCCGATATGATAGGCGGCGGGCTGGGCACCAGTTTCATGCCGGGCAAGACCTTCTCGCACAAACTGTTCATCCGTTCCTGCGAACTCCAGGCCCTGATGCCCATGATGCAGTTCAGCGCCGCCCCATGGCGTGTGCTCACGGAAGAGGAATGCGCCATCTGCCGTAAGTACGCCGACCTTCACGTCGCTTTCGGTCCCTATATAATGGAACAGGTTCACCACGCATCCGCCACCGGCGAGCCCATAATGCGCACGATGGAATATGAATTCCCCGGTTGCGGATACGAACTCGTAAACCAGCAGTTCATGCTCGGCCCCAGGTATCTCGTTGCGCCCGTCACCAACGAGGACGATTCCAAGACTGTCTATATCCCGGAAGGAACCTGGCTCGACGACCAGGGCCAGACCATCCAGGGCCCCCAGGTGCTGGAACTCAAAGACATCCCCGTCGGCCGTCTGCCTTACTACGAAAAAATCTGATCAAGTATGAAACGATACCTTGCCTTCCTGTCCGTTACGCTTCTGGTCCTCTCATGCACGACGAAGCCAGGATCCTTTACCGTCAAGATGCTGCCCGGCGAATACTGGTGGGGAGCGTTCGACAACCCTTCCTCCTGGAGAATAACGGAGAAAGGAGGTTCCTATTCTTTCCCGTTTGATGCCTCCGACGCCTTTGAAGCTGACTTTCGCCTCGATAATTACAGCAATAACTGCGTACCCTTCCTTGTTTCCAGCAAAGGCAGGTATATCTGGAGCGACGAGCCTTTCAAGATGAGCATAAACGGGGGAATCATCGTCCTAGATAGCCCGGATGCCATAGAGATGAAGGATGCCGGCTCCACTCTGCGGGAGGCATATCAGGCAGCCTGCGCGGCGCATTTTCCGCCGTCCGGGGCAATCCCTCCGGAGGAATTCATCGCAAGCCCGCAGTACAATACCTGGATTGAACTTATTTACAATCAGAACCAGGCAGACATATTGCGCTACGCCTCGGACATAGTCGCAAATGGTTTTCCTGCGGGGGCGGTTTTTATGGTTGACGACAACTGGCAGAAGTACTACGGCAATTTCGAATTCAAGCCGGACCGCTTTCCCGACCCCAAAGGCATGATAGCGCAGCTCCACCGCATGGGCTTCAAGGTAATGTTCTGGATTTGTCCGTTCGTGTCCCCTGATTCCCCTGAATTCCGTGAGCTCCGCCAGAAGGGTGCGCTCGTACTTGATGCCGCAGGGGATCAACCTGCCGTCGTACAGTGGTGGAACGGCTTCAGCGCCGTGTTGGATATGAGCAATCCGGCCGCCTGCGAATGGCTCTCGGTGAAACTTCGCGGGATGCAGGAAGAATACGGCGTGGACGGATTCAAATTCGACGCAGGCGACCCCTCCAGTTACACCCCCGACAAGGTCCGGGTCCACGATGGCAAGTCTTACGGCCAGGATCATTCCGAACTGTGGTGCCGTTTCGCCATGGAGTTCCCCTATAATGAACTGAGGGCCAGCTGGAAGATGGCCGGACAGCCCGAAGTCATGCGGCTCTGCGACAAGGCGTACTCCTGGGAAGCCGTAGGGTCCCTGGTGCCCGCGATGATCAACGCCTCCATGGAGGGCCATATCTTTGTGTGCCCCGATATGATAGGAGGCGGAGAGTTTACGAGTTTCCTGGACATGGACCCCTCAGATATAGACCAGGAAAACATAGTCCGTTCCTGCCAGATTCACGCCGTTATGCCCATGATGCAGTTCAGCGTGGCTCCCTGGCGCATTCTTTCCAAAGAAAACCTCGATATCTGCCGGAAGGCAGCCTGGCTACACAGGGAACTGGGTCCCTACCTTCTGGAACAGGCCCGCAAGGGTGCTGTCAGCGGCGAACCGATAGTCCGCCCCATGGATTATTCTTTCCCCGGTCAGGGCTTCGAAGGCTGCTCCGACCAGTATATGCTGGGCGACCGCTATCTGGTGGCCCCGATGCTTAAGCCGGGCACCCAGCGTGAGGTAAAGCTCCCGGAGGGCTCCTGGCAGGACGAGTCCGGCCGCATATACGAAGGTGGACAGTCCTACATGCTTGACGTTCCGCTGGAGCGTATTCCGATGTTTACCCAGGTTCCTGTATGAAGGTAAACACAAACGGCAGGTTTTACAAGTGGGAGGTAGTCCTCCTGCTGTGGGTGGCATTCTTCCTCAACCAGGCGGACCGTCAGACATTCAATATCGTACTGCCGCAGATCCAGGAGCAGCTTGGAGCCTCGGACAGCACGATGGGCCTGCTGTCCATGCTGTTCACGGTGTTCTATGCCGTAACGGTACCTTTCGCCGGCTACTTTGCCGACCGGATGAGCCGGAGCCGCCAGCTGTGGGTCAGTACGCTCATCTTCTCGGTGGCCACGGTCTTCACCGGCATTTCCGGCGGCCTGTTTTCGCTGATTCTTTTCCGATGCTTCGGAACGGCTGTCGGCCAGGGCTTGTTCGCGCCGACGTACTCGGGCATAATCGCACAGTACCACGACAGCTCCACCCGGGCAAGGGCAATATCGGTTCACCAGACTTCGAGCTATGTGGGAATCGTTCTCTGCGGCTTCCTGGCAGGTAAAATTGCGGAAACGATAGGCTGGCAATATGCATTCTTCATCTTCGGCGGCTTGGGTGTACTTTTCGTGCCGGTCCTGGTCCTGCGCCTGAGGGATAAGCCGGACGGACAAAAGTCCGCTCCCGGGCCGTCCGGGACCGTTTCCCTTCCCGCTTCGATTGCCGGTATCTTCAGGATTCCCACGGCGGTGTGCATAATAGTGTCCTACTGTGCGCTCATTTTCGGACTCAACGGCTATCTGACCTGGATGCCCAAGCACCTGAAGGACACCTTCGACCTCAGCCTTTCGTCTGCCGGATTCCATTCCATGATGTGGCACAATGTCGCCGCCTGCGTCGGAATATTGGCCTTCAGTGCCGTTTCCGACCGCATCGCAGCACGTCCCGGGGGCGGAAAGAACCGCCTGCTGCTGCAGGCCGCCGGGCTGATACTTGCCGCTCCGTGCATGGTGCTGATGGGTGTTTCGGATTCTTTCCCTGTGGTCTGCGCCGCCCTTGCCGGGTTCGGATTGTTCCGGGGCCTCTACGATTCCAGCCTGCTTACGGCATTCTATGAAGTCATCCCTCCCAAATACTATTCAACTTCCGTCGCGGTCCTGTTTTTCTTCGGCTACGGGACCGGCGCGCTGGCGCCCTGGATTCTTGGGATTATTTCTGACAATATCGGCCTTTCCGTCGGCATAGCTTCACTCGCCGCAGTATGGGTAGCCGGAAGCATCGCCCTTCTCGTCGCCCGGATTCTGTTTTTCGACAGGGATGCCGCCAGGGTGAATGATTAATCTATTGGTCCTGGCAGACCAGGCATTAATCCGGGATGTCAGATTTCCCCTGGCCGAGATACTTGAGTCAGAGTGTAGTCCGGCTCAAAGGCCTCGGGGTTGTCGGTGACCACTATGCCGTCGGGGTGGAGCCTTTTCTCCGGGTTGGGGCCGGGACTTAGCCGCAGGGTGTGGACCTCTCCGGCCTCAAAGTCATAATAAGCTATGCGGTTGTTCCAGTCTCCTCCCGGAGCCAGGATGGTCCAGGACGCGTAACCGGAACAGGTCTGGTGCTGGCTCAACTTCATCTCTGCTCCGTCGACGGAGGCCATGATTTCGGTAAAAGCCGGGCCAGTCCCATGGAGCAGAATATAATACCGGCCGGACCGGGGCACGGTGAAAGACCATTCCTGCGCTTCGCCGTCGGTGGCGTCGGGCGCCGAGGCGTCAAGATAGACGGCAGCATCGCCGGGCCTGTCCGCCTTGAACGGCGGAAAGAAATCAGTCTCCTTGTAGATAGTGCAAGGGCGGGAGAGTCCGTCCGGAGTGCGGACCAGGAAGGCTCCGCGATAGAAGCGCCTGGCCTGCATCCTGTCCTTCAACAGCCTGACATTCAGCGTGAGTTCTTCGCCTGCGTTGAGGACGCCTGATGAAGGACTTACCTCAAACCAGTCGCATTCGTCATTCTGCCTGATGGTGAAGGGAACGCTCCCGACAAGTTCAGGCAGAGCCTTGACGGTGAGGTTAAATTCATACTCCGGATTGGTGAAACGCTGGCGCGAAAGCACGAAAGGACACGGGCGTACAGGATACAGCTCCGGCAGGTCCTTCTCGGAGACGCCCTTGACATTGTCCCGCTCATGTAGATCCAACGTCTCCATATGCCCGATGCCTCCGTTTTTCGGTCCCAGGATATTTCCGAAGAACCAGGCCCTGGCCTCCGGTCCGTGCTTGCCGCTGCCGACTTTGAGGGTCATCCCGCGGCGGTCGAACTCGTCGCCGAGTCCGGAGAAAAGATTGTCGAAAACGAAGGAAGGTCCCTGCATGCATCCCTGGATGGAAACCCCCACCAGGGCGCCCTCGAAGCGGTTGCCGAAGCAGCGCACGTTGCGCTGGCCACCGTCGAGCTCTATGCAGTCGTCGTTGCAGAAGGCCATGAAATTGCCGTAAACGTCGGCGTCGCGGTTGAAGCCTCCGTCTTTGTCGAAATTGCCGAACGACTCCACGGCGTCGTTGAACCGGTGTACGTCGCCTCCGCCGACAAAGTCATTATAGCGGAGGACGGTGCTGTGGTCCGGTTTATACAGGATGACGGCTTCGTTCCCGGCCGGGTGCGAGTACCGCCAGGAGTTCGAGCGGCCGGCCGGGTCGTGAATGTAGCAGCGCTCAACAACGACGGCCGATGAGCCTTCGTGAATCTTGACGGCTCCGTCGAAGTTGATGACCTTGCTGTCGATTGCCGGCTTGCCCTTGAGGTCGAACTGCATCTGCCCGACGCGCCCCCAGTTGCTGATTTCGCAGTTCCGGATGCGGACGGATTTGCTGTTTTTCACAATGACGGCCCCTTCGTGAATATTGGGGCCCTTCATTACGATATCGTCCAGCAGAACGTAACTTGCTCCTTCGATGATGAAAGTCGGCGTATCGCCGCGGTTCTCAAGTACGGTGCCTGGTGCAGCCGTATAGCGAATCCAGCCTTTCGGGCTGCCGCCCTCGCCGATCCGTATGGGATAGCTGACACTGGCGGCATTGAGCACGATGGTTTTGCCGACGGGCACGTCGCTGCGCCAAGTGCGAAATCGGGTGATGCTGCGCTGAGTCTTGCCGGTCACGACACGGCATTCGTATGCCGTATCTTCCGACAGGTAAATGATGCTTCCGCGGTAGCCGGGCTGCTCCTTGTAATAGGGGAGCGGTTCGACCGGCGTCCACCGTATGTCTCCGCGTTTGCGGTACTCGATCCTGAGCCCGGAGACCGGCTCCGCGGCGTTCAGCTCCACGCTGCAGGAGTTGAATGTAGGACGGAGCGAAACGGCAAAGGACCCTGCAAGGTAATCCTTCAGCGCCATTATTTCCATTCCGGCGTTGAGGATGAGTCCTGCTCCGTGGGAGTCTCCGTCCTTTGTGGGGCGCTTGGCATATCCCTCGGGACCATCCATAATGCCGGTGCCTACGCAAACTCCGGCCAGTTGTCCGTCGACGATGTAATCCCGCTTCATAGCGTCCCAGGCCTTGAGAGCCATGTCGGCATACTTCCTGTCAATCCAGCTGCACCGTACCGCGTGTGCGATGGCGCCGGCAAAGATTGCGGTGCAGGAACTCTCTTCGAATGACTTTTTGTTGAGGACGTTGCGCCACATTCCGCTCCTGCACTGCAGGGGGCGGAGTCCGTCGATCTGCCTGCAGAGGTATCCGAGGATACGCTCGAAGTCTTCGCTCTCCGGGTCGAGGCAGTCGAGCACCTCGACCGTGGCCTTCATTATCCAGCCGTTGCAGCGTCCCCAGTAGTAGCCTGCCACGCTTCCGGTCTCTTCGTACCAGGCATGCCAGTAGAGCTTTGTCTTTGAATCCCAGAGCCTGGCGTTGAAGCTGTCGATCTGGCGGATGGCGTCCCTCAGCATAAGGCTGTCGCCGTAATGCACGGCATACCTTGTGATAAAGTCCAGCCCCATGTTGAGGTCGTCGGCCCAGAGGGTGTGCTTCCTGGGCCAGGTGCGGACAAGGGTGCCGTCTTCCAGGCGCGCCTGCCCGTGGCGGATGTGTTCAGCCGCTTTCTGTATCACCTGCTCATATTCTTCCCTTTTGCCATACCATCCTTCCATGTCGATCAGGGCGCCCCCCTGCGTTCCGACGAAGTCGAGTTCGTCGAAGCGGCGGAGCCCATAGAAGGGATGCCAGTCGCCCGACGGTGAATTCCCGGGGCGCACCCTGGCATACTCCTGAAGGCAATAGTCGGTGTGCCTGACGGTATGGTCTGCATACTTTGCGTCCCCACAGAATGCGGCATATTCGAGCAGCGCGGAGTTGATGATGCCGGTGGTATAGTGCCAGTTGGCGTAACTGCTCTTAAGTTTGATGCCGTCATCGGCGGGGACGTCCCGCGGGTCGTCATACGGCTTCCCCTTGTCGTATGACAGGTAGCCGGTCTCGTAACTTTCCAGGATGCGGTCCGCAATCCTGCGTACCACCACGGAATCAGCGTCCGCGGTGGTACGGGATGGCGTTATGCAGAGAAACAATAGAAGCAGGAGCGACGTCATTCCATTTCGGTTTATTCGTCAGGAGCGGGTGTCCACGTGATGGGATAGAGGGAAATCTTTGCGATGCCGCCGAAGATGTATACGGTGGCCGCGTCATCTATGCCCATCATCTTGTCCCTGGGGATTTCAATCGTCACCCTGTTCGCCTCGTTTTTCTCCTTGCTGGTTTCCGTGACGGCGATGTTGTCCTCGGAAATGTACTCGAATGTCGTCGCTCCAAGCTTCTTGGCCAAAACACCAACGTACAGTTTGGGCGAGGTGGAACCGGACAGGCGAACCATGAAACTCAGGCTGCCCGGGCCGTTGACGTTGAAATAGATGTAACGGTTCAACGGGAAGTTCCTTGCGTAGTTCGTTTTGTCCCATTTGTTGCATGAGGAAAGGGTTATCCGTTCGCCGTCGGACTCGAACTGTACGTCCGGTCCGTAGGTGATGCCATCGACGGTATATTCGGTGTCTGCGGGGACTTTGGTGCCCGGGGCCCATCCTACGGCGGCAAAGGCTTCAGGCGAAATGACGGATGTCCTTGGATTGTCGTGGCTGTATCCAAAGTCGAAGGCCTCATTGTTGGTGGGCCAGGTGAAGGCAGAAGTAGCGAATGTGCCCCTGACCCAGCTGGAGGGCTTGAGCCCGTCTTCCTCGTTTATGCCGCGAACGCGGAAATAGTACTGTCTTATCGGGAATTCCATTACGAACGGAATCTCAGTCACGCCCTTGACAATCTTAGGACAATATAAATTAGTCGCAAAAGGTTCGCCGCTGGTTGGTAAAGGTTCTTTGTAAATCTCGATTTCGTAAGCCTTGACATTTGAGGCCTGCGTCCACGAGAACTTGACGGACGTGAAAGTCGCTACAGCCTTCGCATCTGAGGGCCTGACACAAGTATGCTCCGGATCCACGCCGGTCATGACATATCCGCTTGTCCAGCGGGACGGTTTCTTTCCGGCGGTTTCGTTGATTGCCCTCAGGCGAAGATAGCATGGGGTTTCATCGGGGCCGGTGAAAGTGTAGGGCAGATTGTCTATGATGTCCCGCCGGATGAGGGCCTCGTTGCTTACCTGATCTTCTGAAGGAGCGGGCTCCGAACATACTTCAAGTTCAAACTTTTCCGCGTCAGGGAATGACTTCTCGCAACTCACGGTCACTTCGACGTTATTGACACTGAAACGGACGTCGATGGGTGTTAGGCACTGAGCGAAATCAATCTGCTCATAAATGACCACGTCGGGATCCTTGCTGCATGAGACGAATCCAAGGCACATAAGCGTCAGCAGCGCATATTCAATATACTGTTTCATCGGTGCTCATCTTAGAAGGTGTAACCATAGTCATTCTGGAGGATGCCCATGTTGGCAGTGATAATCGAAGCCGGAATCGGACGGTACATGTTCATGTCGGGGTCTTCGAGGAAGAGATTGTTGATCCTGTTCTGGCTCAACGTGGAAAAGAAAGAGCGTTTAACCCATCCGCCATCGGGATCTTCAATTGTCATATCCAGGGTTTCTCCGGGTTCGAATCCGTAGATTTCGGCATCGATGCCGTCCGGCTTCAGTCTCCAATAGATTGCATCGTTGTAGCCCGACCATCTGCCCGTGCGGTCCCTCATGTTCTGAAGTTCAATCCTGTGCTGCTCAAGGGTTTCCTTGAGTATTCCCCAGCGGATGAGGTCCTGGCGCCGAAGCAACTCGCCGCAAAACTCGAAAGCGCGCTGATCTTTGACTGCCTCGAAGAACGCTTCTTTATCGGTTTGTAAAGCGAGGTAATCATCGGCCAGTTCCTCGCTCCGGTAGGCGCGTACAAGGACTGGACGCATATAGCCTTTGGCACGATCGAGGTCTCCGAGTTCATTGGCAATCTCTGCCGCCATAAGCAGGATGTCCGCATAACGGAGGTATATGAATTTGGCCCCGTCATCAGCGGATTTGCTTGCTATAGGTTGTTTAAACATCCAGTCGAGACGGAATTTGCCGTTGTACCAGGTACTTGCGGCATTGTTGCCCCAGTAGGACGCCCCGTCATTGCCATATTGATAAGGGATACAGGTTACATAACGGCGGGTGTCGTTTTTGTCAAATTTAAAATAGAGGACCGGACTCGGACCGACTCTTCCTCCTGTGTTGCCGAAGTTGAGTTTGGTGTTGGGAACGGAATTACGGACGAGATGCTGGCCGCGGCTGTCCGAGAAGGGAAGTCCATAAATGACTTCCTTTCCGTATTCGGTATGCAGGTCGCAGTACCACTTCCAGAGGTCTTCAAAATTGTCGAAGAGCGACAGTCCGGCATTGTTGATAATATTGTCCAGCGCTTCCAGTGCCTTGGGGTAGAGTACTTCTTTCTGCAACTCCGGGTCGTTGGATTTACGGACGGTTCCCATTGCACCGGTATTGACTTTCCCTTCGTCTGGGCGGCAGGAATACCCGGAGGCCTGAAGGGCGAGGCGGGCATACAAGCCAAGTGCGCAGGCCTTGCCGGGTACGGTTATCAGGCTCTGGTCCCAACTCATATACTGCGCGGCCTTCAGCAGATCGCCCAGCAACTGTTTGTAGATTACGTCCTTGTCTGACTTCGGAAGATAGATGGTTTCCTGCGTGACGGGTTTGAAACGGGCTGGAACTTCTCCATAGACATTTAGAAGGTCGGCGTACAGCAGTGCACGTGCCGTAAGGGCTTCTCCATAGAGGGCGCCCATCTTTGGCCTGTTGTCGATGTCACCGTATAATTCGAGGTTCTCTATACATATGTTGGCCCTTTCGATTCCCTGGAAGTTTCCGGAATACAGATATTCCTCGCTGCTGTTGTTGTACAGACTGTTCGTGGGCGACATCTTGTACTGGCTGAAATTTGCCTTCTCGATGTCGGTGAACTCCTTGTTCAGGTCAACATCAGTATTGGTGCCATAGCCATCCAGAAAGTCAGTGCGGTATGAAGACATCTTGACGTATGACTCATAGATGGCGTTCAAGGCGTAGCGGGCGAGCGTCTCGTTGGAGAACACTGCCTGGTCATCATAGGTGGACTTGGCCGTCTGATTAAGTGAATCACAGGAGACGCAGGCCGCTGCCATGCATATCAGGATGAAATAATCAATTGCTTTTTTCATGGCGGTCCGTTATTGAATACTCAGGTTTACTCCTGCGATGATACCGAGGCTCTTGGGATAGGCAGAGAAGTCGATGCCGGGGGTGAGCGGTGTGCTGCGCCGGCAGTCAACCTCGGGGTCATATCCCGTGTATTTGGTCAGGCAGAAGAGATTGGAAGCAGTGGCATAGACCCGGATTTTTGAGATATGTGCCAACTGAGTGATGCTCTGAGGAATGGTGTATCCTACGGTAAAGGAACTGAATCGCAGGAATGACGCATCCTCTACGTAGTAATCGGACAGGAACAACTTGTTCATCGTGGGTGCGAACATCTTGCAATCCTTGTTGATTTCCTCGAGATAGTCGGGATCGGTGATGACTTCTCCGGTGTCCCAGTCAATGTTGGTCCAGGCCGTGCCGGGGGCGCAGATAGCAAGCAGCCGGCGATACCGGCCATCCCTTGTGCGCTGGGTCAGGGACAGTTTGTCTCCGTTGTAAATCTTGTTGCCCACTGAGTAGTTGAACGAGGCGCTCAGGTCGAAGCCGTAGATATAAGCCGAGAGGTTGAAACCACCGGTAAGGAACGGCAGTACGGATCCGATCCGTACTTTATCCTTGGAATCGATGATGCCGTCGGCCTCATAGTGGTCTATGATGGGGTTGCCGGCTGCATCCATAAGAATATTGCCTTCCGCATCCGTCTTGTACACAGGTTCGGTAAGCTGGTCCTTGAATTTTGGTGAACCGGGGCGCATGCCGTTCGACTCGAGAACGTTTGAGGCGTCGGATACTCCTTCCTTGAGTTTCCATGAGGGGAGGCCGGAGGTGGCATTGATGGTCATGTTGAAATCATCCACCAGGTACCAGCCGTCGCTCTCATAACCGTAAATGACACCGAGAGGGTCTCCTTCCTTGATGAGGTAATCCCAGCCGATGTTGTTCTGTATCTTGGATTCAGTCTGTATTTCTTCCAGTCCTCCAAGGGACAGGACGCGGTTTTGGTTGAACGCGGCGTTACCTGAAACCGTGATACCAAAATTCTTTTTCTCCAGAATGACGCCACGGACCGAGATCTCGACGCCGCGGTTCAGGACGGAACCGATGTTCCTGTACTGAGATGCATAGCCGACACCCGCGAGCGGGAAGTTGATAAGGAGGTCTTTGTTTGTATTGTTGTAGAGTTCGACGGTACCGCTGAGACGCTGGTTAAAGAAAGCCAGGTCGAGACCGATGTTGTGTGACAGTGTCGTCTCCCACTTGAGATTTGGATTGGGCATCGTACTCTTGGCCGTTATGCGGTTGTTTACATTGTAGATGCGCAAATCCTGACCGGATCCGAACTGGCGGAACACCACACCGGACGGAATCCGGTTGTTTCCTGCTGCACCGAAGCTGTAGCGCAACTTTATCTGGTCGACGTTCCTCACTCCCTGGAACCAGGGCTCATTGGAGATAATCCAGGATACGGCGGTGGATGGGAAGAATCCCCATTTATGCCCGGGGGCGAATTTGCTGGAACCGTCTGCACGGATGGCGCCGGAGAATGAATAGCGGTTGTCGAAGACATAGTTGGCGCGGCCGAAGAATGACAGCAGCACCTCATCTTCTGCATAGTTGTTACCTGCCGAGGAGATAAGCGACGCCGAACTGCGGTAACGGCGGGCCATATCGGCATCATAGAAAACAGGGAATCCCTGTGCCATGACCGATTCCGTGCGGGACTTCTTGTAACTGAGTTCCTGTCCCAGGAGGAAATCGAGACGGTGGCGTTTGTCTTCGAACACTTCGCCAAAATTGTATGCGAGTGTGTTGACGTTCCGGTATGTACGGGAATAGACGCTCCTGTTGTCGGTGCTGGGCTGGTTTTTCACATCGGCCTTCTCGCGGGTATAGTACGAACTCAGACCGTAATAACGCTCGGTGATCTCCTCCCAGTTGTCCATGCCTCCTTCGACCTTGAGTTTAAGGTTGGGGATGATGGTCCATGTAACATTGGCGCTCATGTTCCAGTTCTCCCTCTGGCGGTGGTTGTCATTGTCTATCACGTTGCGGACAGGATTAGATCCGAAATCCGCACTGTAAACATCATAGTCCTCGATATCCTGCAGATAGTTCATGGGAATCGGGGAGTACTTCAACGCGCCGAGTAAACGGCCCGTGCCGCTGCCCCCCTTGTCATTGACGGAGTTGGATCCGGCACCTTCGATTGTGGTGGACGAATAGCGCATCTGGAAGTTGAATTCCAGATTCTTGACGGGGTTATAGTAAGTGCGGAAGGATAGATTGTTGCGGTGGTACGACGAATAAATCATGATAGCGTCTTCGTCCATGCGGCCGTAACTGGCCGACCACCGGACCTTGTCCGAACTGCCGCTGAGGCTTACAAAGTGGTTCATCGTCGTGCCGGTGCGGCCGAACAGGCGCTTTCGCCAGTCGTTGCCCTCGAAGTCCTTGTACAGCACCATGTCCTGGAAGGTCCCGAACTTGTCAGTATATGCTGTGGGGGTACTCCATAGCATGGCGTTCTCGTAAACGGACTGGGCGAACTGGTATGGAGTCATAAGTTCGTAGGCGTCCATGTTGGCCATCGTCTTGATGCCGCCGTAGCCGTCGTAATTGGCCGTAATCTTTCCGCGTGAACCCTGGTTCGTGGTGACGAGTACAACGCCGTAGGCACCCCGGCTACCGTATATGGCAGTGGAGAAAGCATCTTTCAAAACATCGATACTCTTAATGTCCTGGGCGTTGATGTCGCTGATGCTGTTAACGGGGAAGCCGTCCACGATGTAAAGCGGGGAGGCGTCCTGGGTGATGGACCCGGTTCCTCGTACACGTATCTGGACGTCGGCGTCCGGGTCGCCCTCAGTGGTTTTCACTTCAACGCCGGCCAGTTTTCCTGCCAGGGCTGAGGAGAAATTGGGGGCGGGAATCGAACTGATCTCCTTGTTGTCGGTCGAGGACACGGCGCCCATCAGGTCGCGGCGCTGGACTTGCTGATAACCGATGACTACAGTCTCGTCCAGAAGGTTGATGTCTTCTTCCATCGTAACGTTGATGACGGTACGGCCGGCTATGGCCATCTCAATCTCCTTGAGACCAAGGCAAGAAAAGACGATTGTCTTCGCTCCGCTGCCGTTAGTTATGGAATAACTGCCGGCACCGTCGGTCATAACGCCGATGGTGGTGCCTTTCAGGAACACGGAAACGCCGGGCAGCGGGTTCCGGTCCTGGTCCACGACCGTGCCGGTGATTGTCTGTGCAAAAGCCTCCGCTCCGCAAAGGAACACCATTGCGGAGAGGAGGAATTTCACAAGACCGGGGGCTCTGTTAAACATACTCGGTCAGTTGGGTTGGAATGGTGATGCTATTCGTTAGGCTCTTTTGCAGCGGGAATCCATTCAAATTTGCAATGGCGTACCTGTACTGTCTGCGGGCTTGATGAGGTAAGATATTTCTTGGTGTGATGGAAGAAATACAACGTGGCAGCCTCGTCGATGCCCATGAGGTCTTCTTTCGTAACTTCCAGTTCAAGCCAATAGTTGTCTGTGCCGGTCTGATAAGGTTTTTTCATTACACCGATATTGGTCGTCTCCGGTTCTATGTCATAAAGAATCTTGGCACTTTCATCACCGGAGACGGTCTTGAGGAGGGAAAGAGTGTACATTATGCCTCTTGACAGGAACTTTTCATCTTCCGCGGAGCAGAAGTATCTGAGTTTACCAGGCCTGTTGATCTTGAAGGAGAAACAGCGGTTCTGGGGTATTATGCCTTCATAAGAATCCATCCAGACATTTGGCCCGGCGACCTGACCGGTTTTCCAGCGGTCATCCTGGAAGGTCATGACGTAGTAATATGTGACTTTGTCAAGAGTTACGGTCGGCAGGTAGCCCTCTTCGTTCCTGATTTGCGAGTTGTTCTTGATACCATTTTCACCGTAAACGGCAACAATTTCAGGGGCTTTACGATCATCTGCAGGATATGAAGCCGTGTGTTTGGATCCCTTGGGATAACCGTAGTCGAAAGTGTCTTTGTCAGTAGGCCACTCGACATCATCATCTTCTTCCTCTTCGTTGGGGTCGACGTAAGGCAGTTCGCCTGCGTCGGTGAATTTGCCGCGTTCAACGACGACATCTGCCTTGGCAGAGAGTGTGAAAGGCGCTCCGGTTATGGCATTCTTCTGGGTTCTGTCAGCAGATTTAGTGAACGGGGTGATGGTAATCTTAACATTGTGATAGGTGCCTGCCGGAACGGTCATGTAATAACTGCCTGCCTCGTAACCGCCGTTGAAGTTTGCGTCGGCGTTGACGGAATTCTGGCCGGCGCCTACGATGGTAGCGACGGGAACGCTGCCGGAATAATCTATCTGAACGGGACCGGCGAGGAATTCGTCAGCCTGGATACTGACGTTCTTGATGCTTGCAAAACCGTCAGTTGCCGGAATCGTATAGCGGATGTAGCCGAAAACATTGCGGAGAGCAGTGTCGCCGGGCTTCATTACCGCCACATTGGTGTTATAGGCGAATGAGCTGGCGTGGTCGTTATAATGGATGTTGGGGAGGACAAGGCCGTTGATAATGTCTCCGTCAACCGTTGTTTCATCGTTCTGGCTGGTGCCGGAGATGTACCTGCCCGACCATACGACAAAGCTCTGCTGAGCATTGACGGGCCATGTTTCGCAAGAGAAATCGCGAACCGCCTCCGGGGTGGTGGAAGTGGATACGAAGGGATATTTGGTGCAGTTTTCGTCAAAGACAAATACAACCTTGTCAACGTCGCTTACGCCCCACCAGATTGTGCCGGACGCAGGATCGTTTACATACGTTTTGGAGTCGGGGTTTTCAAATCCGAAGGACAGGGTCTTAGTGGTTGTAAGGGTGGAATCGTTGTTCTGTTCCTTGTTGCAGGATACGGTGGCCACAAGGGCGGCAGCGAAAGCTGCGATAGCGATAAACTTTTTCATGGCTTTACGTTTTTGGTTATTCCCACTCGATACTGAAACCGGAATCGACGATATCTTCGGTGCCCAATCCGGAAATCGGGCTGTCGCAGATTAGAGAGTCAGGAAAGCGTTCCTCAATCTCTGCCAAGGGTGAAATGTAAGCTTTTTTGTTCATAAGACGTAAGGTTTTATTGCGTTAATGTTATCAGTTGATCGACTGGTGTGATGCTCAGGTGCAGGTTTTTGTCGCTGCCGGCAGCGGAGCAAATTATGTATTTTCCATTGCAGACAAAGTGCGGATGGGGGTCCGGATGTATCTGCGACGGCTGCGAACTGGTGGCTATGGCCGGCAGGTTAGAATGGATGAATACCCTTTTGCCCGTTTCGTCATTGTAGAAACTGACCTTCCATCGCCCCCCCCTGTAGTAGTCGGGGGTATTGTCGTCGAATGTCCAGTACTTGAGGTCGGACGAAGGGTTGCAGTGGGTTGCGGCGTCGGTACCGTACTTTGTCTTCAGGACCCACCGCCATTCGCCTGTGCGGATATTGCGGATGTTTATGCCGCTGCTGCAGAAATACACGTGGTCTCCGTCTGCCGTCCAGCCTTCGTGGGTGGCGTTGTTGTTTTCCGGGTTGGGCTGGATGGTCTCCATGGAGCCTTTCTTGACGAACTGCATGCGGCGGTAGTATCCGTTGTTGTCTTTTCCCACGCTGTGTTGTACGCCCTTGCTGTCTTTCCATCCGTCTATCGCGCAGAGCGCCTCATCGTCGTGCATAGGGTTGATCTGGCCGTGTGTTACGTTGTCCGTCGTGCTGTGACCCCATTGGTCCCATTTGCCTGTGTACAGGTTAAGGAGCCCCCAGTAGAAATCGTCATCGATCCAGGTGTCGATGAATACGCTCTGCCTGTCCGATGTAAGGGTAAGGTGCGAGAGAGCCCTGTGCTGCGAGCGGCCGCGGCCGGTGGGGAGAAGCTCCTGGGGGAAATCCGTCAGGTAAATCTCGTTTGCCGGGTTGTCCAGAAGGTCGCGACGGTAGAATTTCGCTGTGGTACCGTTCCATCGGCAGTAATAGAGCTTGTCCGTCTCCGGGTCCAGCCAGGGGTAACACCCGGAATCTGCGTAGAAATTGTAAACTTTCCTCTTCTGGAGGTCCAGGATCCTGGCGTTCCTTTGGGGAAAGTGGTAGGAAGGGGTGAACTCGTTCTCGGAGACCATCATTATGAGGAAGCGTTCGTCGTTGGTCATCTCGTTACCAATGAAATAGACCGACTGGGTACAGGGCCAGTATGTGTTGGTGGAACGCGGGATGGCGTCACTCCGGACGAGATAGGAAGTTACGCCTGAATTATCTATGACACGGGTGAAGAAGTCGTTGCTGAACAGGGCCGATTCTTCTGCGGGACGGCTGATGTAGGGCAGGGTTCCGAGGTTCGAGAAGCAACCGCGCTTGATGACCACATCGCCTTTGCAGCTGATTACGATAGGGTTGCCTGTTTCCGCTTCCTTGCTGCAGGAACTGCCGGCGAACGGGGTGATGGTGACCTTCATGTTGTGGTAGGTTCCTGCCGGAAGCACGGCGTAGAGAGTGCCGGGTTCGTAATAGCCGCCGTTCTTTGTTGTCCAGCCGGTATTGACCGTAAGGCTCTTGGAACCGTCGGAGGCAATCCTGGAGACAGGCTCCGTCCCGGAGCAGTCGATTTCTAACTGACCGGCGATGTCCTCGTCGGCGGTAATGGTTATGGACTTGATGGTTGCGCTGCCGTCCGTCCAGGCTGGGACCGTATACCGGATGTATCCGAAGACGCTTTTCAGTTTCTCTTCGCCGGGCAGCATTACTGAGATGTTGGCATTGTTGGCAAAAGAGTTGGCGTTCTCGATAATCTGTGGGTTGACGACCGTGAGGCTGGGTCCGGATAGGGTGTTTGCGTCACTGAGTACGCTCTGGTCGTCTTCGGCGGTCTTGCCCGACCAGAGAATCAACTTGACCTCCGTTCCGGCGGAAATGCTGCCGGTGAAAGAACGGCGTGAGCCTGCGCTTACCGTGGTGGAGGTGTATTTGTTCTTGACTCCCTTGGTGTCGAAGACATAGATGATCTTGTCTGCTGCGGTGGAACCCCAGCGGATCTGGTTGCCGTTGTAGACGAAGGTTTTGGTATCAGCGTCCGGAGTTCCGGGAGTCTCGAATCCTGCGGTGATGGTGGTCTCCTCTCCACGGCGTGGGGACGGGATGTCGATATCCCGCTCGCATGAGGAAGCGGAAATCAACGCCATCAGGACAAAACAGGATATCCGGAACTTGTTCATGAACTATTGCGTAAGGGCGATCAGTTGGTCGACGGGAGTGATGCTGCAGTGGAGGTTGCCGTCGTCCTGTGCAGCAGAGCAGATGATATATTTGTCGTTGCAGACAAAATGAGGGTGAGGGTCCGGGTGAATGCGGGAAGGATAGTTCTCGTCCACGGCGATGGCTGGCAGCACAGAATGGATGAACACCTGCTTGTGAGTGACATCGTTGTAGAAACTGACTTTCCAGCTGCAGCCCCTGTACCAATAAGGGGAATTGTCGTCATACGTCCAGTACTTCATGTCGCTGGAGGGGTTGCAGTGGGTGGCCTGGGTTACGCCGGGCGTGGTAGACAGGACCTTTCTGTGTACGCCCGTGCGGATGTTGCGGTAATGGATGCCCGCGGAGCACCAATAGACGTAGTCGCCGTCTGCGGACCAGCCTTCATGGGTGGCGCTATTGTCAGTATCGGGTTTGATGGTCTGTGCATAGCCTTTCTTGACATATTGCATGCGGCGTGTGGTGCCATCGGCGTCTTTTTGTAATTTGTGGGTCGTACCCTTGGAGTCTGTCCATCCGTCGGTGGCGCAGATGGCTTCTTCGTCGTTCATGGGGTTGAGTTGACCGTGTGTGAAATTCTCACTCGATGAAGATCCCCATTCGTCCCAGGCTCCGGTGTAGAGGTTCAGAAGCCCCCAATGGAAGGAATCGCCGGAGGTCCCCTTTACCCAATTGTCCAGGAAGACCTTCTGTTTGTCCGATGTAAGCGTGATATGGGAGACTCCACGCTTGATGGGGCTGCTTTGGCCGGAAACTATGAGGCTCTGCGGGAAGTCGGCAAGCGGAATGTCCGTCCCGGGGTCGTCCAGGAGGTCCCTGCGGTAGAACTTGGCGCCGGTCTTGTTGCTGTTCACGACCATATAGTAGAGTTTGTCCTCCACCGGGTCGAGATAGGGATAGCAGGCGTCGGATGCGTAGAAAGTATAGAGCTTCCTGGTCTGGAGGTCCAGTATCTTGGCGCTGTGCGTGGGGATGTGATAACTGGGACGGAATTCATTGTCGGACACCATGAAGATGAGGAAACGCTCGTCGTTGGTCATTTCGTTCATCATGAAATACAGTGTCTGGGAGTTGTCCCAGCCGATGGCGTCGCTGCGGACCAGATAGGATACCGCGCCGGAAGCGTCCGTTACCTTGGTGAAGAAGTCGGTGTCGAAGATGAAGCCGGGTTGGGTGGAAGAGGGCCTGGAGCTGGGGAGGTAGCCGATGTCCGAGAACTGGCCGCGCTTGATAGTCACCGCCCCGCGGCAGGTGATGGTGAACGGGGTCCCGGTAGCGGCGTCTTTGGAGCGGCCGCTGCCTGCGAAAGGCGTGATGGTGATCTTCATGTTGTGGTATGTCCCGGCCGGCAGTACTGCGTAGTATGTTCCGGGGGCGTAATAACCGCCGCTGTTGGTGTTCCAGTAGGTTATTACCGAGAGGCTGTTCGAACCGTTGGAGGTGACGGTTGCGTTGGGCTCTGATTGGTAGCAGTCTATAGTAATGTTGCCGGCGACGTATTCGTCGGCAGAGATGGTGATGGACTTGATTGCTGCGCTGCCGTCGGACTGGGCGGGGATGCTGTACCGCATATAGCCGAAGACGCTCTTGAGTTTTTTCTCTCCTGCGTAGGCCACTGCGATGTTGGCGTTGGTGGCAAAGGAGTAACTGTACTCGATCTGCTGGGGATTTGCTACTTGGAGACTGCTGCCAGAGATATAGTTTCCGGCGGAAGATCCGGATGCTTTGGTTCCGAACTCTGCCGTGCCGCCCTGGCCGATGTTTTCTGTGCCTGCACTGGCGGAGTTTCCGGAAGAACCAGAACTGCCGGGGTCGTCAGTGCCTGGCCCGTAAGTGAGCGTGCTCGTGTCATCTGTCGGCAGTTTCCCGGACCAAAGGATAAACTTGATATCTGACCCCTGGGTGAGGGAGCCGGTGAAAGTCTTGATGCGCCCTTCAGTTGTGGTTGTCCTGGTGAACACGTTCTTTCCGCCCTTGGTATCGAACACGTAGATGTATTTGTCGATTTCTGCGGTGGACCAGTTTATCTGGGTTTTATCGTAAACGTATGTTTTGCTTTCGGGGGTATCCGCTTCTTGTCCTGGCTCTTCGAATCCGACTTCTATGCTGATGGTCTCCGGGCCGGCGTATTCGGGGGTTTCGGCCTCCTTGCTGCAGGAAACCAGGGAAAACAGGGTGGCAATCACGATGCCTAAGGCTAGATAGCGGGACATAGTTCTGGTGTTTATCGTCCAAAAATATAAAAAATGTAGAAAGTGGTATGGACTAGTCTGAAAATACTGTAAATATTCATACCTTTTTTTGCCATTCTGCGGTGGAGGTGGGCCAACAGGCAGTATAAAAACTCTCCGCGAGCGGAGGCTGCGCGGAGAGTAAAAAGTTGCAACAATATGTCAGTTATTCTGCTACGGACGGGGTCCACGTAATGGGATAATGCCTAATAGTGATGTTTTGACTATTCTTTTGATAACCATAGAAATACAGTGTGGCAGCCTCGTCAATACCGAGTAAATCTTCTGTCGTTACTTCAAACTCGTGAATACAAGCCGGAATAGGATGTGTCACACCAGTTGTTGAGCCCAAATCTACCGATTCTGCAGCAGGAGTATATTCTATGAGAGTTTTTGCGGTCGTAACCCCGTCAACGGTCTTGATGATGGCGAGTTTATAACTAACCCCCCTCGTTCTATCTTGTTCACCATAAACACAGCAGCCGTATTGAAATTTGCCTGGGCGGTTTACTTCCCAGGAGAAGCAGCGGTTTTGAGGAATGGTTTTACCATACTCGGTTTGATTCATCCAAGCATCTGGTCCTGGCTTTGACCCTGTATCTAAACGGTCTCCGCAGAATTTTAATAAGGGATAATAAGTTACTCCGTTGAGAATAGCATATGGTGGCTCAGCCGGTACGTTTGTATTATTATACACACCTACCGCTTCGCGGTCAGTTTTGGCAGGATATGTTGCCTTCTTGCTTGAGCCAAGACCTAGACCATAGTCAAACGCATCAGTATCGCTCGGCCAGTTGAATTCGGGAGTGAAGGACTTCATGGGTATGAGCTTGCCGCGGGCAATGGAAACGTTGCTCGTGGTGGCCTTGGTGCCGACGACTTTGTTGGTGGCGGAAGTAATTCTGAAATCAATCGAGAATCCACCGGTCAGAGTGCCGACAGGAAGCGGCAGGTAGAATACTGCATCTCCTGCGACAGTAGCGGTGGGAAGGGTGATGGAAGAAGCGGAACTGCCAAGGGCGCAGAATGGTGCTGCGGGATCGGTTTCATCAACGGGTAAGGTGCCGCTGACTCCAACGCCCTTGAAAACGAGGGAGGTGACGCCCGCGGGCAAATCGTTGATGGAGATCTTCAGCAGGGCGCCGAGGTGCTTGAAGTTGAGGGTCCCGCTCTCGTTGATGGCCATCATGGGGAAGCCTTTGGCGGCATCTGCCGCAGAAGCGTAACTGTCAGGCCAGGCGACCGAAGTCTCGCTTGCGGCTGCGGCATAAGGGTAGAATGCCTTGGTATAGTTGGCGTCGGTAGCACCGAGGCCGCTGATGGTCGTGGAGGCACCGTCGGAGTCGGCGGTGAATTTGTCGAATTTATTGTTCTGTGCATCCCAGACGGCGATTTCGTCGCCTGCGGCCCAGGAGAAAACACCTGCGTCGCTGATGGCGGCCTTGGTCTCTGCGCCGACCTTGAAACTATATTCGACCAGGTTTGCTTCGCCACCGATCTGCTCGGGAGCAAGGTCCTTGTTTCCGTTGCAGGCGGCCAGCAACAGGGCCGAAGCTGCAAATATCAATGTCTTTTTCATAAATCCTTGATTTTTTACCACTCGAGTTCTTCTGAAACGTCCATGTCTTCCGCGTTGGCGCGGCCTGGGGTAGTTGAGGCTGCAAAGCAGGAGTACATCCTCACTTCGTAGCATGTGGTTTGTGGAGAATAGTAGATTAGTTTCATCGTTATTATTTTTTAAAATGTTGATCTTCCAGTAATCGGCGCCAAAATTATATATAAAGAGCGAAGTGGTATGGACTGGTCTGATATCGTCTGCGGGATTCATACCTATTTTTTGCATTTTGCGGGTCCTGAGTGGTGAAACCGGTGTGAAAACCGACACCAAAATCAGACTGTTTTTGTGCCTTTCCACAAAATGATTTATCTTGCAAAACGAAATAATTACGCTATACCAATGAACAAAAGTGTAACCGCCATCCTACTGGTTGCCGCCACTCTCGCCGCAGCGTCCTGCGACAAGACCGAACAGTTGTTCCCCAAAGCCCCGGAGACCCAGGCTCCCGCAGACGAGCCCGACGTCCCGCTGCCGGCCGACATCTTTGCAGAAGATTTCTTCGAGAAGTTCACAGACCCCGAGTCCGGTGTCGTCTCCTATATTCTCAAAAGCGAGGCCATCGGCAAAGACAATTCCCAGACCGTTTATTTCAACGGCTGTGAGATGACTGATGACAGTCGCTTTATCTATGCCCTCGCCAGCACCAACGAGGAGGCAATCCGTCTCAAGAAGACTACGGCATCCCAGCAAAAGTACGGTATCATCATAGACCTGGCAAAACGCAAGATGTACAGGATGCCCAACCCCAGCGGCTATCCCTGGCTGGATCCGGAAACGGACGTGTATTATTACTGCACCCTTTCCCCGGACAGAACCTCCGCAACCTTCTACAAGAGGGAGTTGCTGTCAGATCCCACAAAGGTTATAAAGCTTGCTACCATCCCTTCGAGCATAGTTCCCCTGGGTGTCAACAAACCCATTTCCAGGATAGTATCACATGTCTCCCTTACCTCAGACAAACAGAAGGTCTTCATCGACGCCTGGATTGCAGACCAGTTCTGCTGGGGCCTTCTGGACCTCTATTCCGGCGCCTGGGAGGAATGGGGCCGCAGCACTTCGGTCCACATCACCCATGGTCAGATGAACCCCAAACACGACGATGAGGCCCTCTGTGCGGTAGATGGTTGGGACGATCGCTCCGGCACGCACCATCCCATAGAGTATGATCCTGACGGCACCTATCCCCGTCTCCAGTATGTCAAGAAGGGCTCCAGGCAGACCATACAGCCCGATCCGGACAACAACAACGCCTCTCACGAAGGCTGGCTCCCGGACGGCGACCACGTTTACTGGTGCTCCTCCGGTATACACGTCCGCAGCATTCGCAACAAAGACGAATATCAATTGGTTCTCAGAACCACCCCCGGCATTGACGCCGCCACGCACTCCCACCCGTCCAAGGATCTGAAATACTGGGTCTTTGATGACAATACACCAGGTTATTACAGGGGGTGCAGTTGGAAGGTTCATTTCCTCAATGCAACCACCGGCAATCGCACCCTTATCTACAGTTCGCGGCCTCAGCTGAACGACGGAAACCACGAGTCCACTCTCCATCCCGATCCCCATCCCCACTTCGTCTGCAACGACAAATATATCGTCTGTACCATGGTCGGAGACGACCTCAATTTGCACTGGAGCATCACTCCGGTTGACCAGCTCATAGAAAAGACCAAGTAATGAAAAAGTTTATTTGCTGGATTGAGCACGTCTGGGATTATCATCTGAACCGCAACGCCGACATCAGCGCAAAACAGCATCCTTGACAGGCGTACATCATTGCCCTCGGCTGCAGCGACAAGAATAAATACGAAATATGAAACGCCTGCTCTTTATTTCACTCTGCCTTTTTCTGACTATGGGCGTCGATGCCAAGGATTATCAAGTGCTGTCTCCGGACGGGCGTATCTGCGTGACTGTGAGCGCAGGAGCGGAACTTTCCTGGAGTGTTGACGTGGACGGCGGGCAGATCCTTTGTCCGTCCGCCATCGCCCTCACCCTGTCGGACGGTACGGTCTATGGCGGCAAGATAAAGGTCCGGAAAGCCGTACGCCGGAGTGTCAGCCAGACGCTTGACGCGCCGATTTTCAAGCGGAGCAAAGTCAAGGATGAATACAATGAAATCACCCTCGTGACCAGGGACTTCGACCTTGTTTTCCGTGTGGCGGACGACGGCGCAGCCTACCGTTTCGTCACCAAAAAGGGTGTTACGGTCAAAAACGAGACGGCGGAATTCCGCTTCCCGGAGGACCACCGTTCCTGGGTGCCTTACGCAAATGAGGACGGAACCGTCGAGCAGCAGATGCACAATTCGTTCGAGAACCATTATGCCGACGTGCCCCTCTCCGGATGGGACCCGTCCCGCATCGCTTTCCTGCCGGTAGCGGTCGAGGGAAAAGGCGGCGTGAAGGTTTGCATAACGGAGACGGATTTGTTCAACTATCCCGGCATGTTCCTGATGAACGCCGACGGCTCGAAGACCCTTCGCGGAGTGTTTGCCGCCGTGCCGGATGTGATTGAGCAGGGCGGGCACAATATGCTCGAAGGCTTCGCCAGGAGCCGCAAGCCTTTCATCTACGAAGGCACGGCCGGTGAAGAATTGCCCTGGCGCATCCTGGCGATAGCGCGCGAGGACCGCCTGCTTGCCCAGAGCGACCTTGTGTGGCGTCTCTCGAGGCCGTCCAGCGGGGATTACTCCTGGGTCAAGCCCGGCAAGGTCGCCTGGGACTGGTGGAACGACTGGAACCTGCGCGGAGTGGATTTCCCCGCCGGAGTGAATACGGAAACGTATAAGTACTACATCGACTTCGCTGCCTCCAAGGGCATTGAATACGTTATTCTGGACGAAGGCTGGGCCGTCAATCTGGAAGCTGACCTGTTCAAGGTGGTTCCGGAAATCGACCTCCCGGAGCTCTGTTCGTATGCTGCCGGCAAGGGCGTCGGGCTGGTCCTTTGGGCCGGTTATTGGGCCTTCAACAAGGATATCGAGGCCGTGTGCGAACATTATTCCAAAATGGGCATCGCAGGCTGGAAGATCGACTTCATGAACAGGGACGACCAGCCTATGGTTGCCTTCTACGAGAAAGCCGCCCGGACGGCCGCCAAATATCACCAGATAGTTGATTTCCACGGGGCGTTCAAGCCGTCCGGCCTCACCCGGGCATACCCTAATGTGCTCAACCACGAGGGTGTCGCCGGCCTTGAGCAGATGAAATGGGCGGCCGAGGATTACGACCAGGTCACCTACGACGTGACCATCCCCTTCGTCCGCCTTATCGCAGGCCCCGCCGATTACACCCAGGGCGCGATGCGCAATGCCACCAGGGAGAACTACCATCCCATCTGGGGAGAACCCATGAGCCAGGGAACCCGCTGCCGTCAGCTTGCGGAATACATAGTGTTCGATGCGCCGTTTACGATGCTCTGCGACTCCCCGTCCAACTATATGGCGGAGCCGGAGTGCACCGACTTCATCGCCTCCGTCCCCACCGTCTGGGACGACACCATCGTCCTTGACGGCAAGATAGGCGAATATATCGTTACGGCACGCCGCAGCGGAAACAAATGGTACATAGCGGCAATGACCGACTGGTCCGCCCGCGACATCACCATCAACCTGCCTGTTCCCGCAAACTCCTGCACCCTTTGGCGCGACGGCGTCAACGCCGCCCGAAACGCCTGCGACTACCGCAAAGAGACGGTTGCCATCAGAGATGGTCGCATTTCCGTACACCTCGCCCCCGGCGGCGCCTGCGTACTGGAAATCTGATCAAGCTCCCGCTTTGACATCCGACAGGATCTGTTTGGTTACGGCCAGCAGTTCGGGGATGTTGTTTTTGATGGTATTGAAGAAGCCCTCGGCATCTATGCTGCCGTATTCGTGAGAGAGAAAGTTCCTCATACCGAAAACGGCACTCCAAGGGATCGAGGAGTATGGGGCAAATGTGAGACGATTCTTTTCAGGAAACATATATAACCTCCTTTTCAACGTTGGCACGAAAGTCGTCTCTTAATTGTGCTTTACTGGAAACCAAGTCTACCCGTCTCCCGAAGATGGTTTCCAATTGTCTGGCAATGATGGAGTAGGTGAACAGATTGGGCGTTTTCATGCCTATATAGATGTCTATGTCGCTGTCTGGACGTCCATCGTTTCTCGCATAACTTCCAAAGAGTCCAAGGCTCTCTATCCCATACTTTTCCTTGTTGTATAGATAGTAAACTTTCAAAACGGAGAGAATGTGGTCTCTGTCCAGGATTTCAGACTTTCTGACATCCTCCAGGGAAATGACCATCCTATATCCCATTGCGGAAAGAACCCTTTCGTATGTTTCAGGACTCCCGAGGGTATTGTTTTCCATTCTCGATATCTGTGATTTGCTCATCCCTGTAAGGATTCCCACCTGCTCCTGTGTCATTCCGCGTGACTTGCGCACAGCCTTAAGATCAATTCCGTACATGGTTTCTACTTTTTGCAAAGGTAAGAAAAGTTTAATAAAGATGCAACTTTCTGTGCCTCCCAAAGCGAAACATGTTCCGGTGGTCCACGGAATGTACCACCTGGCAAGGATTCCCGCGCAAAAGTGTTCCGATGGTCCACGGAATGTACCACCGGGCAAAGGCAATGGCAAAGGCAATGGCAAATGCAATGTCAAAGGCCAAAAGCAAGCCCCTCTAAAGATGCTCCACCTCAGGGTGCAGAGCCACGCCGAAGCGTTCGTGGACGGTGGCGACGATGCGCCTTTCCAGTTCCAGGACGTCCTGGGGGGAGGCGGAGCCGCTTGCGTTGACGATCACCAGGGGCTGTTTCTCGTACACCGCTGCGCCGCCTTCGCGTTCGCCTTTGAAGCCGCATTGGTCGATGAGCCAGGCGGCGGGGACTTTGATCATGCCGCCGTCGAGCACGAAATGGGGTACGGTGACCCCCGGGGCAGCGTCGCATACGTGCACGAAGTCGGCCGCGCTGATGACGGGGTTCTTGAAGAAGGAGCCGGCGCTGCCGAGTTCGGAGGGTTCGGGGAGCTTGCCTTTGCGGATTTCGACCACTGCGTCCCTTACGCTTGAAGGGCTGGAGGCGTCCACTCCTGCGAGGCCCTTGTACTCGAGCCTGGGGCGGGGTTTTCGCGACACCCGGAGCAGCACTGAGGTAATTACGTAGCGGTCTCCGGACTCCTTGAACATCGATTCCCTGTAGCCGTAGCGGCATTCCGCCACGGTGAATTTGCAACTCTTGCGCTCGACTAGGTCGAAGCAGGTTACGCCGGAGATGATGTCCTTGATCTCCACTCCGTAGGCGCCGATGTTCTGGACCGCGGCGGCGCCAACTTCTCCCGGGATGTGGGAGAGGTTCTCGGCGCCCCAGAGGCCGTGGCCGCACAGTTGGGCTACGAGGTCGTCCCAGCGCACGCCTGCGCCGACGGCAACCGGGACTTCGTCGAGGCCGACGTCGAAGTATTTGACGTACCGAATGCCGGAATGGAGGATGGTGCCGGGAAAGTCTTTGGTAAACAGGAGGTTGGAGCCTTCTCCAATATGCTTGACGGGCCCCGGGAGGCTGTCCCAGTCGAGGCCTGCGAGCTCCTCGACGCTGCTGTATTCCACGTAGCATGCGCACTTTACTTTCATGCGGAAAGTGTTGTGGGCGCTGAGGTCGTAGTCGCGTTGAATTATCATACAACGCAAATATATGAAAAATATCACTATATTTGTTAGGTTATGATCGTTCTGAAGTTCGGAGGCTCTTCCGTTGAAAACGCGACCGCGATGTCCCGCGTCCTCGATATAGTCGAGGCTGCCGCCGCCCGCGACCGCGTAGTGCTTGTCTGTTCCGCAATCCGCGGATGTACCGACGCCCTCCTGGAGATCGGCAGGGTAGAAGACCCTGAACACCTTCTGGAAGACCTCCAGCGCCGCCACATCAAGATTATCCACCGTCTTTTCACCGGTCCCGACCGCGAACTTGCCATCGTCGACTGCAAAGACACCTTCACGGAAATCCGCTGCATCCCCCGCACTATCGAACAGTACGGAGAGATTCTTTCCACCCGCATCCTGGCCCGCAAGCTCCATTGCGAGGGTTACAAGACTGTCTGGCTCGATTCCCGCGAACTCGTACGCACGCTCCCCGGCTCCACCCAGGCCGACCAGGAGCCCACGTACGCCGCCATACAAAAGATAGTCGAAGCCAATCCCGCCGCGCAGATCTTTGTCGCACAGGGCTTTATCGCCAAAGATCCCGCCGGCGAGCCCACCACCCTGGGCCGCGGAGGCTCCGACTACAGCGCCTCCCTGTACGCAGCGGCCCTGGACGCCTCCGACCTCCAGATCTGGACCGACGTCCCCGGCATCCTTACCGCCAATCCCAAGGACGTCCCGGCCGCCGTCAGCATCGCGTCAATCAGCTACCGTGCCGCCTTCGACCTCGCAAGTTACGGCGCCAAGGTGCTGTACGCGCCCGCCGTCGGCCCCGCCAGGGAGAAGGGCATCGCCATCCGCATACTCAATACATTCGACCCGTCCCATCCCGGCACCGTCATATCCGCATCGGAGTCGGAGATTCCTGAATACAAAGGCGTTACCTCCACCGGAGGCGAAGACCCCGTCGTGGCGCTGGTCTCCGAAGGCCCCGTGTCCGCCGAGGGTACCGTCCGCCGCATCTCCGGCGCGCTGCTGGAAGCCGGCATCAAGCCTTCCGGCGAGATTCGCACCGAGGGCTCCAACTTCCTCGTCCCCGTCCGCGGGAGGGTCTGCCGCAGCGCAGTGGCCGCCATCCACCGGGAGTTTTTCGAGAAGAGGGCGCTTACGACGATCGACGTCTATGTTGCCGGAGCCGGAGCCGTCGGAACGGCACTGAAGGATATCCTGAGCGCCTGCGGAGGCGTTTTCCCCGCCGCCGGCAAGCGCATCAACCTTGTAGAAATATCCTCCGCCCACGACTTTGCCGACCATGTCCTGCAGACGGCCCGCAGCCGCAGCGTCTTCGTCGAATGCACCGACAGCAAAGACATCTGGCGCCGCTTCATCCCCCTGCTCAACGCCGGCATCAACATAGTCAGTTCCAACCGCCGTTCGCTCGCAATCCCGTACGCTGATTATGCCGCAATCCGGGCCGCAGCGGCCGAAAACGGCTGTTTCTTCCGATACGACACCACCGTGGGCAACGCCCTCCCGGTGCTTCAGTCGGTCTCCGCAGGCATGATTGCCGGAGGCTCCATCATCGGCATCGAGGCCGTCGTGTCCTGCACCCTCAACAACCTGTTCGCAAGCTATCACGGCGACGGCACCGAGAGCTTCGCCTCCATCCTCCGCCGCAGCCAGGAGGCGGGGCTGACGGAAAAAGACCCCCGCACCGACCTTGCCGGCCGCGACGCCCTCCGCAAGCTGCTCATCCTCGCCCGCGAGGCCGGAGTGCCCCTGGAGGCCTCCGACGTCCGCATCACGCCGCTCCTTCCGGAAGAATTCTTCGGCGGTTCCCTGGATGACTTCTACGCCCGCCTGGAGGCCATCGAGCCCCAGATGGCGGCGCAGGAGGAAAGCCTGAGGCAGAGGGGCCTGAGGCGCCGTTTCGTCGCATCCCTTCAGGCCGATCCGTCCGCTCCCGGCGGCTTCCGGGCGTCCATCCGCATGCGCGAGGTCGGCATCGAGAGCCCGTATTACTGGATCGACGGCACACAGAACGTCACCGTCATCCATTCATCCGACGCTTACCCCCTGGTTATCAAGGGTTCCGGAGAAGGCGCCCGCCTGGCCGCCACCGGCATCCTCAAAGATATATTGATGTAGCCGATGGACCTTTTCCGCCAGATGCTTTCAATGGATTCGACCTCCGGAAGAGAGAGGCCGATGGGCGAATGGCTCGCCGCCAATCTGGAGGCGCCGTCAGTGCAGACTTTTGAAGTCGGCGACGGCACTCTCAACGTCCTGCTGAGCTGGGGCACGCCGCGGGTGGTGTTCTGCAGCCACATGGACACCGTACCCCCGTACATACCCCCGCAGTTCCTGTCCGACCGCGTCACCGGGCGCGGCTCCTGCGACGCCAAGGGCCAGGTCTGGGCGATGTACCAGGCATGCCGAAGGCTCGCCGCCGCCGGCCGGAGCGGTTTCGCCCTCCTCATCCTGAGCGGCGAGGAGACGGGCTCCTGGGGCGCCAAGGCCTTTGCCCGCACCGATTTCCGCGCGCCGCTGCTGGTAGTAGGCGAACCCACCGAGGGCCGTATGGTCAGTGCCTCCAAGGGCACCAAGTCCTTCGGACTCAATTTCATAGGGGAGCCGTTCCACAGCGGTTATCCCCAATTCGGCAGGAGCGCCGTAGAGGATTTCATCGATTTTGCCGGACGCCTTCGAGGGGCCGCTTTCCCGGAAGATCCGCTCCTTGGCGCCACCACCTGGAACATCGGCGAGGTGTCGAGCCCCAATCCGCAGAACATACTCAGTCCGCAGCTGACCTGCCGGGTGTATTTCCGCACCACCTTTGCGTCCGACGCCTCCGTAGTGGAATGGATGCGCTCGCAGGCCGTTCCCGGAAGGCTCGAGGTCACCGAAAGGGGAGGGGACGCACCTGCGCGCTACTTTACCCTGCCCGGGTTCCCGTCGGCGCCCGCCAGTTTCGGCAGCGACGCCCCCCACCTGTCGAACTTCCGTGACAAGATAATCTGCGGCCCCGGCAGCATACGCTTCGCCCACCGCAGCGACGAGCATATCCTGCTGGCAGACATTGAGAAAGCAATAGAAACGTATATCAAAATATATGAAAATAATAATTAGCGGCTACGGCCGGATGGGCCACGTTGTGGAAAAAGTCCTCGCAAAGCGCGGCATAACCCTGCAGTGCGCTACGGAGGACGTCTGCGCCGTTCCCGACGACGTCGCTGCCGAGTGCGTCTGCATAGATTTCACCACCCCCGACGCCTTCCGGGCCAATTATCCTGAACTTGCGCGCAAGTACAAGGCCGTCGTAGTCGGCACCACCGGCTGGTACGACATCAAGGAGCAGGTATTCGAGGTCTTCCGCGCCGCCGGCACGCCCATGGTCTGGGCGTCCAACTTCTCCATCGGGGTCAATGCCTTCTTCGCATCGGTCCAGCGGGCCTGCGAGGTCCTGAAGGGCCACGGCTACGCCCCCGCCGTCGAGGAAATCCACCATATCCACAAGCTGGACGCCCCCAGCGGCACCGCCAAGAGCATCGGGGCCATCATCAAGGACACCCTCGGCGTCGAACCGCCAATCGGCGCGCAGCGCATCGGGGAGGTCCCCGGCGTCCATACAGCCACATTCACGTCGGACGTCGACAAACTCACCTTCACGCACGAGGCCTTCTCCCGCGAGGGCCTGGCGGAGGGTGCCGTCGCCGCCGCCCTCATGACGGAGGGCCTTACAGGAGTACACGAATTTAAAGACCTCATACTATGACCAATATGCTTTTCAAAGGGTGCGGCACCGCACTTGTAACCCCGTTCCTGGGCGACGGCAGCGTCGATTACGACTCCCTCGCGGCCCTGGTTGACCGACAGGTCGCTTCCGGTGTCGATTTCCTCGTTCCGCTCGGGACCACCGCCGAGACCCCCGCTCTTTCCCCCGACGAGAAGGTGCAGATTTTCAAGACCGTCAGGCAGCACGCGCCCGGCAAACCGCTTCTGGTGGGTGTCGGAGCCAACAATCTTCCCGGCACCATCGCGAACATCGACCTTCTGGCCCCCCTCGGCCCCGACGCCCTGCTCGTCGTGGTACCTTTCTACAACAAGCCCACGCAGAAGGGTCAGTTCGAATACTTCAAAGCGGTTGCCGAGTATTCTCCGCTTCCGATAGTCATCTACAACGTTCCCGGCCGCACCGGAGCCAACATGCTGCCCGATACCGTCATTCGCCTGGCGACCGAGGTCCCCGGAATCATCGGAATCAAAGAGGCCTCCGGCAAGTATGACCAGGTGAGCGAAATCATCGCCCGCGCTCCCAAGGGCTTCGCGGTTCTGAGCGGCGACGACGACCTGACCTTCGCCCTTATGGCCACCGGCGCCCACGGCGTCATTTCCGTTGCGTCCAACATCGCTCCAAAGGAAGTCATCGATATGACGCACGAGTTGCTCAGGGGCCATCTTACCGAGGCCCGCGCCCTGCATCACCGCCTGTTCCCGCTGTTCAAGGCCTGCTTCGTGGAGTCCAATCCCGTCCCTGCCAAGGCGGCCCTTTCCGTCCTTGGCCTTGCCGGTTCCACTCTGCGCCTGCCGCTGTCGGATCCTTCCGAATCTACTTTTGAATTGATGGATAAAGTCCTTGCTGAGTTATGGAAGTCACGTTAAGCCGTTTCGAAGAGGTTATCGCCGCCCTCGAGGCGGGCACAATGCGCGTTGCCGAGAAGGTCGGCGGCGAGTGGAAGGTCAACCGTGAGGTCAAGGAGATCATCCTTGCCGGATTCAAACTGGGAGCCGTGGTAGAGATGAGCCAGGGGCAGTTTTCTTTCTTCGACAAGGAGACGTTCCCGGTCCGCCGGTTCAAGCAGGAAGACGGCGTGCGCATAGTTCCCGGCGGTACGAGCATCCGCCGCGGGGCCTTCGTCGCTCCCGGTGCGATCGTCATGCCTCCTGCGTACATCAACGTCGGAGCTTATGTAGATACGGGGACGATGGTCGACAGCCACGTCACCATCGGCTCCTGCGCCCAGGTCGGCAAGCATATACATATTTCTGCGTCAACGCAGATCGGCGGCGTCCTGGAGCCTGCTGGAGCCCTTCCCACCATCATCGAGGACGGTGCTTTCGTGGGCGGCAACTGCGGCATCTACGAGGGTACGATAGTGCAGGAGGGGGCCGTCATCGCCTCCGGCGTCATAATCACGTCGTCCACTCCGCTGTTCGACGCCACCCGCGGCGAGTTCCTTCCACGCAACGCCGACGGCCGCGTCGTGGTCCCCGCCGGGGCCGTGGTGGTCAGCGGCAGCAAGCCCATCAGCAAGGGCCCTGCGGCAGGCAGCGGCGTTTCGCTTTACTGTCCCGTCATCGTCAAGTACCGCGACGACAAGACAGCCGGCTCGGTGCAGCTTGAAGAATTCCTTCGGTAAGCAATCATCTGTCAAAACTTTCTATGGATTACAACAAGTTCTTTTCCGACGACGTGCCGTTCTTCCTCGGCAGTCCCGTACGCGAGATTTTCCGGGCGGTGGACCTGTCGTCTATATATTCTTTTGCCGGCGGCTACCCCGACGCAGCCACGTTCCCGGTGGAAGAAATCGAGCGCCTGACCACCCTGGTGCTTGAGAAGTATGGCGCCAAGGCGCTCCAGTACAGCGGCACGCAGGGCGTCCCGGAGCTTCGCGAGGTCATCGCAAGGCGCTACGGCGTTCCCGTCGAAAACGTTCTGGTTACGACTTCTTCCCAGCAGGGAATCGATGTCTGCTCCCGCATAATGCTCAATCCCGGCGACGTCGTCCTTACCACCGCTCCTACATACCTCGGCGCTTTGCAGTCTTTTTTGTCATACAGGGCCAAGGTGGTTACACTGCCGTCTTTCAGCCGTTCGACCAACGGAACGGGCTGTCCGATTCAGAATGGTCTGACCCCCTCCGGGGCTTGCCGCCCTCGGCACGCCCCGATAGGGCAAATGTCCCCTGGGGGACTACAGGGGGAAGGTTTCCCGGCTTGCCGGGGGACCGCGTCAGCGGTGGGGTCGAAAGAAGTCAGTTATTTTTGCGACCCTGCAAAAATAACTGACTCTTTCGACTCCCGGAGGGGGTCAGACCATTCTGAATCGGACAGCCCGCGTCTCCCGAAGTTCTGCTACGTGATTCCCGATTTCCAGAATCCGAGCGGGCAGACGATGAGCCTGGAGGAGAGGAAGGAGTTGGTGCAGATGGCGCGGGAGATGGATTTTATAATCGTTGAAGATGCGCCGTACAGGGAACTGAGGTACAGCGGCGAACCTGTTCCGACGATCTACTCGCTGGCGCCCGAGCGCACGCTGCATCTGGGAAGTTTCTCTAAGATATTCGCCCCCGGGTTCCGTCTGGGATGGATAATCGGCCCCGAGCCGCTGCTGGAACAGATTTATAAGTGCAAACAGAGCCTGGACCTCTGCCCCCCGGTGCTAAACCAATACGTCGCCGCCGAGTTCATGGGCAGCGGCGCTCTCGACGCCAATCTCCGCAAAAGCATCGACCTGTACCGCGGCAAGCGGGACCTGATGCTCTCCCTCCTTGAAAAGTACATGCCGTCCGGAGTCACCTGGACCCATCCCGAAGGTGGTCTTTTCCTCTTTGTGACGCTCCCGGAGCACATCGACACGGTGGCCATGTACAGCAAGGCCCTGTCCGCAGGAGTGGCCTACGTCGCCGGTTCCTTCTTCTACCCCGACGGCAGCCACCGCAACACCATGCGCCTCAACTTCTCCTACCTCGACACCTCCCGCATAGAGCCCGGTATCAGGCTTCTTGCAGACATGCTGAAAGAGGAAGATTAATTGCTTACGGGAGTAAACAGGATAGGTATTCCCAGAACAAGTTCCAGTTTAGCAATCGTTTCAAGGGTCAGGTTCTCCTGGCCCTTGAGTAGTTTGGATACATTTTGAGCCGAGCATCATTTTCAAACACATCAGTTAATCTCTCAAATATCATAGCCATAAGTTTTTCTTAAATTAATACAGGTAGTACTTCCGATATTTCCTATCTGAGGTTTCATAGAACACCCGGCGCATCAGTCCCGGGTGCAGGGAAGCCGTTTTTGCACCCGGACACCTTTCCTCGAACTGTCCCGGGTGCAAGGATGCCGTTTTTGCACCCGGATACCTTTCTCCGAGCCGTCCCGGGTGCAGGGAAGCCGTTTTTGCCCCCGGTGCCCGTTCCCGGAGCCGTCCCGCTGAGCGGAAAAGCAGTTCCGGCGCCTGCTTTGAACCATCTTATCGTTGAAAATCATTATATTTGTCCTCTCAATAAAGATATGATACCCGCTATGAAGAAATCAAGACTTGTTATTCTTGCCGTGTTTTCGCTGGCGCTGTTCGCCTGCCAGCCTGAAGGGCCCGACGTCAAACCTCAGCAACAGACCGAATGGATAGCCCGCGCAGACGGATTCCAGAAAACTTATACCCTCGACCAGATGGTGATCCTGAGCCGCCACAATATCCGTTCGCCCCTGGTGAGCAAGAATTCAGTCCTTTCCAGGCTTACCAACAGCAACTACCAGTGGTTCCTCTGGCAGGGCTCGCCCAGCACCCTTACCGCCAAGGGCGAAAGGCTTGAAATCCAAATGGGCAAGTTCTTCAGGGAATGGCTTGAGAAGAAGGACTTCATCTCCCAATATTCCGCCGACAATTACGCTTTCCGCTTCTATGCCAACGGCAAGCAGCGCTGCCAGCTTACCGCAAAGAGTTTTGCGAACGCACTGCTTCCCGGAGTCAATCCAAGGGTGGAGATGAACGTACAGTTCGACGCCATGGACCCGGTATTCAACCCGCAGATCACCAAGATATCCGACGACTTCGTAGCCACCGCACAGAAGGAGATTAAGGACCTCTTCGGCGACCTGAACGCCAGGGCGGCAAGCGGTTATGCCATGATGGAGAAAGTCATCGACATCACCGGCTCTCCTGCATACCCCGACACCTCATCCTTCAGCCAGTTCCCTTCATCCGTCAGCTTCAAGCTGAATGCGGAGCCCTCCATGTCCGGCGGACTCAAGATGGCCTGCACGGTCTCCGACGCATTGAGCCTCCAGTACTACGAGGAGCCTGACGAAAAGAAAGCCGCCTTCGGACACGACATCAGCTTCGACGACTGGGTGACGATCTCCTCCGTCAAGGAGTGGTACGGCGATGTTCTCTTCACCGCACCTTCCGTAGCCGTCAACGTGGCGCACCCCCTTCTGCAGACCATCCTGAATGAGATGCAGAACGAGAAGCGCATCTTCACCTTCCTGTGCGGACACGACTCCAACATCGGCAGCGTCCTGGCTGCGCTTGAAGCTGAAAGCGCCGATCTGCCCGGTTCGATTGAAAAACGCACTCCCATCGGCGGCAAACTCATATTCGAGCGCTTCACCGGACCCGACGGGGCCGAGTATGCAGACATCCTGCTCGTTTACGCATCCGCAGCGCAGCTCCGCGCCGAAAGCGCACTCACCTACGACAATCCCCCCGTGGGCGTAAAGATCAAACTCAAAGGCCTCAAGGAAAACGCAGACGGCCTCTACGCCCTCTCCGACGTCGAGGAACGCTTCACCAAAGCCCTCAGGGCTTACGACAGTCTATAGTTTCACCGCATCCTCAGCCATAGCGGCCTCGACGTCGTCGGGGGCGATGGGGAGGCGGCGGGAGCCGAGACGGCGGGCGCCGTCGGGGGTTACCAGGACGTCGTCCTCCAGGCGGATGCCGCCGAAGTCGAGGTACTGCTCGAGCCTGTCGTAGCAGACGCGGCCCTTGTCGGTGCCTTCCGCCTTCCACTGGGCAATCAGAGCGGGGATGAAGTAGATGCCGGGCTCGTCGGTGATGACGTTGCCGGGGGTCAGGCGGCGGGCCATGCGGAGGCTGCCGAGGCCCAGCTGGGGCGAACGGGTCTGGTCGTCGTCGTAGCCGACGAAATTCTCTCCGAGGTCTTCCATATCGTGGACGTCAAGACCCATGTTGTGGCCGAGTCCGTGGGGCATGAAGAGCCCTCCGATGCCGTCGGCGGCCATTTCATCGACGTCGCCGCGGACGATGCCGAGCTGGCCGAGGCGGTCGAGCATATGGCGCACGGCGGCGAGGTGGCAGTCGCGATAAGGCACTCCGGGCCTGGTCATTTCGAACGCCAGTTCGTTGCACTCGTAAACTATCTGGTAGATGTCCCTCTGGCGGGGCGTGAACTTGCTGCCGGTGGGATACGTACGGGTGTGGTCCGATGCGTAATGGGCGTTGCTCTCGGCGCCGGCGTCGATCAGCAGCAGTCTGCCCGGCTCGATCTTCGCCTCGTGCGAATGGCAATGGAAAATCTCCCCGTGCTGGGTGAGGATGGTGGCGAACGAAACGCCCCAGCCGGCACCGAGGGTGGAGCCCTCCATCTCGCCGACTATCTCCTGCTCGATGCGCCCGAGGCGGATGCCTTTACGGGCCGTCGTATGCATGTTGAATCCGAGTTCGGCGGCGGCGTCAAGCAGCGCGATTTCCTCCGCATCCTTCACCAGGCGCATCTTGACGACGGCACGCACCAGGGGCTCGCTGGCCAGCGGGCATCCCTTCTTGCCGACGCTGAAAAGTGCATCCGGCGCCACTCCGAGCAGGCCGCTAAGCTTCACGGCGTTGTAGTAGCGGCTGACCGGGAGGAAATGGACACGGCGTCCTGCGGCAAGCGCGGCACGCACGGCGTCGTCGAACGCGGCATACGGCGCTGATGCCGGAACGCCTGCACCCTCTGCGAGCGACGCCACGCTGGGCATGGGGCCCATCCAGATGATGTCGTCGATACCGAAATCGTCGGCATACACCGTCTCGCCGCCGCCGTCGAGGTCCATTATGGCGGCGAAGCGCGGCTCGTCGATGCCGAAGAAATACAGCCAGTTGCTGTCCTGGCGCCATTTGTAGCCATTGTCCCTGTACTGTGCGGCAGATTCAACGTTGCCCACGAAAACAACTATTCCGCTTTCTCCGCTGAGGAGTTCGCGCAAGCGGTTGCGCCTTTTCAGGTAAGTATTCATATTGTCATCATCTGTAATCTTCGTATTCAGGCAGGGCGAGTTCCGACAGGAATTCTCCCAGGCTCTGCTCCTCGCGGGGGCATATGAGCAGCACGTCGTCCTGGTCTATCACCATGAAATCCTTGAGACCCTTGACGGCAATCAGCTTGTTCTTGTAGGGGGACATGATTATCGTGCCCTCGTCGTCCCTTGCCAGCACCTTGCCGTTGGTGCGTATGGCGTTGCCGTTCTTGTCGCGCACGGCGAGATACTCGTAGAGCGACTCCCAGTTGCCCAGGTCGGTCCAGTCGAAGAAGGCCGGAATGGCCATCACGCGGTCCGACTTTTCCAGCACCGCGTAGTCGATGGAAGTGCGGGGCATGCCGGGGTAGATTTCCTCCAGGTATTCGGTCTCCAGGGGCGTTGAGAGGTATTTGTCGCGGTCTTTCCAGGCGTCGGCGATCTCGGGGGCGCAGCGGGCGATTTCATCGGCGATGACCGACGCCCTCCAGATGAAGATGCCGGCGTTCCAGAGGAATTCGCCGCTGTCCACAAACACCTGCGCCAGCTCCTTCTGCGGCTTCTCGGTGAAGGTCTTGACCTTGATGGGGCGGCCGTCCATCATCGGACCGTCGGTCTGTATGTAGCCGTAGTTGGTGTCGGGGCGGGTGGGGAGTACGCCGAGCGTCATCAGTACGTCGTGCCCGGCGGCGTAGTCGAAAGCCTTGAGGGCGGTGCTGCGGAAGGCTTCGGTGTCGTCTATCACCTGGTCTGCCGGGGTGACGAGCACTACGGCGTCCGGATCCCTCTTGAGTACCGAATATGTGGCGTAGGCGATGCAGGAAGCGGTATTGCGGTTGAACGGCTCCAGGAGGAGGTTGGTGTCGCGCAGCATCGGGAGCTCCCGCAGGACTTTGTCCCGGTAGCGTTCCAGCGATACTACGATTATGTTGTCCTCCGGAACCAGCTCCTTCATGCGGCGGTAAGTCATCTTGAGGAAGGACTCCCCGGAATATGAATATGACAGGAACTGCTTGGGACGCCCTTCCCGGCTGATGGGCCAGAAGCGCGAGCCTATGCCGCCCGCCATTATAATGCAGTACTTGTTCATTCGAATCTGACTATGGTGACGCCGGAACCGCCGATGCGGACGTCCTCGTCGGTGACGGAGGAGATGCCGCGTATGGTCCGCAGGTACTTCTGGATTTCCTGATGCAGCACGCCGGTGCCCTTGCCGTGGATGATGCGCACCTCGCCCATCCCGAGCATTATGGCGTCGTCGATGTAATGGGTGACGGTGTCCAGGGCCTCCTGCAGGCGCTGCCCGCGGATGTCGATTTCCGGGGAGAAATTGAGCTTGCGGGAACTGATGGAGATATCGACCTTCTGCGTGACGGGTGCGAAGACCTTGCGGGAGAGTTCCCGGAATTCGTTGGAGGATATGCGCTCGAGCCCGTCGGCCTTCATGGTGCTGCTGATGTTGCCTACGGCGATGGTGACGTTCTTGCCGCTTACGCGGGTGACTTCACCCACGAGGCCGTTGCTCTTCACGCGGACCTTTTCGCCCACCTTGAGCATCTCCTGCTTTGCCTTGGGCTCGGGGGTCCCGGCGGGGGTCTGCGTTTTTTTGCGTTTTTCCAGTTTCCCCAGCTTGCGGTCGATATACTCATCCCGCTCCTTCTGCTCGCGGGTTTTGCGTTCCTGGAGTGCCCCGATGAATCCCTGGAGCTCGGCACGGGCGGCCTTGGTCTGTTCCTTGTCGGCCTGGGACTCCTTGATGACGCGGATGGTCTTCTCGACCTGGGCGCCGGCGCCGCGGACTATTTCCTCGGCCTCCTGGCGGGCCTGCTCGAGTATGTCCTTGCGCTGTGCCTTGATGTCTTCCAGCTCCTGCTGGTAGCGCTCGGTGAGGCCTTCGAGGGCCTTGTCGGTGTGCTTTATCTTCTGCAGCCGTTCGTCCAGCTGGCGGCGGTTGCGGGCGATCTTGCGGAGGTTCTTCTCTATGCCGACGAACTCCTCGCCGGCGCGGGTCTCGGCGTCCTTGACGATGGCCTCGGGAAGGCGCATCTTGCGGGCGAGCTCGAATGCGAAGGAGTTGCCCGGAAGGCCGATTTCCAGCGCGAACATCGGCGCAATCTTCGACGAATCGTACAGCATCGCGCCGTTGACCACGTGCGTGCCTGCTCCGGAGGCGTAGAGCTTGAGGTTGGTGTAGTGGGTGGTGATGACGCCCCACACGCCGCGGCGGTCGATTTCCGCCAGGATGGCCTCCGCGATGGCGCCGCCGGCCGCGGGCTCGGTGCCGGATCCGAATTCATCTATCAGCACCAGCGTCTTCTCGTCGGCCTGAGAAAGCATTTCGCGCATGTCGGACAGGAAGGAGCTGTAGGTGCTGAGGTCGTTTTCCAGCGACTGGTCGTCGCCGATGCTGACTGCGATGCGGTCGAATACCGGCAGCTCGGAACTTTCCGACGTGGGGATGAGCATGCCCCATTGGAACATGTACTGCAGCAGGCCTACGGTCTTGAGGCAGACGGACTTGCCTCCGGCGTTGGGACCGGATATGAGCAGTATGCGCTTGGCGGGGGTGAGCGTTATGGTCAGCGGGACGATGGACTTGTTTTCCTTGCGCAGGGCCTTCTCCAGCAGGGGGTGGCGTGCTTTGCGCAGGCCGACGCTGCCGTCTTCGGACACTATGGGCAGGCCGGCGATGAAGTCGAGGGCCGTCTGCGCCTTGGCCATCAGGAAATCCATCTCGCCGATGAACGCGGCGCTGGCCATCACCTCCGGCAGGTAGGGACGCAGGAAGTCGGTGAATTCCCGCAGGATGCGAGCGATTTCCCTGGCCTGGGCGAAATGGAGTTCGCTTATTTCGTTCTCGATTTCCAGTATTTCGGCGGGCTCCACGAAGGTGGTCTTGCCGGTGGCGGATTCGTCGTACACGAAGCCCTGGAGCTTGCGTTTGGAGGCGGTGGCGACGGGGATGAGGTACTTGCCGTCGCGTATGGTGACTGCGGCCTCGGGGGACACCAGGCCTGCCTCCTGGGCCTGCTTGAGTATGGCGGTGGCGCGGCGGGAAATGGCGCCCTCCTTCTCGCGGAGGCGTTTGCGTATGTCGAACAGTTCCGGGGAGGCGGAGTCCTTGATGTCGCCGTAGCGGTCGAGTATGGTCTCTATGCGCCGGGTGATTTCCGGGAAGACGGAAATGGGGGCGCAGAGGCTCTTGAGGTTGGGGTAGATGCCGTCCTTGACGCTGGAGAAGAAGGAGGATATGCGGCGGACGGTGTCGAGCATCGTCTTGAGTTTGCCCAGTCCGAGGGTGTCGATGCTGGAGCCCTCGTTCTGCAGCGGGGTGAGGAAGGGAAGGCCGTCGATGTATCCGGTGGTGGGGAAGTTCTCCTCGAAAAGCAGCACCAGGCGCATTTCCTCAGTGATTCTGAGGCGCTTTTCTATTGTGCTGCGGGAGGTGCTGAACTCTTCCTGCGCCACCCTTTCGGCGGCGTAGTCGGTCATGCATCTGTCGGAGATTATCGCCCGAACCTTGTCGAATCCCAGTTTGGCCTCGAGCCTGTCGTTTGTCATTTGCCCTGGAGTTTAAGTTTGAGGACGTTGATGGTGTCGATACGGGTTATGATGCTCTGCTGGACATAACTGATGTTGCCGGTTTCCTCGGAGACTACGATGACGTCGGCGTCGCACTGCTCGGAGAGGCCAACGGCGGCCCTGTGGCGCATGCCGTACGAGGCGGGAAGGTCGAGGCGCTCGGTTATCGGCAGGGTGCAGCGGGCGGCGATGATGCGGTTGTCGCCGATGACCATCGCACCGTCGTGCAGGGGAGAATTCTTGAAGAAGATGTTCTCGATGAGGCGTTCGCTGATGCGGGCGTCGATGGAGTCGCCGGTGGAGATGATGCTCTGGAGGTTGTCCCTGCGGCGTATGACTATGAGGGCGCCGATCTTGTGGGCTCCCATATATTCAACGGCGGAAACCAGGCCGGAGAGGTCTTCGTTGCCGAGGCCCTCGACCCTGCTGCGGCGCAGGATGCGCCGGATGAAGGTGTTGTTGCCGGCGGTGCGGCCGAGGTTGTTGAGGAAGCGGCGGATTTCCGGCTGGAAGATGATGATGATGGCCAGGGCGCCCACGTCGAGTATGGCTCCGAGCATTGCGGAGGTCATCTTCATGTTGAGCGCGGTGGCAAGGACCCGTACGACCAGGAGTATGATGATGGCGATGAAGATGTTCATCGCGGAGGAGCCGCGTATCCACCGGAAGATGATGAAAATTACGGCGGCTACGAGGAGGATGTCAATTAAATCGACAAACGTGAACTGTAAAAAACCCAATGACATATTTATCAACTGCAAATATACGATAATCTCAAATTCTTTTATTACTTTTACGTCACTAAACCACAAGTATGAGTTCATTCGTAGTAGAAGGAGGCCACCGCCTGAGTGGCAGCATCGCTCCCCAGGGAGCCAAGAACGAGGCCCTGGAAGTCATCAGCGCCGTTTTGCTGACGTCCGAGAGCGTAAGCATCAGCAACATACCCGAGATACTCGACGTCCGCAACCTCATCTCCCTCCTGGAGGGAATGGGAGTGCGGGTGGAGCGCCAC
>JAEEGL012057960.1_pt1 | contig 51105 bp, 43 predicted proteins | sample 9134231 | NCBI WGS metagenome assembly JAEEGL01 (sample SAMN16246548, study PRJNA631951) | gut metagenome | biome: gut microbiome; feature: rumen; material: fiber-attached | host: Bos | place: Iran: Karaj | collected 2018-10
GAATAAGAGAAAGTGTATTGTTGCCACCGAGGAGACGGGGGCTACGAGTAAGCCCGGTGTATTTGCAGGCGGAGATGCCGTTACAGGAGCTGCAACCGTTATTCTTGCCATGGGTGCAGGTAAGGCAGCTGCTAAAGGTATCGATGAATATCTTTCAAACAAATAATTTGAAGTACATATATGAATAAAAACCAAAATAAGATGTCTATTTTAGACATCTTATTTTATTTGAAGCACAAGGGTGGTAGGCGACTCTCTGTTATGTACTGTAGAATGGAAACGATGATAACGAAAAAACGATATACATAAAATCTTAAGAAATTTCGATGGTAAATCTTAAGAATTTGCAGGTAGTATTATATTATATATTCATTCTGTGACGCATAATACTGCGGTTTTTACGAGAATGTGATACAATAAGAAATGTTTGGAGTGTGGATATGGAGAGAGAAGAAAAAATCAAAATTGCAATAACTGCCGGAATAGCAGGGCTTATACTACTTATTCTGATTTTATTTCTTGCATTATCAGGCAAGGATTCTAAATCAGATGAGCAGGCTTTAAGTGACAATATAACAAAATATGCCTCAGACCTTGCAGAGGGCAGTCAGGCAGCAAGCGATGCTTCATCTGAGGGTGTATCTGATGATGCTGCAACTGAGAGCACATCAGTTGTTCCTTATTCGGAGTATGTCAATGCCAAAAAGGGAACAGTTTCCGGCAATAGTTTCTATGAGACTAAGAGTGCTGTACTTAAGGATGTTTACAAGAATATCAAATATGACACTGGCGCTCAGCTTCAGGAGATGATGTCATATTTTGCAGATGGTAATGAAGAGGCGGTTCGTGATCTTGCACATCTTGAGAGATTTGAAGCTATGTCTTTTTCATTAGACGGAACCAAGGATTTTTACTATCACGGTGAAGTGAATGGGAACGGTCAGCCCGATGGAATTGGAATTGCTGTTTATGCTGATGATCAGTATTATTATGGACACTGGAAGGACGGAGTGAGATCTGGAGACGGCAAATGGATTTCTTTTTATCCTTCTTATAGTCAGTACGTAGTAACAGAGCATATGTACTTTGGTGAGTGGCTGGATGATATGCCAAACGGGCATGGGCAGGAGCATTATGATTATAATCAGGATTATATGAATGATGCTGATCTGTATCTGCAGAATGCTATTGGATACTTTGCAAATGGCTATTACAATGGTGAACAGTACATTATTACTGTTGATAAGAATTATGATACCAAGGAATGGATCGGAACCTGCGACATGGGTAACTGGGTACAGGTCCTTAATACTGCAGAAGACAGTAAAGGCAGGATTGCGGTTCTAAGTGAAAGAGAAAATGCTGATAATCATGTCTGGATGGTCAAAAATAAAGCTACGGATAATCGCGTTCTTGGTATTATTACAGGTGGTTCTATAACTAAATGAGTACAATAAGTATTATTTGCGTAGGCAAGATCAAGGAAAAATATTGGAATGATGCTATTGCAGAGTATTCCAAAAGATTGTCCAGGTATTGTAAAATAAATATCATAGAGGTTCAGGACGAGAAGACTCCGGACAATGCGCCTCCTGCCATAGAGGATCAGATCAAGAAAAAAGAGGGAGAGAGAATTCTCCAGAATATTGATCCAGGAGCGTATGTATGCGCCCTTGCAATAGGTGGCAAAAGGTATTCTTCTGAAGGCTTTGCTGAATTTATAGCAGATAAGGGAGTATCCGGAGTCAGTCATATTCAGTTTATTATCGGAGGTTCACTTGGCATTCATGAGTCTGTTCTTTCCAAGGCTCATAGTCAGATCAGTTTCTCAGACATGACCTTTCCTCACCAGATGATGCGGGTGATACTCTTAGAACAAATATACAGGGGATATCGTATTAATCGCGGTGAACCATATCATAAATAATTGGGGAATTATAAATGAGTGAAATTACAGAGTTATCATTAGCACTTACTGCTGATGATGAGAGAAATATTTTTGGGGGTAACGACACCTACATACGTAAGATTGAGAAGAGCTTACATGTAGAGATTATTGATAGAAATGGTGAGCTTCATATCATTGGCGACAAGGAAAGCGCAAGTAAAGCTTCAGGTATTATCAGAGAGCTTGTTCAGTTATCCAGGCGAGGCACCAGCATTGAAGAGCAGAGTGTCGATTACGCAATTTCGTTAAAAGAAGATTCTGTCAGGACCAAAGAAAATCTTAGTGAAAACGTTCTTGTAGATATAGACAGGGACGTTATTTGTCATACTATTTCAGGTAAACCTATCAAACCCAAGACCTTGGGACAGAAAAAATACATAGATGCTATTAGAAATAAGATGATCGTATTTGGCCTTGGACCAGCCGGAACAGGAAAAACTTATCTTGCCATGGCCATGGCTATTACTGCTTTTCAGAGAGAAGAGGTCAGTAGGATCATTTTGACAAGACCTGCCATAGAAGCCGGTGAGAAGCTCGGCTTTTTGCCAGGAGATCTTCAGAGCAAGGTGGATCCATACCTTCGCCCTTTGTACGATGCCCTATATCAGATAATGGGAACAGAGAATTTTATCAAGAACATGGAAAAAGGCCTCATTGAGGTTGCTCCTCTTGCGTATATGAGAGGACGAACTCTTGATAATGCATTTATCATTTTGGATGAAGCACAGAATACGACTCCTGCTCAGATGAAGATGTTCCTTACCAGAATTGGTTTTGGCTCTAAGGTTATCATCACTGGTGATGCTACACAGAAAGATCTTGCTCCTGATACCAGGTCAGGGCTTGATGTTGCAGAGAGCGTTCTTAAGGGAATTGACGATATCGCTTTCTGCACATTGACCAGCAGTGATGTTGTCAGACATCCTCTTGTTCAGAAAATTGTTAAGGCCTATGAGGATTATGAGAAGAAGGCCGCTAACAAGCAGAAAAAGAAATCTATTCAGAAATTGGAGAGAAGAACAAGAGATGGAAAGTGAGAGTAAGGTAGAACTTAAACTCAAATTATATTATGGCGGACTGTTCTTGCTTACAGGTTTATGCGTATTTATCTTTTCTCTGTTAGGGGAAAAGAGCTATGAAGCAATTTTGAGAAATACTATTGTATCTCTTATCATAACAGGAACTGTTATCTTTATGCTTATGGACGCTATAGGCAGAGGCGAAAAGGGCTTTTCCTACGATAATTTCAGACATAAAGACAGATTTATCCTGGCATATGCAGGCTTTACTGTTATGGCATGTGTTTTAGGATTTGTTCCTAATCAGTTCTGGCCATATATGTCTTTGTTTGTTATTCTTGGTTTGTTCTCCAATACAGAGATTGGGCTTGTTTCCGGCGTTGGACTTGTTACTATATCAGTGATGCTTGAAGGAAACGGCAGCTATGGCGAGCTTTTTATGTATGTTCTGGCAGGAGTAGTGGCGCTTTCTCTTTTCAGAGACCTTAAGGAGAATACTTCAATCGGTTTGCCTGTGGCTATTTCACTTATGATGCAGGCTGTCCTTTTGGTTGCATTTAATGTTCTGTTTCAGAACAGGACTTTGTCAATAAATATACTGATCCTGCCTATTTTGAATCTGATGCTGAATCTTATAATACTGCTCATATTTTTGAATATGTTTGGCGTGTATATTATCAGAAAGTCCAATGACATGTATATGGATATCAATGATACAGAATATCCACTTTTGGTTAAGCTCAAGGACTATGATAAGGATGAATACTATAAGGCTATCCATACAGCATATCTGGCTGAGAGAATAGCAATAGGACTTGGTTTTAATGCCAGAGCTATCAAGAACTGTTCCTATTATCACAGAATAGGAATGCTTGATGGTTCTAAGGATTGGGAAAGTGTTAAGCATGTTTATGAAGAACATCATTTTCCTGATGAGGCGGTGGCTCTTTTACATGAATATATTGAACCGTCTTCTAGTGTAGTCAGATCCAAGGAGGCTCTTACTATCAGCCTTACAGAAACAGTTATTTCTTCTATCATGTATCTTATCAAGAAGAATAAAGATGCCAAGATAGATTATGATCAGCTTATCAATAAGGTTTTTGATAAAAAGGAAGCTGACGGAGAACTCAAAAACAGTGACATTACCTTTAGAGAATATGACCAAATGAAGAAAATACTTAAAAAGGAGAAGCTATATTATGACTTTTTGCGTTGAAAATGAGGTTGACGCAAGCTTTGACTTTGATATTGAAGAGCTTGGAAGAACAGTTGCACAGGCAGTTCTTGATGAAGAAAAATGCCCGTATGAAGTGGAAATTAGTCTTACGATTACTGACGATGATGGCATCAGGGAAATCAACAATGAATTCAGACAGATTGACAGCCCTACAGATGTGTTGTCTTTCCCTAACGTAAGCTATGATGAACCTGGGGATTTTTCAGTGATTGATGGGGAACAGAAGGTTGATCTGCTTAATCCTGATACAGGTAATATAAGTTTTGGGGATATTGTCATCAATGTTAACAGAGTGAGATCGCAGGCTCTTGAATACGGACATTCAGAGAAGCGTGAATTTGCGTTCCTTGTGGCTCACAGTATGCTTCATTTATGCGGATATGATCATATGGAGGAGCAGGAAGCTACCGTAATGGAAGGCAAACAGAATGATATTCTGACATCTCTTGGTATTACCAGGGACTAATTTTGTTTAGGGGAGTTTTGTATGAAGACCTACACTGAGGAAAAGAGGATCAGGCCGGATATACTCACGTCTACTGTCTTTTGGTCCATTTGCATTATGATGTTATTTAACATTATATCAGTGAGAATATTTGGGGATATGGGAGCAGGCTTTTGTTGTGTTCCCAATACGCTTTTCTTTTTATTATATATTTCATTTGTTTTGGCTGCTCAGAAGTCAGTTTATGTTATGGTCAGGCTTCGCGCCAGAAGATCTCAGTTTTTAAATGCTGAGACAAATATGAAGAGATCAATGAGAATGTTTTCTGTGGCGGGGATTATTCTGGCTGTGCTTATCGGGTTTGGGAGCTTTAATTTTGCAAGGAATCTGCTTGGATCAGGCAAAGCTTATTTTCAGCTGATAGTAGTAGCAGTCAGTCTGGTTTTATTGTGTCCCCAGGGCGTTCTGCGTGGCTATCTTCAGGGACTTGGATATACCAAACCAATAGTTATTTCTGATCTTCTTATATCCGTAACTTCTTTTGTATCCGGCGGAATTATTTCCGGGATCATGTATAGTTACGGCAAAAAAGTTAATGATCTGTTCCACGGAGATGAGTATAGCGCTATCTATGGCGCTTCCGGTATGATGCTGGGACTTCTCATAGGATCTTTTATCGGCCTGATCCAGATCATTGTCAGTTATTCTCTTAGAAAAAAAGAAATAGCTGAAATAGTCAAAAATGGTGCTCCAAGATATCTTGATAATAAAAATGACGTCTATACCAGCATCAGACCGATTGAGTATTTATATGCATCAGCCCTTTTAATGCTTCTTGTTGACAATTTGTTTTTTAATTATCTACAGATGAAGGATGGAAATAATGATGCCATGATTGGAGCCTTTGGGGCATATGGCGGTCGTATAGTATCTTTCGTTATTCTTGTAGCATTCTTGTGCTGCATTCCATTTGTCAAATCCTGGAATAGAGTAATGGCAAGAGTTGAGAGAGATGAGATTGAGGGGGCAAGAGACAGATTAAAGAAGCTTCTACATTTTACTTACATGCTTCTTATACCGGTATTTACAGCTATTTTTGTTCTGGCTGATACCATTCAGGTTGCAATATTCGAAAAGAGTACCAGTGAGATCAGCGCTATTTTCAGGTTGGCGGCTATTTTGATAGTTCTTTTGTCTATCGGAGTATTGGTATCATGGCTTCTTAATCATATGGGTAAGAAGCTTCTTACTACGATCAATCTGACTGTGGGATGGGCTGTGCATATTGGCTTATTGGTTCTATTGTCAATTGTTCTTGGTCATGATCTATATACTATAATCATTTCTGAGATTGTCACTTTCTTAATTTATGATATTATGTGTATGTTTATGATACTCAAGATGCTCAAATTACATTCCAATATTCTTTTAAACATTGGAATCCCATTTCTTGCATCCGGGGTAGCAGGTCTTATTCTGCTTGCACTCGACAGAATATTGATCAATGTTATAGGTGAAATACTGACATTACTGATCAGTGTAATTGTTTTTGCGATTATCTATGTTTTATTGATGGTTGTACTTAGAGGAATTAGAACACATGAGCTTGAAACTGTTCCTTTAGGGAGATTTTTCATTTCGTTTTCGTCCAGAGTACAACATGATAGCTTTTATGAGGAATAATTTTGGGTAAAAAAATAATTGTTGCCGGTGGCGGTGCAGCTGGAATGTGTGCTGCAATTTATGCTGCCAGAAACGGTGCTGATGTCACTATAATTGAGAAGAACACACAGCTTGGTAAGAAACTTTCCATGACCGGAAATGGAAGATGTAACTTATCAAATCTTAATATGAACGAGAAAATGTACAACCTTTCTGCAGAGAAGAGAATGAAACAGTGGTTGTCTGTTTATGGTGTCCTTGACGTTATTAATTTTTTTAAATCTCTGGGCATTGTTATCAAAAGCGAGGACGGCTATCTTTATCCCGTATCAGGGCAGGCCGGAACTGTTGTTACAGCTTTCGAAAATGAGATCAGGAGACTGGGCGTTAAGGTTATTTATGGGGAGCAGGTCAAGTCAGTTAAGATAAGCGGATCAGAACCTGAGGATAAGGCACTTGATGCCAGACAGATAGAGGCTGTTCTTACAAGAGGAGCCAAGATAGACAACAAATTCGAAAAATATACTGTTGTAACAAATCTCAATTCCTATGAAGCAGACAAAGTTATTCTTGCCACCGGATCTCTTAGCGGAGCTAAGAGTACTATGTCTACCGGTGATGGCTATTATATTTGCAAACAGCTTGGGATGAATATTAAGGATACTTATCCGGCACTTGTAGGTTTTAAATGTGACCAGAATGAGCAGATGCCTGAAAACGGAGTTCGCTGTACTGCTGAGATTTCCTTTATGCTAGGTACAGAGGCACTGGCAGTTGAATATGGAGAGCTTCAGTTTACCAGAGATGGTATTTCAGGAATTCCTGTTATGCAGGCCAGCAGTAAGATTGTTAAGTTTCTTGCTGAAGGCAAACCTATATATGCTTCTATTAACTTCTTCCCTGACTATGATGACGAGGACTTTTTGTCTTTGGAAAAAGAAATGCTGAGACTTCGCGATGATAGAAGCCTTAAGGAATTTCTTAACGGCTTTTACAATAGTAATATTAATGACATGATAATTTCTCGCATGAAAATGGGAGCTTCCATGAAAATGAAAAATATATCAGAAAGCATGGTGCTCAGTATTTTTAATGCGTACAGAAATTACAGGATCAAATTGTCAGAGAGCTATGGTTATCAGCAGGCTCAGGTTACTTCCGGAGGCGTTAGCCTTGGTGATATCAAGGATGATATGGCTGTTAATGATCACCATGGAATATTTGTAATTGGAGAATTATTAGATGTTGATGGCAGATGTGGAGGATATAATCTTCAGTGGGCTTTCACCAGCGGAAGCATAGCAGGGACTGTAGCTTCATTGTAATGGCTACGCAGAAGGTTACGATGCAAGGGGGCACCAGAGAATGTATCTCGACTCTCGCGGTGCTGGGCACGACGCAAAGCCCAAGGCTAAACCTCTGAGTGCATAGGCACTTGAGGTTTATGGTCTTTGCTCTGTAGCACCGAAATCGATTCGAGTATACATTCTTCCGGCGCAGCCCCTTGCGCGAAGTCTTACGAAAGGATTATATATGATTAGAATAAATCAGATTAAAATACAGCATGATGGGAAATATCATGATTCTAATGAATTAAGAAGTATTCTTACAAAAAAAGCTTGTAAGAGTCTTAGAATAAATGAAAAGAATATAGAGAAATTCGAGATTATCAGGCATTCCATTGACGCTAGGAAGAAGCCTGATATTTTTCATATATATATGGTGGATGTGGCGCTTAAGGGCTGCGATGAGAATGTCGTAGTTAAGAAGTGCAGAGACAAAAACGTAAGTGTAATTGCTGATAAAGGATATAGCTTTTCAGAGCAGGTTGAAATTAGAAGAAAAGTTATAGGAGAGAGTTTTACAGAAGCGGAAGCTCTCGAAAATGCTACACATGTATATGAACAAAATGGCAATGTTAATAAGGATAATAACAAAAACAGCAATAAGGTTGTAATAATAGGCGCTGGGCCGGCAGGACTATTTTGCGGATATATGCTGGCTATGAATGGTTATAAGCCAATACTCCTTGAGAGAGGCGCAGATGTTGATGAAAGAACCAGAATTGTAGAGCATTTCTGGAAAACAGGAGAGCTTAATACATCAACAAATGTCCAGTTTGGAGAAGGCGGAGCAGGAACATTCTCTGACGGTAAGCTTAATACCATGGTCAAGGATAAGGATGGAAGAGGAAGAGAAGCTATTAGAATATTTGTAGAAAACGGTGCTAATGAAGATATCCTTTATGAAGCCAAGCCACATATTGGAACAGATATTCTTAGAAATGTTGTCAGGAATATAAGGGAAAAGATTATAGCATGTGGAGGCGAAGTCCATTTTAACAGTCAGGTAGTTGATATACTTACAAGTGGTGACCATGTTATCGGTGTTAAGTATATGTCTTTGTGCCAAAATGATGAAGACCATACTAATACTGATAATCCCGAGTCAGAACAAATAATTAAATGCGACAAAGTTGTACTTGCCATAGGACATAGTGCAAGAGATACCTTCTACATGCTAAAGGATAAGAAAGTTAATATGGAGCCCAAGCCTTTTGCGGTTGGATTTAGAGTTGAGCATCCGCAGGAGCTTATCAATTTATCGCAATATGGTCAGGAAAAGCCTGATGGACTAATGGCTGCTTCATATAAGCTTACTGCAACCACAGATGCAGGAAGAGGAGTCTATTCATTTTGCATGTGTCCCGGAGGATACGTTGTAAATGCTTCGTCCGAGGAAGGCATGCTTGCTGTTAATGGAATGAGTTACAGCAGGCGTGATGGCAAAAATGCTAATTCTGCCATAATCATTACCGTTGATCCTAGAGATTTTGGCAGTGAAGATGTTTTATCAGGTGTTGAGTTCCAGAGAAGACTTGAGAAAAAGGCTTATGAACTTGGAAATGGTAAGATTCCGGTAGAATTCTACGGGGATTTCAAAAAGGCAATTGATGTAGATACCAGAGCGTGTGGTACCGATAAGGCTGAAAGTGATTGCAATGATGTTCATGCGATACCTCAGGTTATTGCTTTTGCTGATAGCAAGAAGAATACTCCAAATATGTGCGGAGAATATGTATTTGCTGATGTTCACACTATTCTTCCGGCTGATCTTAATACAGCTTTTGTCGAGGGAATGGAAAAATTTGGCAGAACTATAAAAGGCTATAACAGCGACGGAGCTCTTGTATCCGGTGTTGAATCAAGAACATCTTCACCTGTTCGCATAAACAGGGATGACACATGCCAGTCTGTTAATGTTCGCGGCTTGTATCCTTGTGGTGAAGGAGCTGGTTACGCAGGCGGGATCATGTCTGCTGCCATGGACGGCATGAAAGTTGCAGAGTTCATTGCAGCGCAGAATATCTTATAAATTGAGGTTAGGTCTATGAATAAAGATATAATACCAGAGGACTATACTCTGGGGCTTGCGCTTTTTGATGCTATCCCGGTTTTCCTTTTTGGAGCTGCATGCTTATTATTATGGAGAATGGCATCGAGCATACCCATTCTTATAGGTGGTATAATTTGTTTTATAGCCGGAATTCTCAAGGTTTTATGGAAGATTATAGTTGTAACAATGAAAAAGAATATATGGCCTCTTTTTATGCAGATGAGAATAGGCATGCCTGCAGGGTTTATTTTAATAATTGCAGGAGTGGCAGTGGGGGCAATAACAGGTAGCGGAAGAGCTTTCTTTGCGGCTATGGCGCATTTTATTCCCTTGGTTCTTCTTACTGTTTCATTTATTGGTTTATTTGGAATGATCATGTGTTCAAGAAAACTTGATAGTGTAAAAGCTAGCTCAAACTGGATTGAGGAGATTTGCAATACGCTTGCACAGGGAGCTTTTCTTGCTTCCATGATCGTGGCATATACATTATGAATATTGATAAAACAACAATCAGGAAAAAAATAATAGAGAAAAGAGACTCTCTTTCTAAAGAAGAAATTAGTAAAAAAAGCATGTCTATAAAAGAGAGTCTGATTGAAACCTCCGAATATTCAGAGGCTGAGAACGTTCTGATTTATGCATCTATGAGAAACGAAGTGATCACAGATGGTATTATTGAAGATGCGCTTTCCAAAGGAAAAAATGTCTTTTGCCCTAAGGTTACAGATAAAAAAAGCCGTCAAATGACATTTGTTAAGATTGAGAATCAGGATGATTTTGTCAAAGGTTATTATGGAATTCGCGAACCCTTAATTACGGATAAATCTGTAATATGTACGGATAGCGGACTTAATAGCCTTGTTGTTATGCCGGGAGTTGTTTTTGATAGAAGCAGAAACCGTATCGGCTATGGCGGGGGCTTTTATGATACTTTTTTATCTGATCATTCCACTTTCAAAAAAATAGCTCTGGCTTTTGACTGTCAGCTGTATGAAGGCTCAGAAAATGGCAGTTCTGATGAGTTCCCCTGTGAGCTTTTGGATGAACATGATGTTAAGCCGGATAAGATAATCACAGAGTCCAAAATCATATAGAATATTTGATTCTCTCAGAAACTGTTTTTTGCATTAAGTTGTATTCTTTTTAAAATTTACAAAAACAATTTTGAATATTCCATTTTTTATATACTCTTTCTTTCCTATAATGAGTACTGTAATCAAGTGATGAGTTTCCTAAGTCGCCTCGTCACTTAACTTAACTCATTTTGAGAAGGGAAGGGTTTTTTATTATGAAAAAGAGAATTCTTAGTACTCTTGTTTGTCTGACAGTGGCAGCTACAACTATTATTGGATGTGGCTCACAGGCTCCATCAAATGCCGGAACCGATACACCTGCTGCCGAGACCAAGACAGAAGAAGCAAAGACAGAAGAGAAAGCCGCTGATACAACAGCAGAAGCTTCCGGGGACAAGGTTACACTTTCAATTTACACACAGTATGCAGACGACGATACAAAGGTTCCTTATGATTATGCTGTAGAGCAGCTTGCAGAGGCTTATCCAAATGTAGAATTAAACCTTATTGTACAGGCTCAGGACGATGGTCAAACGCTTAAGACACTTCCTCTTGGAGTGTTGTTCTTCCAGGGAGAAATTACGACTGACTGGGGAGGAATGGGGGCAACAATGGTAATTGCTTCTTTCCCTGCTATAATAGTCTATTCAATATTCTCTGAACAGGTTGAAAGCGCAATGACTATTGGCGGCGCTGTTAAGGGATGATAATATGTTATACTAGTTAGATAAAATTTTGCGGAGAATAACATATTATGAATAAATCACTAAAAAAACGCATTGGTATGTCACTTTTTGGAGTTATTACATGTGCAATAAGCGTTGGCATCTTCAAGATAGCTGCACTTGGTGTTGACCCTTTTCAGTCTTTTATGGCAGGACTTGATTACCTTGTTCCAATCAAATTCGGGACTCTTTATGTGATCGCAAATGCGGTGATGTTATTATTTGCTCTTATTTTTGACAGGCATTATATCGGAATAGCAACATTCATTAACCTGTTCCTGCTTGGTTACATTACTCAGTTTACTTATGAGTTTCTGGGGACTGTGATAGTTGAGCCGGGGATAGCTGTCAGAGTATGTTGTCTCATTATCGGTGTTGTTATTCTTTGCTTTGGATCGGCATTTTATATGACAGCTGACCTTGGCGTGTCAACATATGATGCAGTTGCCCTTATTATTGTTAACACCTGGAAAAAAGGTAAATTTCAATATGTCAGGATCATGACTGATCTCGTATGCATTGCTATAGGAATAGGTCTTTTCCTCATGGCCGGGGGACAGATCAGGCAGATTCCTACAATTGTTGGAGTTGGAACGATAATCACTGCATTTTTTATGGGGCCGCTTATTGAGTTTTTTAATGTTCATATAACAAGGCCTTTTTTGGCAAAAGAGCAAAAATAACAACTAGATGAAATATGGAAAACAAAGATTTTAATAAAATGAGCCTGAGAGACATGGAGGAGTATACTCCAAAGGGCAGGCGCTCAGGAAGAGAGCATGCCCGTAACATGTCTATCAAGTATAAGCTTGCATCAATAACAATTCTGGTGGCACTTATTCCTATGGTGGTACTGATTGTTTTGATGCTTTTTTTCTATAACAGGGCAATCATGCAAAGGGCTGACAAACAGATAGAAGAGAATATCCGTATCATGTCAGACAGACTATCTTCGGTCTTGCAGAATGGCGAACTTTGTTCTAACAACCTTACTATAGAATTTGGCAGCTACTATAATGACAAGTCTATGAAATGAGTATTATCCTGATGTAGTACTTACTGATATTACTATGCCCTATATAAACGGGCTCGAGCTTGCAGAGCGTATTACCAGGGATTATCCTGCTATTTCTGTGATCCTGATAACAGGTAATAATGAGTTTGAATATGCCAGAAAGGCTGTTAAACTTGGTGTCTGTGACTATATAGTCAAGCCTTTTGAAAAAGAGGAGCTTATCCTTTCACTTTTAAAGCTTCAGGATAATATAGGAAAAGTAGTAGAAAGTACAGATAATCAAAAGGATGAGCACAGCGAAGAACTAAGAGCGCTGATATATGCGGGACTTCACGATGACAGTGGGGCGATAGAACTTGAGAAAAAGGTATTTGGTGATAATGATGCGCAAGGAGGATATCTTCTGGCCCTTATAAGATTTGATGCTAAAGCCTTTGCAGGCAAAGAAACAGATTCCAGTGAACAGCTTATAAACTGGGAAAACCTTATTGCCAGAATGCTTGCGGATAAACTTGATATCGATGGCAAATTCAGCATCTTCCATGACTTTGAAAACAATATTGTCACGCTAATGAGATTTGACAATGAAGCCGATATATATAGTTACAAGGGTTATGAATTTGCTGATATAATTCAGATAGTCAAAAACCAGTTGGGTATAGGCAGTGCGATAGCTCTTTCTCCTGCACAGACGATGCTTGATATCAAAAAAGCGTATGAAAGAGCACTTGGTTTTTTGGCAGAAAAAGAATACGGACAACTATGGGATATCAGAAGCAACAATGACAGTATCTCATATTCATCGCTTGATGCTATAATCAGGCTTAATAAAGATCTTGAGACGCTTCAGGCAGATGATGCAGAAAAAGCTCTTAATGATATGTGGGAGAAGCTAAATAGGAATAAGAATGCTGCTGATACAACAATATCGATTACTGATATGAATCTTTTTACTAGCGCCATAAGCATACTCATGACCAATATTATCAGCAGCGGTTTTTCTATTGATAAGATATATGGGGAAGGGTTCTTGCCTGAAAAATTTATGGCGGATGCAACTTCTTCTGAGGAAATGAAAGACAATGTCATTTTCTTGTATCGAAAGAGAATCGAATTCGAGAAGGGCAAGAAACAGTCTAAAGCCTATGACATTGCAAATGCAGCCAGGCTGTATATAGAAGAAAACTATGCAGACAGTAATCTGGCTATTTCTGATATTTCAGAAAAGCTTTGCGTGAACCAGACTTATCTTCGCAAAATGTTTAAAAGTGAAATGAACATGACGTTGACAGAGTATATTACCCAGTATCGTATGCAGAAGGCCAAACATCTTTTATCTTCTTCTGATGAAAAATTGCAGACAATTGCAGAAAAAGTCGGCTATAATGATGTAAGTTATTTCTCTAATGTATTTAAGAAGTATTATGGGGGATCACCTAGAAGTATGAGTAAAGAAAGCAGATAGTTTTTTTACTGTTGAAAGGAGAATCTGCCATGGCTATGAATAATACTGAGTTTCAGGAATATCTAAAAAAAACTTTGGAAGAGCAAAAAGATATCTACATACCTGTAAACTCAAGCTTTATTGAGAAAATAATTGTTCATAATGCTAAATGTACAGATATTCATCCAAATCCTGATGATGAGTTTTGTTATCCTGATGTTGGCCCCAGTTATCGTATTATGGGCGAATATGAGCGGGATATCAGGGAAAAAATGAATGTTAACAGTATTCCGGTTATCGAGCCTCTCATTGTCATGAAAACCCACCCTAAGGGATATATGCTGGTAAACGGGCATCATAGATGGGGCGCGGCTATTAAAGTTGGCGTTAAAAGAATGCCTGTCAAAGTCATCAATATGATGCTTGAAGAGGATATTAAGAACTTGCTTGAGAGGTCAGATCATGACAAGCGTGTTACACTTGATCTTGATGAAGTAGTGTTCCGCTCGCCTTATGATGAATTTGTTGAAAAGACAAAGGGTGTTATCGCCAGGAAAACACAGAAAAGAATACGACTTGGTGTTCCTGCTCTGTTTAGATATTTGAAAACTCATGGCTATGACATTTGGGTTTACTCGTCAAATTATTATTCCATAGATACTATACAACTTATGTTTAGAAGATATTCTGTTCATGTGGACGGAATAATATGCGGAAACGGTAAAAAGGGATTATATGATTCTAATAAGTCATCTTCTATAAATGAACTTATTGCAAATAAGTACAAAACTACAGTTCATATAGATAACGATTCAATTGTTATAACAAAGGGGAAGGAAAGTCAGTTTGAAGAGTTTGAAATAAGGGATGCAGATGAACTGTGGTCCAAGGATTTGATACAGGTATTTGAAAGAATTGATAATAATGATGATCAGTGAGGAGAAGAGGGTATGGAATTAGTAGAGATCTGCAGGAGAGCCAAAGACGTTAAGTATGAAGTACAGAAGCTGAGCACACAGGCCAAGAATAAGGCGCTGATCAGCGTGGCAGATGCACTTGTAATGAGAACCGATTTTATTATTGAAGCCAATAGAAAAGACTATGACAATGGCCTTTCTAATGGAATGCATCAGGGAATGTTAGACAGGCTCAGACTTGACGGAAAACGTATTGAAGCCATGGCAGAGGGACTTAGACAGGTCGCCGGGCTTGAAGATCCTATCGGAACTGAAATAGAGCACTTTGTAAGGCCAAACGGACTTGAAATTTCCAAGGTTAGAGTACCTTTTGGTGTAATTGGAATAATATACGAATCAAGGCCAAATGTTACTGCAGATGCTTTCGGACTTACCTTTAAATCCGGAAACGCTGTAATCCTAAAGGGCGGAAGTGATGCAATAAATTCTAATATTGCTATTACAACTGTCATAAGAGATGCGCTTTTGGAGGAGAGCATTAATCCTGATGCTGTTCAGCTGATAGAAGCCACAGACAGGGCAGTCACTACACAGTTCATGCAGATGAAGGAATATGTTGATGTTCTGATTCCCAGAGGAAGCGCAAGACTTATAAGTGCAGTAGTTGCAAATTCAACTATTCCTGTAATTGAAACAGGTACAGGAAACTGTCATATATATGTAGATAAGGATGCAGATTTGGATAAAGCAATCCCTATCATTATCAACGCCAAAACCCAGAGAATAGGCGTTTGTAATGCAGCAGAATCACTTGTTGTTCACAAGGACATCAAAGATAAGTTTCTGCCTTTATTTGGCGCTGCAATGAAAGAGAATAATGTCGAAGTCAGAGCTGATGCTGCTGCGAGAGAAATTCTTACGGGAGCTGTTCCGGCAATTGAAGAAGACTTTGGAAAAGAGTATCTTGACTACATCATCTCTGTTAAAACTGTATCTGATGTTTCAGAGGCTATTTCACATATCAACAAATATAATACAGGACATTCAGAAGCTATCATTACTGAAAATGAAGAGACAGCCAAAAAGTTTTTGAATGAAGTTGATGCTGCCTGTGTTTATGTTAATGCTTCTACAAGATTTACAGATGGCTTTGAATTTGGTTTTGGTGCCGAAATCGGAATCAGCACGCAAAAGCTCCATGCCAGAGGACCAATGGGACTTAAGGAGCTTACTTCTTATAAATACAGAATAGTGGGAAATGGCCAGATAAGAGGCTGAATGTGATTTTTGGGTGGAAATCACAGAGCAAAAATAGTAAGATAAAAAATACAGTAAATTTATTGAAATTGGGGTTTGTTGGGAATATGGCAATAACAACTAATGAAGAGCTTCTTGAGGCCAGAAAGCTCATTATTGAGGTGTCAAGGCAATTACATGATGCAGGCCTTTTAGTTCGTACATGGGGTAACATCAGCCAGAGGGTTGATGATAGTTCTTTTCTTATCACACCAAGCGGAATTAAATACGAAGATCTTACACCTGAGATGATCGTTAAGGTAAACATTAACGATTTATCTTTTGAAGGGGATGTGCTACCTTCAAGTGAGAAGGCTGTGCACGCCGCCTGCTATAAGAAACGAGCAGATGTAGATTTTATAGTTCATACACATCAGGTTTATGCTTCATGTGTCGGAACGCTTGGTCTTAAGAAGGTTCTTACTTACTTTGATGATACAGATGTAGTTATTCCGGTGGCACCTTATGCACTTCCAGGTACTGAGAAACTGGCAACTAATGTAGCTGATACTATTAAGAAATTTCCTGATGCTAACGGCCTTATAATGGCCAATCACGGAACTATCTGTATGGGAGCAACAGCAGATGATGCAGTATTAGAAGCCAAGAAAATGGAAGTTGCAAGTCACAATTTTCTTGTTGATGTTTGTAAGACTGACATGACTCATGGAGTTTGTACCGGCTATAACAGTCATCTTGAAAACGGCGTTATAGTATACGACAGCCCGGACACACCAATCAGGGTAAAAGAGATTCATGAGAAAATCTACAAGAGACGACCTGACGTTAAATATATAGTTCACAATAAGTCGGAAGCTGTAATGACTGTATCTCGAAGAGCAAGTCATATGAGACCTCTCCTTGATGATTTTGCCCAGCTTATCGGATATAGCGTTAAGGTTCCGAGCAATGAGCATGGCAAGGATGGACAGAGCTATCATAATATCAGGAAAAATGTTAATGCAGTTTTTTCGCTTAACGATGGTGCTTATTGTGTCGGTTCAACCTATGATGATGCAATGGCAGTAGCAATCGTGCTTGATAAGGGATGCATAGCATACATTGCTGTTATGCGTAATGGAGAAGGACATTATCTTTCATTCTGGGAGAGTTACAAGATGAATAGGCATTATAGGAAGTCCTATTCTAAGCTTGCGGATAAAAAAGGTAATTGATCAATGTATAAAAAAACTCAGATAGTACTAATAACTGTAATTTTTGCCCTACTGGTAATTATTCCTGTAGGGTTTTTAATTATGTCTTTCAATAATGATACAGAAGATATAGCTGATACCGACAATAGTTCTATTTTTCAGTCTGTATCTAATCTGGAAGCTTTGAATCTTGGGCTTATAGATGGAGATGAACTAAGACAGGAAAATGGAATAGAAGAAAAGAGTACAGAAGAGAATACTATTTCAGAGCCGGAGGATATCAGGGTATACATTTCTCTTCGTTCGATTCGTGATGATCTAAAAATCAAGCTATTAAATGAATCTTCTGATAAACTTATATCAGATGTGAACTTTACAGTTACAGTTAAGAGTAGTAATAAGACAATGGATTATACTGATTCTGATAAGGATGGAATTATCTATATTCCATATGTTGAAGCAGGAGATTACACTGTTTTCCTTTCAGACATAACTTCTGACAATATAAATTATCATGCAGATAAATCACAGACGATTACAGTTTCTGATTCTATTGAATATGCCAAAGTCGACATAAAGGATGAGATCAAGGATGAATCTCAGATAAATGTTGCCGAGGAAGATACCAAGGTTCAGGATGCAGATCAGACAACTGACATATCGGTAAGTACTGATAAGGGCAATAGCCAGGCAGAGACTGCGCCTGCTACAGAACTTCAGGAGGATGATCTGTCAGAGGATGCAGAGGATCTTCTTGCACAGATAGAAGCTGAAACTGCGGCTGCAGAGAATTCTAAATCTGATTATAAGGGAGCTGAAGGTGGAACAATTACAGCACCAGCGCCTGCAACTGCACCTGCGATAGCTTCAGACCCTCAATATATAGCAGCTCATAGCGGCTCTAAGGGCATAGATGTATCCAAACACAATGGAACTATAGATTGGAATGCCGTAAAAAATGATGGAGTTGATTTTGCCATCATAAGATGTGGGTATAGAGGATCAAGCTCTGGGGCACTTGTAATTGATCCGTATTATTATACTAATATGGCTGGAGCACAGAGTGCAGGTATCAGTACCGGAGTATACTTTTTTACACAGGCAGTTAACGAAGCTGAAGCTGTAGAAGAAGCTTCAATGGTATTGGAATTGTTAAACGGCTATAGTCTGCAGATGCCTGTTTATCTGGATGTGGAGAAGAGTAACGGAAGAGGAGATGCCATCAGCGTTGAGGAGAGAAATGCGGTGTGCAGAGCTTTCCTTTCTACAATAAAAAATGCCGGATACACTACCGGCATATATTCTAATAAGCTGTGGTTTGAGAATAGGATCAGTACTGCATCTTTTCTGGATAATCAGATATGGCTTGCTCAGTATGTGGATATTCCGACTTATGGAGCAACCAGATACGATATGTGGCAGTATACTTCTAAAGGACATGTCGCTGGAATAAGTGGAAATGTTGACATGAATGTTCTTAAATAATATAAAAAGGCGAGTAGAAAAATATTAGTTTTTCTACTCGCTTATTATTAATAATCTGCGGATTTAACTTCCATCCAGGCGTCATTATAGAGCCTGTCTGCGTCATAGCCCAGATATTTGTAGGATTCAGTAGGAAATGAATCAAGGTCTGGGAATGCTACCTTGGAATTTCTGATGTCTTCATCCTCGATATTATCTTTAGCTACTTCATTAGGAGTGGAGTAGGTGATGTACTCGAAATTCTTGAGAGCTATATCACCTCTGCACATGAAATCAATCCATTTTTCAGCGTTTTCTGCATTTTTTGATTCTTTGGTGATAACCCATGAATCAATCCAGACATTTGTTCCTTCCTTGGGAACTACATATACAAGATCAGGGTTCTCTCTTGCAGTATAAATAGCTTCTCCTGAGTAGATAACTCCAAGAGCTGCTTCTCCGCCAATCATCTTATCTCTGACCTGGTCGACAACGTAGGCCTGAACCAGAGGCTTTTGCTTAATGAGATCATCAGTTGCTATTTGAATCTCGGAAGGATCTGTAGTGTTTAATGAATATCCATTTTTGAGAAGAGCAACCATCATGGCATCCCTGACAGAATCCTGCATCAGTATTTGACCGTTGTATTTGGAATCCCAGAGAATATCCCAACTGTCAACTACATCGTCTACCATAGTCTTGTTATAGAGAATACCAACAGTGCCCCAGCAATAGGGAACTGAATATTTGTTATCAGGATCGAAATCTCTTGACTGCTCGTAATACTGACTTCCGATGTTTACGGAATTAGGAATATTGTCAAAGTTAAGTTCTTTTAACATATTATTTTCAATAAGCTTTTGAATCATGTAATCGGAAGGGCATACTACATCGTAGGCTGAATTATCCTGAGCAAGCTTGGCATACATGATCTCGTTAGTCTCGAACATATCATAGATAACATCTATTCCGTACTCTTCTTCGAACTGGCTTATTACATCCTCATCAATATATTCACCCCAGTTATAAACATAGAGCTTTCCATTGGGATATTTAGTAGAATCATTCTTTTCGCAGCCGGCGAGAATCTGAGTTATCATCGCTGCTGTCAAAAGACATGATACAATTCCTTTTCTCATTTTATTTCTCCTTAGTCTTTGCCTGTGGTGCTCTGTATACGATCATGAGAAGAACTAGTACTACTATGAAGATAAGGGCAGAGAGGGCATAGATTTCAGGCTGAATGCCTCGTTTTACTTCGTTATATATAAGTGTTGACAATGTTTCAAAGCCTGAACCTTTTGTAAAATAGGTAATGATAAAGTCATCAAGTGACATGGTAAAGGCCATCAGTGCACCTGATACAATACCGGGCACAAGGTCGGGCAGAATAGTCTTAATAAAGGCGTAGGGTCTTGAAGCTCCAAGATCCATTGCTGCCTCATAAACATAGAAATTTATGTTCTTGACCCTTGGCATAACGCTCAGCATTACAAAAGGAATGTTAAAAGTTATATGAGCCAGTAGAATAGTAGTAAATCCTGAACTGATGTGAAGGAACCTGAATAACAGCATCAGGGAAATACCGGTTACTATATCTGCATTGATCATTGGAATATTGGTTATTCCCATTATTGCTGATCTTATTTTGGATGATAAGCCGATCATTGCAATGCAGGTAAAGGTTCCAATGATGGTAGAAAAGACTGTGGCAAGTACTGCAATCGACAGAGTATTAAAAAGCGCACTTGCAACAGCTTCGTCAGATAAGAGGTTTATGTACCAGTTCAGCGTAAAACCGCCCCATTTTGCTCTTGATTTGCTGGAATTAAATGACAGCACAATGAGAGTCAGAATAGGAGCATACATAAAGATCAGGATAATGGCAAGATATATTCTCTCAAGAACTTTTTTCATCTTAGTTATTACCTCCATTATCTGATAAGTTTTCTATTATCATGTTGAGAATGATAAATATCATAAGCACGATAGAAAGGCCGCTTCCAAGATGCCAGTCATAGAGCTGTGTGAATTCCTGTTCAATAATATTACCAATTAACAGTATCTTGGATCCTCCAAGCATTGTAGAAATGGCAAAAGTTGTCAGAGCAGGAATAAAAACCATTGTGATTCCGCTGAGAATACCAGGCATTGAAAGAGGAAGTGTGATCCTAAGGAATGTCTGCACTGTTCCGGCGCCCAGATCCCTTGCGGCATTTATAACATTTTCATCAATTCTGTTAAGGGCATTATAAATAGGCAGGATCATGAATGGCAGGAAATTGTATACCATACCAAGGACGATCGCGCTGTTTGTATTAATGATATTTAGCGTAGGTAGGTGCATGAATTCAAGCACTGTATTGATCACACCTTTTCCTTCAAGCAGAGTCATCCATGTAAGTGTCCTGAGCAAAAAGTTCATCCACATAGGAAGAATGAATAAAGTGACTATATATGCATTCTTTTTAAGCTTCATGGAAGCAAGTATCATTCCCAAAGGATAGGACAGCAAAAAGCACACCAGTGTGCTGATTATTGCAAGGATGATCGATCTTTTAAGCGCTTTGAGGTAACCGGGCTTAATAATAGTGGCTATATTATCTAAAGTAAAAGCACCCTCTGAATTAGTAAGGCCATAGTAAAAGACCATGCACAGTGGTACAACTATGAAAATGATTGCCCAGGCAATATATGGAGAAGCCATAAGGCCTGCGCTTTTTCTTGTTTTAAACAGTTTCACTTATTGCCTCCTCATCCTCAGAAGCAGGAACATTCATTATCTGAATATTAAAAGGATCAACCTTAATGCCGACATGACTGCCAACTTCAGAAAGTCTGGTTGAATGAACTAGCCATTCATATCCATTTGCCTGTACATCCATCTCGTAATGGACGCCCTTGAATGTAAGATCTGTTACTACGCCGCTTATAGTACCATCTTCAGGAGCAACAAGTTCTACGTCTTCAGGACGAATGACAACGTCGACAGGCTTATTTTCGCCAAATCCCTTATCTACACATGCAAATCTGGCGCCGAGAATTTCAACAAGTTCATCTCTTATCATTGTTGATCTGATAATATTGCTATCCCCGATAAAATCTGCAACAAAGGCGTTTTCGGGCTCATTATAAATTGTTTCCGGAGATCCCTCCTGCTGAATATACCCCTGATTCATTACAACAATGTGATCAGACATGGTGAGGGCCTCTTCCTGGTCGTGTGTTACATATATGAAAGTAATGCCAAGCTCGTCCTTGAGCCTTTTAAGTTCATACTGCATGTCCTGGCGCATCTTGAGATCCAGTGCGCCAAGCGGCTCATCGAGTAATAAAACTTTTGGCTCGTTGACAATGGCTCTGGCTATGGCAATTCTCTGTTGCTGACCACCTGATAAGGAATCGGGCATTCTGTTCTCAAAACCTTCGAGATTGACAAGCTTTAAGGCATATTTGATCTTATCTTTGATATAGCTGTCTGATTTATTCTTGATCTTAAGGCCAAATGCAATATTCTCAGCAATTGTCATATGTGTAAAGAGAGCATACTTCTGAAATACAGTATTGAGTTGTCTTTTATTGGGCGCAAGATTTGTGATATCCTGACCGTCAAAAATAACACGGCCCTGATCAGGCTTTTCAAATCCACCAATAATTCTGAGAGTGGTAGTCTTGCCGCATCCACTTGGGCCTAACAGGGTAACAAAAGAATTTTCGTAAATCGAAAGACTCAGATCATCGAGTATCATCTGGCCATCGTATGATTTGGAAATATGTTCAAGAGTAATAAGGTCTTTGCTCATTGTTTAATAATACTCCTACTTATATTTATATTTATTCAATTTACTTTATTGTAATAAAGAATAATGCAGAGTCAAATACTTTTTATATTTAAAGTTTCAGACTGGTGTGATAAAATGTGAAATATATAGGATAGTTCTAGGAGGAAGGCTAACAATGGCTGGAAAAGATAAATATGTTGCTTATGTGTCTAGTTATACATCAGGTCTTGGCACTAAGTATGGAATCAGAATCTACGATGTAGATCTTAAGAATGGAAGACTCACTGAGAAGCAGAAGGTTGAGATTACCAATTCATCTTATATAGGTATTTCCCATGACAATAAGACTTTATATTCAATCACGGATGCTGGTGTTGAATCATATCATATTCTTGAGGACGGAAGCCTTGAGTTTCTTAATGAAGCGTCTATCAACGGTATGAGAGGATGTTATCTCAACGAGGATCAGACTGACAATTTCCTTGTAACAGCCGGATATCATGACGGTAAGGTTACAATCCTCAGACTTAACGATGATGGCAGTATCGGTGAAATTACTGATGAGAGATATCACAAGGGACTTGGAACTGCAGCAGGACGTAACCATGTTCCTCATGTTCAGTGCATCAAGGTGTCCAAGGATAATAAATATCTTCTTGCGGCTGATCTTGGTATGGACAGAGTTAATGTTTATGCACTTGATCATGAAACCGGTAAGATCAAAGAGGTTGATGTGATCCACTGTGATCAGGAATCATCTCCAAGACATATGCAGTTCTCCAAGGAAGGCAAATTCCTTTATGTTTGTCTTGAGCAGAAATGTGCAATAGAAGTCTATGAATATGTAGATAATAATGGAGACCCTGAGTTTAACAAGATCCAGTCTGTTTCCAATTCAGAAGAGTCAGATTCTATCGGCGTTGCAAGTTCAGCACTTACTTTCTCAGAGGATTACAATTACCTTGTAAGCTCCACAGCCGGAGAGAACAATGTTCTTGTATATAAAGTAGACAAAGAGACAGGTCTTTTAACAGAGAAGATTTGCCTTCCTGTCGCAGGAGAATATCCTAAGGATGCAGCTCTTTTCCCTGATAACAAGCATCTTGTTTCACTGAATCATGAGTCAGATTCAATGACATTCTTTACTGTAGATATGGATAAGGGCACAATGGTCATGAATGGACCGGAGATGCCAATCTCAAGACCTAACTGTATTGTGTTCCACAAACTTGAAGGCTGATGCAAAATATTTACATTCACTAAACGCGATATAGCTAAAAAAGAAAACTCTTTCCACTAATATATCCTGAAAATTGGTGGGAGAGTTTTCTTTTTCTTTTTATTTGTTGTTACTATAAAAACTAATTATATTCTCGGATTTGGCTGACATGTTGGATATCATCAGATCAAGTATAGCGTGAGCACACATGGTTTCTACTACTACAACAGCTCTTGGAACTACTACGGGGTCATGCCTTCCCTTAATGTTAATTTCTATGTTGTCGCCTGACTTATTTATTGTATGCTGGGTTCTTGCAATGCTGGGAGTAGGTTTTACATAGGCCCTTAAAACTATATCGCTTCCATCAGAGATTCCGCCAAGTATTCCGCCTGAGTGATTTGTTTCTTTGACAATATTGCCTTTTGATATACTAAAGGCATCATTATTATCAGAGCCGTAATAAGATGATACCCTTGTTCCGTCTCCAATTTCGACAGCCTTTACAGCGCCGATACTCATAACATTTCTTGCAAGGATAGCATCAAGCTTGTCAAAAACAGGTTCGCCTACACCTGCGGGGACTCCCTTAATACAACATTCAATTATTCCTCCCAGAGAGTCCTGATCGCTGCGTGCCTGTGAAATCAGATCCATTGCTTTTTGATCAGCCTCTGAATCAGGCATTGCTGTAGGATTCTGAGCTATCGCATCTTTATCAAACTTGGAATAATCTATCTCTACGGATCCTATGGCTTTTGTATATGCACAAACAGATATACCCATCTGACCAAGGAGCTTTTCACAAAGCGCGCCTGCGGCAACACGACCTATAGTTTCACGACCTGACGATCTGCCGCCACCTCTGTAATCTCTAAATCCATACTTGGTATCAAAGCCGTAGTCAGCATGCCCTGGTCTATAATATTCTGCAATCTCACTATAGTCTGAAGATTTCTGAGAAGTGTTTCTTACAAGCATTGATATGGGAGTTCCTGTTGTTTTGCCTTCAAAAACGCCTGACATTATCTCGACAAGGTCGTCTTCTTTACGAGGTGTGGTAGCAGAGGAAGTACCTGGCTTTCTTCTGTCCAGAAATTTCTGTATGTCCTCCTCACACAACTCCATGCCTGCCGGAAAACCGTCTACAACTACGCCGAGGGCTTTCCCATGTGATTCGCCCCATGTTGAGATTTGAATGTTTTTACCTATGATAGATCCTGACATATACGGCCTCTTTTCTCTTATAATCTAGTAATCATCACTTATTCTATCATATGTTATATCCAATAAGAATCAAATTTGAAATAATAATGAGGCGTGTACGATAATTTATAAGAGTGAATTATTATCAAAAAAATAGTGAATTTTCTGTGAAAACGTTATATAATCAAATTTGTAATTCTATTTTAGTGCACTATATCTGAAATAAGAGGGGATTTCCGATATGAATGCCAGTAATTTGCAGAAGAAGATCTCTTATAAAGAGAGAATCATCAGCAAAGTGGGGATGTTTAACCGCAAACATAAATACCTTTCTTTGTTTGGCTTGGCTTATGCATTTATAGCCATTATTACTTATAATATTGCTTTTTATTTCTACAGGAATGTTAAAAGATTTACCTGTCTTGCTTGTATTGTCTTATTTTTTATTTCCAGTAGTAGTTTTTCATATCCGGCTATGTCGCTTAATATCAGTTTTGATTCTGAAATAATTCATGATGACAGTACTACAGGTGATGTGATTATTTCGGATGAAGAAATCGCTGAATCTGATGTGGAACTTGCACAGCAGGTGGAACTGGATTCAGAGGTTCTTATCGAGACTCGGGAGATAGTTAACCCCGATGTAACTGAAGCTGACCATCTTAATCAGGATAATCAGGCATCTCTTGATGATATTCTTGAGTCGGGAATTGGCGATAATCCTGATGTTGTCATAGACGATGAAGATGTTGCTCTTGCTACAGATGATGCTTACCATGATATTTCTTTTAGCAGAGATGATTGGAAGATAATGCTTGTTAATAAGCAGCATCCAATACCTGATGATTATGATTTTCCACTTGGAACAATAAGTGGCAGTATGAGGTGCGACGAGAGAATAATTCAGCCGCTGCTTGATATGATGAAGGCTGCAAGAAATGATGGGGTAAGTCTTATCATATGTTCTCCTTACAGAGATATGGACAGGCAGACAATGCTCTTTACAAATAAAGTTAACAGATATATGGATGCCGGTATGTCCTATATGGATGCATATAACCTTGCTTCTCAGGCTGTAACAGTGCCGGGCTCATCTGAACATCAGGTTGGACTTGCGATTGATATCATAACTGATGGATATTCAAGCCTTGATGAGGGCTTTGGAAATACTGCTGCAGGTAGATGGCTGGCAGATAATAGTTATAAATATGGATTTATTTTAAGATACCCGGCAGGAAAAGAGGAAATAACCAGTATAGAGTTTGAACCATGGCACTTTAGATATGTTGGAGTTGACGCGGCGAGTGTTATGGCTCAAAATGGTATGTGCCTGGAAGAGTTCTGGAGTAATTACGTGGAGTGATCAAACAGACCCCGGCATAGTATTTAGATCCAGAGGTTATTATTTATATGTACAAAATTCTTAAAAAAGATGGCAGCGCCAAAAGAGCTGAATTTACAACCGTTCATGGCACGGTTCAGACTCCCGTATTTATGAATGTAGCAACAGTTGCTGCAATCAAGGGCGGCGTTTCTACTGAGGACCTTGAGGGTATTGATACTCAGGTTGTTCTTTCCAATACTTATCATTTGCATTTAAGACCAGGAGATGACGTGGTCTACAGAATGGGCGGATTACATAAATTTATGTCATGCAATAAGCCTATTTTGACAGATTCCGGCGGATTCCAGGTCTTTTCTCTTGCCAAGACCAGGAAGATCAAGGAAGAAGGCGTATATTTCCATTCTCATATAGATGGCCACAAATTGTTTATGGGGCCTGAGGAGAGTATGCGTATCCAGTCACATCTTGGGTCAACTATTGCGATGGCGTTTGATGAATGTCCTTCTGCCAAGGCTGAACATGAATATGTCCAGATGTCAGTTGACAGAACTACAAGATGGCTTGAACGCTGCAAAAGAGAAATGGACAGGCTTAACGGTCTTGAATATACTGTAAATCACAACCAGATGCTTTTTGGTATCAATCAGGGGGCGATTTTTGACGACATCAGAATAGAACATGCAAAGAGGATCAGCGAGCTTGATCTTGATGGATACGCAGTAGGCGGACTTGCAGTTGGTGAGTCACATGAAGAAATGTATCATGTTCTTGAGACAGTTGTTCCTTGCCTTCCTGAGAATAAGCCAACTTATCTTATGGGAGTCGGAACACCTGCAAATATTCTTGAAGCTGTAGAAAGAGGAGTTGACTTCTTTGACTGCGTATACCCAAGCAGAAATGGAAGACATGGTCATCTGTACACAAACAGAGGCCATATCAATCTTTTAAATGCAAGGTATGAACTTGATGATACTCCTATTGAAGAAGGCTGTAAGTGTCCGGCCTGCAGACGTTATTCCAAGGCTTATATAAGACATCTTCTCAAATCAGGTGAGATGCTTGGACTTAGACTTTGCGTGCTTCATAATCTGTATTTCTACAATCATATGATGGAAGAAATAAGAGATGCAATTGATGCCGGAAGATTCCAGGAATACAAGAAAAATAAGCTATATGGAATGCAGGAATTTGATTCAGTTGTCAATACAGAATATGCAAATATTGACAAGAACTGGAGAAAAGGATAAATTACTTGAATTTAAAACATATTTTTAGTAATATGTTTTGGTATATTATATTTTTGTTTGGAGGATGTTATGGGATTACTTTTGACTTCAGAAGCAGCAGCTTCTTCAGTTAACACATTGTTTATTATTGCTATTTATGTTGTTTTATTCGGATTTTTATACTTTATTATGATCCGTCCTCAGAGGAAAGAGCAGAAGCAGAAAGCTCAGACACTTGCTTCACTTGCTGTAGGCGATACAGTTAGAACAACAGGCGGATTTGTCGGTGTTATCCTTGATATTACTGATGATATGGTAATTGTTGAGTTCGGTAGCAACAAGAACTGCCGTATTCCTATGTACAAGGAAGCTATCGTAGAGGTTGAGAAGCCTGAGGATGCAATCGCTACAAATTCAGAGTCAACAGATTCTAAGAAGAAGTAATTAGATTTGTATCGAGAAAAGCCTGGTTGGTACTCCCAATCAGGTTTTTTTGAAAAAATGTCACTGTCACACGTTAAATTTATGACGTGACAAAATATTAGGAGGAGAAGCTGTATGAAGATGAATGTTACCTGTATTCCGGGGGATGGTATAGGACCAGAAATTGTTACTGAGGCCAAAAAGGTGCTTGATAAAGTATGTGCTGTATTCGGTCATGAGATTGAGTATAAAGATATTCTGATGGGAGGATGCTCTATTGATGCCTGTGGTGAACCTTTAACTGAGCAGGCCATTGCAGATGCTAAGGCTGCAGATGCTGTTCTTATGGGATCTATCGGCGGAAATACTTCTACATCTCCATGGTATAAGCTTCCTCCACATCTGCGTCCGGAAGCAGGACTTCTTAAGCTTCGTAAGTCTCTTAATCTGTTTGCAAATTTGAGACCGGCATATTTATATCCTGAACTCAAGGATGCGTGTCCACTTAAGGAAGCCACTGGGGAAAAGGGATTTGACATGCTTATAATGCGAGAGCTTACAGGCGGACTCTATTTTGGTGACAGGAAGACCGAGGAAGTTGACGGTGAAATGGTTGCCACTGATACGCTTGTTTACAAAGAAAGCGAGATCAGGAGAATTGCTGTTAAAGCTTTTGATGTAGCAAGAAAGCGCAGGAAGAACGTGATCAGCGTTGATAAAGCCAATGTGCTTGATTCTTCAAGACTTTGGAGAAAAGTTGTGGAAGAGGTAGCTCTTGATTATCCGGATGTTACTCTTTCTCATATGCTTGTTGATAACTGCGCAATGCAGCTGGTCAAAGATCCATCACAGTTTGATGTTGTGCTCACTGAGAACATGTTTGGAGACATTTTATCAGATGAAGCCAGCATGATCACAGGATCAATAGGTATGCTTCCTAGTGCGTCATTAAACGATTCTAGCTTTGGATTGTATGAGCCAAGTCATGGAAGCGCACCTGATATTGCCGGTCAGAATATTGCAAATCCAATAGCAACCATTCTCTCAGCAGCCATGATGCTCAGATATTCATTTAACCTCGATAAAGAAGCTGATGCTATTGAAGAGGCTGTTAAAGAGATACTTAAAGATGGTTACCGAAGCGTTGATCTCATGCCTAAGGGATGTGAAGATAAGTTTACCAAAACTACCTGTAGCCAGATGGGAGACTTAATTGCAGGACGAATTACTAATTGCTAAAACTGAAAAGAAAGTATATGAAATACTGCCTCATGATCCTGAAACTATGGCGGCTACGCTTTTTGTCATTGGAATGGCAGCGTATTATCTGTGGAGAATGTTTGTTATAACTCCTCAGCATGAAGAACTTGAGAGCTTTTTTCTTTTTATAAATAATGGGCCTTTGTATTCGGCGATGAACTGGCCTTCACCCAATAATCACATTGGTTATTCTGTATTATCTGCATTTTTGAACTATTTTGGTAATAATTATATAGGGCTACGCGGTGTTTCGTTTATATGTGCCATTAGTAATCTTATTCTGGTATTCAGAATTTGCAGAAAGTACTTTACACATGCAATGCCCTTTGGGGCGACAGTTCTATATGCTTCTATGCAGGTTGTCAGCGATTTTGCCGTGCAGGGGCGCGGGTATACACTTGCGACTTTTTGTTTTCTGCTTGCCTTTTATTGTATTACGGAAATCTGCAAGCTCGGTGAGACCAAGAAGATTCATGTGGTTACTTTTGTTATATGCGTAGTATATGGCGTGTATACTACTCCAAGCAGTATATACTGGGCTGTTCCTGTTTGTCTTACGGCGCTGGTTTTCCTGTTTATTAACGGATTTAGGAGCAGGCAGGTATACGATAGCGATTCGGAGAATATTTATCTTCGAAAACTTAATAGCTTTCTTGCATCTGTCGGCGTGTGTATCTTTTCAACGTTGATGCTTTATACAGTTATTTGGCTGATGGTAGGGGCAAGACAACTTATAGGTACGGAAGGCTCGCAGTTTTTTGGTGATACTGACCTGACTGTTCTTATCAGGAATCCTGTACAGGCTCTTGGCACGGGAATTCGTTTTATGAATGATCAACGCAGAATGAGCATTGGAGAAGTTGACCTTTTCAGGGATATGTTTTTAACCTGGATTGTAGATCTGCTCAATTATATGCTTCCCGGACTCTGGCTTATCCTTCTTGGATTTATCATTAGCGGCCTTACAATTATGATAACTGAATGCATAAGGCATTTTGCATATAGCAGAACAGTATTGAACCTGATGGCTATCATTAACATAGGTTATGTTGTTCTTATACTTATCAGCACGCATAATCTGCCGTCACTTAGGGGCTTTGGATATGGCTCTTTTATCATGACTATATGCATATGTTCTACGATTGAGAAAGTAATAAATGTCGGTGTCAGATCATACAACAAGTATGTAGGCGATGACAGACAGTCTGAAACTCATAGAGAAAATGAATATGTTAAGAGTACCGGAAAATGGTATGATGGAATAGGCGTATATATTCCGGTGGCAGTAATTTTATTATTGTTTGTAGTGAGGTTATTTGATAAGACTTATACTTCACAAATTGCCACAAGAGAAAATGATATTCTAAATGCAATGTATATTGCTGATATTTCCCACAGAAAGAATCCTTGTGTTCTTGATATTGATCAGGACTATCTTTTGAATTTTGCATTCGATATTGATTGTCCTAATACAAATGTTAATGGGTGTGATGTTGTTATACTTGATAGAAATCTGATGACTCCCGGCTATAATGGGGAATATGCTTCAAGGTTTTATCAGAGCTATGAAACCATTGATTGGGAATATCTTGATACTATGCATATCCAATATGAAAATGATTCAATTATTCTATATACGAGGTAAAGGAGAAAAGTATTATGGCTAAGAACAGTGACAGAGTTATGGAAGGCCTTCAGCAGGCTCCACACAGAAGTTTATTTAATGCTCTTGGATTTACTGAGGAAGAGAGAAGAAAACCTCTTGTTGGTATTGTAAGCTCATATAACGAGATAGTTCCGGGGCACATGAACCTTGATAAGATTACAGAAGCTGTTAAGCTTGCAGTTGCTGAAGCAGGTGGTATGCCTGTAGTTGTTCCCGCTATTGCGGTATGTGATGGTATCGCTATGGGACATGTTGGAATGAAGTATTCTCTTGTTACAAGAGATCTTATCGCTGATAGTACCGAGTGTCTTGCCAAAGCACATGCTTTTGACGGAATGGTATGCATTCCAAACTGTGACAAGAATGTTCCCGGCCTTTTGATGGCTGCAGCCAGAGTGAATATTCCGACCGTATTTGTTTCCGGTGGTCCAATGATGGCAGGAAGAGTTGATGGACACAAGACATCTCTTTCATCTATGTTTGAGGCCGTTGGAAGTGTTTCTGCAGGCAAGATGACTCCTGAGAAGCTCTGCGAATATGAAGAAAAGGCATGCCCTACATGTGGATCCTGTTCTGGTATGTATACAGCAAATTCTATGAACTGTCTCACAGAGGCTATCGGTATGGGACTTCCCGGAAATGGTACAATTCCGGCTGTTTATTCAGCCCGCATCAGACTTGCCAAGCATGCAGGCTATGCAGTAATGAACCTTATAGAGAAGAATATAAGACCTAAAGATATTATGACAAGGGAAGCGTTCATGAATGCAATGGCTATGGATATGGCTCTTGGATGCTCTACAAATACGATGCTTCATTTACCTGCTATTGCCCATGAAGCAGGAGTTGAGCTTGATATGGAAATAGCCAATGAAGTTTCTGCAAAGACTCCTAATCTGTGCCATCTTGCACCTGCCGGTCCTACATATATGGAAGACTTAAATGAAGCAGGTGGTGTCCTTGCGGTTATGAGCGAGCTTGTTAAGAAGGATCTCATTAATACTGATGTGATCACTGCCACAGGTAAGACTATCAAAGAAAACCTTGAAGGTGTCAGAAATCTTAATCCTGAGGTTATCAGACCGATTGATAATCCTTATATGCAGTCTGGTGGAATCGCAGTTCTCAAGGGAAATATCGCTCCTGATACAGGAATTGTCAAAAAGTCAGCTGTTGCTCCTGAGATGATGACACATGAAGGACCTGCAAGAGTATTTGACTGTGAAGAAGATGCGATTTCTGCTATTCTTGGGGGTAAGATTGTAGCAGGAGATGTTGTGGTTATCAGATATGAAGGACCTAAGGGCGGACCTGGTATGAGAGAAATGCTCAATCCTACATCTGCAATTGCCGGTATGGGACTTGGCTCAACCGTAGCACTTATTACTGATGGTAGATTTTCCGGAGCGAGCCGCGGAGCCTCTATTGGACATGTGTCCCCTGAGGCGGCTGTAGGTGGACCGATTGCTCTTATCGAAGAGGGAGATATTATCAGCATTGATATTCCAAACAATGCTCTTAATGTTAAGGTTTCTGATGAAGAACTAGCTAAGAGAAGAGAAAAATGGCAGCCTAGAGAGCCTAAGGTTAATACAGGTTATCTTGCTCGTTATAGAGAACTTGTTACATCAGGTAACAGAGGAGCTATTCTGGAAATTAAGAAATAATTATGTCTTAGAAGGAGTATGAAAAAATGCAGCTTACCGGAGCACAGATTGTTCTTGAATGTCTCAAGGAACAGGGAGTTAACACAATCTTTGGATATCCTGGGGGAACTATTTTAAATATTTATGACGAATTGTATAAGCAAAGTGATAACTTTTTACACATTCTGACCAGCCATGAGCAGGGAGCTGCTCATGCAGCCGATGGCTATGCCAGATCCACAGGAAAGGTTGGGGTTTGCTTTGCTACAAGCGGACCCGGTTCAACTAATCTCGTAACCGGAATTGCTACAGCATACATGGATTCTGTTCCCATGGTTGCTATAACCTGCAATGTTACCCTTCCTCTTTTGGGCAAGGATTCATTCCAGGAGGTTGACATTGCCGGTATTACCATGCCGATTACCAAGCATGGCTATATTGTAAAAGATGTTAAGGAACTGGCTGATACTATTCGTAAGGCGTTTAAGATTGCAAGAAGTGGAAGACCGGGACCTGTTCTGGTTGATATTACAAAAGATGTTACTGCCAAAACCTGCGATTTCAGACCGGTTGTAATTTCAGAGGAAGAGCCGGCTAAAACTTTTAAGACCGATGATATCAATACTGCCGTCAAGATGATCAAGGCTTCTAAAAGGCCTTATATCTATGTTGGTGGCGGTGCGGTAATATCTGGTGCAGCTAAGGAGCTTAGAGAATTTGCTGAGCTTGTTCAGGCACCTGTTTGCGATACCTTAATGGGCAAAGGCGCTTTTGACGGTACCAATAAGCTTTATACCGGAATGATAGGTATGCATGGTACTAAAACATCTAATTTTGGTGTAAGTGAATGTGATCTCTTAATAACTCTTGGCGCAAGATTTTCAGACAGAGTTACAGGTAATGCCAAGACATTTGCTTCTAAGGCCAAGATTCTTCAGATTGATGTAGATGCTGCCGAGATCAACAAGAATATTCATGTTAATTATGCTATAGTTGGAGACCTTAAGAAGGTTCTTGAGTGCATCAATTCCAAGCTTGATCAGATGGATCACAGCGAATGGCTGGCTAAAATTGATGAGTATAAAGGAAAATATCCACTTTCCTATGATACAAGTAAACTTACCTGTCCTTATATTATCGAGGAACTTGATAAGCTGACTAAGGGAGATGCTATCATTACTACTGATGTTGGACAGCATCAAATGTGGGCTGCCCAGTATTATAAATATAGAGAGCCGAGAACTTTCCTTACAAGTGGAGGACTTGGCACAATGGGCTATGGCCTTGGAGCTTGTATAGGAGCCAAGGTCGCCAATCCGGATAAACATGTTATTAATATTGCCGGTGACGGATGTTTTAGAATGAATATGAATGAACTTGCTACAGCGTCAAGATATGATCTTCCTGTTATTGAAATTGTTATAAATAACAGTGTTCTTGGCATGGTAAGACAGTGGCAGACTTTATTCTATGAACAGCACTATTCTCAGACAGTGTTCCATGATAAAGTAGACTATTGCAAGGTTGCAGAGGGACTTGGCTGCATGGCTATTCGTGTGACCAAGAAGAGTGAAGTAGTTCCTGCACTCAAAAAAGCTCTAAAATCTGATAAACCTGTGCTTATTGATTGTATAATAGAAGAAGACGATAAGGTATTTCCTATGGTTCCTGCTGGAGCATCTATTAGTGATGCTTTTGATGAGAAGGATCTATCTTCTAAGTCTAAATAATCACAGAAAGCTTTATTGTGTGAAATAAATGGTATTGTTTTGAGGAGTAAAATGAAAAAAAGAGGCCTGATAGCAGCGCTTATTATAGCGTGCGTTTTGGTTGCGGGTGGATCACTCTACGTATTCTTAAGTTTGTGGTACGAGGGTGTTTTTCCTGCGTTTATTTGGATCGGTGACATTTATTGCACCGGTAAGTCAATTGATGAGGTCAATGAGGAACTTGTAAATAAGTATCCTTATGATGGGATAAGAGTAATAGATATTTCAGGGGAAGAGCTCTTTATCTCAGCAGATGACATAGACATGCATTATTCATTTAAACCTTCTCTTGGTGTGATAATGGAGTGCAGAGGAGGATTTAAGTGGTGGCAGACACTTTATCGCAAAAAGAATCTTGAAAGTGAAATAGCTCCAAACATTTCATTTGATGAGGATCTTCTTGCCTACAAGCTTCAGAATTGGGATGTACTTACGTCCAATGATGAACTTTATGCCAAACTTGTTAAAGGGGATAATGGCTATGAAATCGAATCCAATTATGACAATTTCCCCATCATGCAAAATATAGTTTTTAATGTTTTGGATGCCATATACAGGTATCAGACAGAAATCGATCTTTCTAAGGTGTATGAGATACAGACTGGTACTGTAACTGAGTATTCCCAAAATAACTATGAGGATATATCAAGCTTAATTGCCGTTGAACATGAGGACATAGTTCGTGAATTTGATAAGATTAACGAGCTTCAGTCCAAAGATATTTCTTTTGGTGTTTTTAGTGAGAAGATAACTGTCAGCCCTAATGATATATGCAGTTTTTTCCTTACAAGTGGAGATCTTGAGGAGGCACTTTCCGAAAAAAATACAAGGAAAGGCGATGGACAAGGCTTATTTATTGTTGGCGGTGAGGAAAAAGAACTGTCTGAAGAAGATAGCTTTTATGACAATAACGGTCTAATAGAAGATGAAAACGGTAATATCATTATTTCTGAGAGCAGAATCTATGCATATGCAAAAGAGCTTGCTGATAAGTATACTACGAGCTGGTGCATGGAGCGCTATAGGAAGGGGATTTCAGATATTATTCTGATTGGAAATGGAAAAAAAGGCGATGGATCGCTTATAGACAAAAAGGCTGTATTTGAAAATGTCAGGAATTCTTTTCTTGCTAATGGCAGCTTGAATCCTGAAAATGGTTTAAATGAAAATTCTGGTGCAAACCCGGAAGATATCTTTATGTCAGGCATTAGAGAGTTTAATGCCAAAGAAATGCTTGGAAATACTTATATTGAAGTAGATATGAACAAACAGCACCTTTATTATTATGTAGATGGCATGCTCAATATGGATATGCCTGTTGTTACCGGCAATGTAAATAGAGGACGTGCAACGCCTACCGGAATTTTTGATGTTTACAATAAACGGTATCACACTTACTTACGGGGCGTAGACTATGTGTCTTATGTGAATTACTGGCTTGGTGTTAATAAAGGAGTCGGCATTCATGATGCAAACTGGCGCAGCAAATTTGGTGAAGAAATATATAAAACTGACGGGTCTCATGGATGCATAAATTGTCCTGAAGAAAAAGTATCACTTCTGTGGGAAGTTGTAGAGGTTGGGACACCTGTTATCCTGTATTACTGATAAATACTTGAAAACTAAAATAATACTGGTAGTTTTTCATCCGAAAACTACCAGTATTATTTTGTAAAATTACTAGAAATTTGTCAAAATAAATCATTTAATAACATTAATTATTGAATGACGATATTGACAAATTTTTTTTTGATAATACAATGTTTTTAAGGCTTGAATTTATCAGTTTAAACGGATAAAGAATTTTATCCATTAATCGTTAATATAGCCAAAATACATGATCAGGAGGAGTAATATATGTCACGAGTTTACAATTTTTCTGCCGGACCAGCAGTTTTACCTGAGGAGGTTCTCAAACAGGCTGCTGCAGAGATGCTTGATTACAATGGATGTGGAATGTCTATCAACGAGATGAGCCACAGATCCAAGACCTTTGATAATGTTATACAGACTGCTGAACAGGATATCAGAGATCTTATGAATATCCCTGATAATTACAAGGTGCTATTTTTACAGGGCGGAGCAAGCCAGCAGTTTGCAGCTATTCCCCTTAATCTTATGAAGAATAAGAAGGCAGCATACATTATCACCGGGCAGTGGGCCAAGAAAGCTTATCAGGAAGCACAGAAATATGGCGAAGCTATAGAAGTGGCTTCAAGTGCAGACAAGACATTCTCATATATCCCTGATTGTTCAGATCTGGATATACCGGAAGACGCTGATTATGTATACATTTGCGAGAATAATACGATTTATGGAACTAAGTTTAAGACACTTCCTAATACCAAGGGCCATATTCTTGTTTCGGATGTTTCATCCTGCTTTTTATCAGAACCTGTAGATGTTACCAAGTATGGCGTTATCTACGGTGGAGTTCAGAAAAACGTAGGACCAGCCGGACTTGTCATCAGCATTATCAGGGAAGACCTCATAACAGATGATGTTCCATCCTACACACCTACAATGCTCAAGTGGAAAACACAGGCAGATAACGGATCTTTATATAACACACCTAACTGCTGGAGCATTTATATGTGCGGCCTTGTGTTCAAATGGCTCAAAGAGCAGGGCGGACTTGAGGAAATGAAGAAGAGAAATGAAGCCAAAGCCAAGATTCTCTATGATTATCTTGACCAGAGCAAGATGTTTAAAGGAACAGTAAGACCTGAGGATCGTTCTCTTATGAATGTACCATTTGTTACAGACAGCGAGGAGCTTAATGCTAAGTTTATAGCAGAAGCTACAAAGGCAGGCTTTGTAAGCCTTAAGGGACACAGAACTGTAGGCGGAATGAGAGCAAGTATCTACAATGCAATGCCTATCGAGGGCGTTCAGAAGCTTGTTGACTTCATGGATGAATTTGAAAAGAACAATTGATTGATATTTGGAGGGAATAGACGTGTACAAGTATAAATGCATGAATCCGATCGCCAAGATTGGCCTTAATAATTTTACTGACAAGTATGAGGTTGTAGATAATGTAGATGACGCTGACGGAATCCTTGTCAGAAGTGCTAACATGCTGGAAATGGATTTCTCTGACAACCTTCTTGCGATTGCACGTGCCGGTGCCGGCGTTAATAATATTCCGATTGATAAGTGTGCCGGAAAGGGAATAGTTGTTTTTAATACTCCGGGAGCTAATGCAAACGGTGTTAAAGAGATGGTATTGGCTGCTATGTTACTTGCAAGCCGAGATATCATTGGCGGAACAGAGTGGGTTAAGGCAAATGCCGGTGATCCGGATATTGCTAAACTTACAGAGAAGAGCAAAAAGAAATTTGCCGGAACTGAGATCTTTGGTAAAAAGCTTGGAATCATCGGACTTGGCGCTATTGGTGTAAGAGTCGCAAATGCGGCAAGACAGCTGGGCATGGATGTATATGGATATGATCCATATCTTTCAATTGATGCGGCATGGAGACTGTCTTCAGATGTTAAGCATGTTACTAATGTTGATGATATTTACTCTAAGTGCGATATTATTACAATTCATGTTCCTGCCCTTGATTCTACAAAGGGTATGGTTAATGAGGCTGCTATTTCCAAGATGAAGAAGGGCGTGATCCTCATCAACCTGGCCAGAGATATTCTTTGCAATGAAGCTGATGTTCTTGCGGGAATCAATTCCGGAAAGATCCGCAAATATGTAACTGATTTCCCAAATCCTACTATTGCAGGACATGATGGATGCATTGTTATTCCTCACCTTGGAGCTTCAACTGAGGAGTCTGAAGATAACTGTGCTGTTAAGGCGGTTCTTGAACTAAAGGATTATCTCGAAAATGGTAATATTAACAACTCTGTTAATCTTCCTAACTGTGATATGGGAGTGTGCGCCGGACCAAGACTTGCCATCATCCACAAGAATGTAGCCAATATGATCAGTCAGTTTACATCATTCCTTGGAAATGCAGGTTACAATATCAAGGATATGAGCAATAAGTCAAGGGGAGACTATGCATATACACTAATTGACCTTGAAGATGAGATTGAAGATGCAATTGTAAGTAAAATAGAAAAAATCGATGATGTAATAAGAGTGAGAATAGTTCGCAAGGACGTGTAAAATCCCTTATTTATGCTATAATTATCGGGTGGGAATGAGATTCCTGCCCGATTTTTACATATAGACTTTACGAATACTGATTTTTTATGTTTGTGATTTAGACATTTTGTTGGGAGGACTATTATGGCTGATATCAAGCCTTTTAAGGCATTTAGACCGGCACAGGGTCTTGAGGGGAAAATAGCATCTTTACCTTATGATGTTTTTAACAGACAGGAAGCTTATGAAAAGGTACAAAGAGAGCCGGATTCATTTCTTGCTATAGACAGGCCTGAAACACAGTTTGAGCCAGGCCATGATATGTATGCTCAGGAAGTTTATGACAAGGCCCGGGACATGCTACAGGCCAAAATGGCAGATGGCTCTTTTATACAGGATGAGAACCCTTGCTATTACATATATGAGCAGACTATGAATGGACGTACTCAGACGGGTATTGTTGCCTGTGCTTCCATCGATGATTATCTGGGTAATGTTATCAAAAAGCATGAGAACACCAGAGAAGAAAAGGAACAGGACAGGATTAATCATGTTTATACCTGTCAGGCTCAGACTGGCCCTATTTTTCTCTGCTACAGGAAGAATAAGCTGATCTCGGATCTTGTTGACAAGGTTAAAGAGGTTGATGAACCTATATATGATTTTGTTTCTGAAGATGGTGTCAGAAATAGGATCTTTATCATCTCTGATCTTGAGGAAACAGAGACTATTTGCAGGGTATTTACTACTATTAATTCTATTTATATAGCTGACGGACATCATAGATGTGCTTCAGCGGTCAAGGTTGGACTGAAAAAAAGAAAAGAGCTTGAAGGAAAAATTCGAGGAAAACTTGATTCTGACTATTTCCTGTCAGTTCTTTTCCCTGATGATGAGCTTATGATCATGGACTATAACAGAGTCGTCAAGGACCTTAATGGCTTATCTTCCAGCGAGTTTATGGATAAGCTAAAGAATCTGTTTGAAGTCACTGAGTCAGATGCTCAGGTTAAGCCATCTTGTAAAGGGGAATACGGGCTTTATCTTGACAATAAGTGGTACAGGCTTAATGACAAAGATAGTATCAAATCATCGGATCCGGTAAAAGGGCTTGACGTATCGGTGCTACAGGATAATGTACTAGGACCGGTTCTTGGAATCGGAGATCCGAGGACAGATAAGAGAATAGATTTTGTTGGCGGCATCAGGGGGCTTGATGAACTTGAAAAGAGATGCCATACAGACTGCAAACTTGCGTTTTCTCTTTATCCAACATCTATTTCCGAGCTGTTTGACGTGGCGGATGCAGGGCTTTTGATGCCTCCTAAGTCTACCTGGTTTGAGCCCAAGCTTCTTAGTGGCTTGTTTATACATGGCATTTGATTTTATGTTAATAATATACACAATTAATGATAAAATTATATGAGTTCTGAAAATATATCATCTGGAGGGGAATGCAGTGACAAGTAAACTGTATAAAATGATGAACTGGCCCGAGATTGAAGAGATTATCTATTCTGATGGAGATAATCCTCATAGAATACTTGGCGCACATAAAGTTGGGAGCAGCTATCTGGTTCAGGCTTTTTATCCTGATGCAGATACTGTTAAAGTGAGGGTTGAGCAGACAGGCAAGGAATATGAGATGGAACTTGCGGATGAAGCAGGCTTTTTTGCTGCGCTGATTCCATATACTGATAAGCTCAAATATAAGTTTGTTATCAAGGACGCAGAGGGTAAGGAGATTGTCAAAGATGATCCTTATGCCTTCGGACCTCTTATGGACAGAGAGGATTTCATTAAATTTGGAAGTGGCATTCACTACCATATTTATGAGAAACTTGGCGCTCATCCTATGGTCAGAAATTCGGTTGCAGGTACAGAGTTTGCTGTATGGGCGCCTTCTGCTGCAAGAGTCAGTGTTATTGGAGACTTTAACAATTGGGATGGCAGAACATGCCAGATGCACAGACTGGATCCTATAGGCATCTTTGAGATTTTTATTCCGGGAGCTGCCGAAGGAGATGGCTATCAGTTTGAAATCAAGACCAGAAGCGGACTTGTCTATAAAAGACCGGATCCTTTTGCTTTTGAATCAAAAGGAGAAAATGGGGTTATTTCTGTTGTCAGAAGTCTGAAGCAGATCAGATGGACTGATGAGAAATGGCTTGCGCAGCGCAGCAAATTTGAACTCGATGAAGACCCGCTTTCAATTTGTGAGATTTCTCTTGAGGCATTTGCTGACAGACATAATGATAAGAGCAGTATGAAGGAAATTACTGCCGATATTCTTGAGTATGTCAAGAACCATGGCTTTAACACTATTGAACTTATGCCTGTAATGAAGCATCTTCCGGGGCATTTTTATCATATCATGGACTTTTTTGCCCTGGATAATTCAAGCGGAAATACAAATGAGTTTATGGAATTCGTTAATACCATGCATAATTCCGGTGTCAGAGTTATACTTGACTGGGTTCCGACATTTTTCCCTAAGTCTTCATGCGGACTTAGTGATTTTGACGGAAGATCTTTATTTGAATATGAAGATCCCAGAATTGGCGTACATCCCAAGTCAGGAGATATGATCTTTGACTATGGACGTAAGGAGGTTACTAACTTCCTTATTTCTAACGCTCTTTACTGGATTGAGAATTTTCATATTGATGGTCTTAGAACATCCGACATTTCAAGAATTCTATACCTTGATTATGACAGAAAACCCGGCGAGTGGCTGCCTAATATCTATGGCGGTAATGAGAATCTTGAGGCTCTTGAATTCCTCAAGCAGTTCAATACTATTATTCACAAGAATAATCCGGGAATTATAACAATTACCAAAGAAACAGCCTGCTGGCCGCAGCTTACAGACAGTGTAGATGAGGGGGGACTTGGCTTTGACTTTAAGTGGAACAATGGTTGGACAAGAGATTTCCTTTCATATATGCAAAATGATCCTCTCTTTAGAGCAGGACATCACGATGAGCTGACATTCAGTCTTATATATAGCTACACTGAGAGGTTTGTGCTTGCATTTACTCACGAGGATGTTGAAAAGGGACTCGAAGGCCTGTACTATCTGATGCCTGGTGATTCCTCACAGAAGATGGCTAATTTGCGGCTTGCTCTTTCGTTTATGATGGTACACCCCGGACGCAAGCATCTGTATATGTCGCCTGATGCCCTTACAATTGATCAGTCTGTGTTTGTTGAGAATATCCTCAAAAAGCTTAATGAGCTTTATTATGATCACGATGCTCTTCACGAACTTGATGGATCTGATAAGGGATTTGAATGGATCAACAATATGGCTTCTGATCAGTGTATGCTTTCATTTGTCAGAAAGAGTACCGGTGACATGGAAACTCTTCTTGTTGTCGCTAATATGGCAGGAGTTGAGAGAGAATATGAGATTGGTGTTCCTGTAGATGGAAGATACACTGAGATATTTAACAGCGATAATCTCAGTTATGGCGGAACAGGTATCTTAAATGAAGGCCGGATTGAATCAAAGAGAAATGATATAGATGGCAGAAATTACAGCATCTCTATTAAGATTGCTCCTGTTTCTCTTGCAATCTTTAGCTTTACTCCTTATACAGAGCAGGAAAAGAAAATTCGTGCAATTAAGGAAGAAGAGGAAATAAGAAAAGAAAAAGAGCGCCAGGAAGCTTTAGAAGCTCTTAAGGAAAAACAGAGCCTCGAGGAGCAGAAACTCCTTGAACAGCTCAAGCTCAAATATGAAAAAGAGCTTGCAGAGCAGGAAAAAGCTATTGAAGAAAAATATGAGAAGATTGAGGAAGAGAGAATCTTTAGCATTGTCACAGATGCTGCCGTAAAGGGACTTAGCGCAGGTAAGAAGACTGCGGATAGCAAAAAGACTGCTAAGCCTGCAAATAAGGTATCCAAGACATCATCCAGGACCGGCTCAAAGGGAACTTCAAAAACAGCTAAAAAGCCTGTTCCTAAAAAGACAAGCGGTAAATCCAAGAAATAATGACAGAAAATCCTCTGCAAGATCAGTTCTTGCAGAGGATTTTATAAGTTGCTCTTGTATATTGCATTTCTCAAATGTATAATAAAATTTGTGTTTTGACACAAGCTGGAATGGCGCAGTTGGTAGCGCAACTGATTCGTAATCAGTAGGTCGAGGGTTCGAGTCCCTTTTCCAGCTTTTTTGTTGCACAAGACCGGCAAGCGAATGGATGCTTGCATACAAATTCATTTGCCGGTCGTAAGGACATGGAGCACATAGTGCGGAATGTCTGTGTGCAGAATCGAGTAGGAATCATCCTACTCGATTTTTGTAAAAGCAAATAATATTTTGTGATATAATTTAATATGAATTAATGTTTCACAGAGCAAAATTGCCTTAGGTTTCATATTGTATGGAACGAGGCAATGATATAGAGAGGATGAGAAATGAAAGATTTAAAAGATTACGTAAGAACAATACCTGACTTTCCTGAGAAAGGAATCATGTTCAGAGACATTACCTCTGTACTTCAGGATCCTGATGGCTTCCATCTTGCAATTGAGACAATGCAGAATATGGTAGCTGATCTTGATTTTGATGTTGTACTTGGAGCAGAATCAAGAGGATTTATCTTCAGTGCACCTATCGCTTACAACAGAGGCAAGGCACTTGTTCCTGTACGTAAAAAAGGTAAGCTTCCATGCGAGACTATCGAAGTGGAGTATGATCTTGAGTATGGTAAGGCTATTCTTGAACTTCACAAGGATGCTATCAAGCCTGGTCAGAAGGTTCTTCTTGTTGATGACCTTATGGCAACAGGCGGTACAATTGAAGCTATGATCAAGCTTGTTGAGAAACTTGGCGGAGAAGTTGCAGGTGTTGCAGTTCTCATGGAACTTAAGGGACTTAACGGCAGAGAGAGAATTAAGAATTACAGACTTGATGCAGCTATTAGCTATGAAGGGAAGTAATTAGATGCCCCAGAATTTCGACGATGGTAAAATTGAAGCCATAGAGGAGTTTCTTACACCCGATACTTTGTACGAAGGGCTTATCAAGAGGGTCAGGAAATATCATCCATCGGATGATATTTCCCTTATTGAAAAAGCATACAATCAGGCTGCGGAAGCTCATCATGGACAGTTACGTAAATCAGGTGAACCTTACATAATTCACCCTCTTTGCGTTGCTATAATCCTTGCTGACTTGGAAATGGATAAAGAGACCATAGCAGCAGGGCTTCTTCATGATGTCGTTGAAGATACCATCTGCACCAAGGAAGAAATTCAGGAATCATTTGGTGCTGATGTTGCTCTTTTGGTAGATGGAGTTACCAAACTGACAGCTTTGCAGTTGTCTACTGATAACACTAACAAGACTCAGGAACAGATTGATATGCAGGCTCAGAATCTGCGTAAAATGTTCCTTGCTATGGCCAAGGATATCAGAGTTATTCTGATCAAACTGGCCGACAGACTCCATAATATGAGGACTCTTGCGCATATGCCGCCTGAGAAGCAGCAGAGGATTGCCCAGGAGACTCTTGATATCTATTCGCCTATCGCAGGCAGACTTGGTATCAGTAGGATCAAGGTTGAACTTGATGACCTGTCTTTGAAATATCTTAAACCTGATGTTTACTATGATCTTGTAGATAAGGTTTCCATTAGAAAAAGTGAAAGAGAAAAATATGTAGAGGACATTTGTGAGAATGTCAGAGATGCCATTAAAGCAGCCGGAATTGAAGGTGAAGTTAATGGCAGAGTTAAGCATTTCTTTAGTATTTATAAGAAAATGCGTAATCAGAATAAGACTCTTGATCAGATCTACGATTTGTTTGCTATCAGGATAATTGTAGCAACTGTCAAGGACTGTTATGCGGCTCTTGGCGTGATCCATGAAATGTACAAGCCTATTCCCGGCAGGTTCAAGGATTATATTGCCATGCCTAAGCCTAATATGTACCAGTCTCTTCACACTACACTTATAGGACAGACCGGACAGCCTTTTGAGATTCAGATCAGAACTTATGATATGCATAAGGCAGCTGAATACGGTATTGCTGCTCACTGGAAATATAAGGAAACATCAGATGGCAAGAAGGCAGAGAATGGTGAAGAAGAGAAGCTCATCTGGCTTCGTCAGATCCTTGAATGGCAACAGGACATGTCTGACAACCAGGAATTCATGAATCTTCTTAAGAGTGATCTTAACCTGTTTTCGGATGATGTTTATTGCTTTACACCTACAGGAGAAGTCAAAAACCTTCCTGCAGGCTCTACACCTATTGATTTTGCATATAGTGTTCATAGTGCTGTCGGTAACAAGATGATTGGCGCTAAAGTTAACGGCAAACTTGTTCCTATAGATTACAAGATACAGAATGGTGACAGAATAGAGATTGTTACCAGCCAGAATTCCAGAGGACCAAGTAGAGACTGGCTGTCTATTGCCAAGGCTACTTCTACCAAGAACAAGATCAACCAGTGGTTCAGGCATGAGCTTAAGGAAGAGAATATTGCCAGAGGTAGAGAGCAGCTTATTGAATACTGTAAGAGTAAAGGCATAGATCTTTTTGCAATTACCAAACCTGAATATCAGGATATCATTACGAGAAAATATGGTTTCCATGACTGGGAAGCAATTCTTGCAGCTGTAGGTCACGGGGGACTTCGTGAAGGCCAGATCATCAACAAGATGCTGGAACTTGGCGACAAGGAGCATAAGAGGAATATTACTGATGAAGAGGTTCTTGCTGCTGTAGCTGAATCCAATGTTACTCCTCAGGTTTCAAGCTCTGATAATGCCATTATTGTTAAGGGAGTTCACGATGTTGCAGTCAGATTCTCTAAATGCTGCAATCCTGTTCCGGGAGATGATATTTGCGGCTTTGTTACACGTGGCAGGGGAGTTTCTATTCATAGAAAAGACTGTGTCAATGTGATCAAGATGCAGGAAGAGGATAGAACAAGACTCATCGAGGCTAAGTGGCAGTCCGATACCTCAGGTCCTGGCGGTAAATACGCTGCGACCATTAAGATTTTTGCCAATAACAGAAGCGGACTTCTTGCAGATATTTCCAGAACTTTGTCTGAGAAAGATATTGATATTATTTCTATGAATACCAGAACGAGTAAGCAGGGACTTGCTACAATGGAAACATCTTTCCAGGTATCTTCAAGAGACCAGCTCCGCGAGATTGTTGATAAGATCAGACAGATAGATAGTGTTATTGACATAGAGAGAACTACAGGGTAATAGCTGTAGTTTTTCTTTTATTTGATTTTATATTATTGGAACAGATATTGGAAAGGGGTATAACTTATATGGCTGACAAGAATATACAGATTGCCTGCATGACTCTTGGTATGATCGGAACAAACTGTTTTTTTGTGTTTGATGAAGCTAAAACTGATGACAATGGCAAGAAACACGGTGTATTATTTGACCCTGCGGATCAGGGGCGCAGAATATATGATACCTTAACGGAGAAGGGCTTTGTTATTGACCTTATCCTTCTCACACACGGTCATTTTGATCATATAGGTGGTGCAAATGAGCTAATAGAGTTAAGCGGAGCCAAACTCGGCTGTCATGAGAAAGAACAGGCCTTATGCCAGGATGCGTATTTGAATCTGTCTAATGATTATGGAATGCATCTTAAGGTTAAACCGGATATTACATATAAAGATGGTGATATTATAGAAGCTGCAGGATTATCTTTTAAGGTATTGTTTACTCCTGGCCATACATCAGGCGGATGTTGTTATTACTGCGAGGAAGGCAAGTTTGTTATTGCGGGGGATACTCTCTTTGAAGAGTCGGTAGGAAGAACTGATTTCCCGACAAGTTCCACAAGTGAACTTCTTCGTTCAATTAATGATAAACTATTTACTTTGCCGGATGACACGATTGTTTATCCCGGACATGGCGAGACTACAACTATAGGCCATGAAAAAGAGTACAATCCATTTGTTCTTGGATGGTAAAATTATTAGAAATAAAGGTATATAAAGTGATTAGAGTAAATTTAAATATTGATAAGTACCAGTACGATATCCATTCTCTTTTTAAAGCTTTTTATGTGAATGAGGATGTCAAAGTTATAGTCTCCGGAAGTTCTAATGATGAAGGAGACTATTTTGCTTACGTAAATATAATTACAGAGGAAGAAAACTCTGATTTTGTAAAAGGAAGAGTCATTGTTTCTGCAGGCCTTAATTCAAAAGAGATTGTTCCTGTTCAAAAGGAAGTTGCATACATCGATCATCTTACTGTCAGTAAAAATGAAAACGCTTCTACAAGTGGAGATACTTATACAGTAGATACAAGCAAAAATGCAGTGAAAAAGGCTATTTATCAGGCACTTAGAGAAGTTACCAAAAGAGATCTTCCATGGGGAAACCTTACCGGTATCAGACCAACAAGAATCGCCATGAACCTTATAGATAATGGCAAAAGCGATGAAGAAATTTATGAGTACATGAAAAATACTTATTTTGTCAGCGATGAGAAGATAAGACTAAGTATTTCCATAGCCAGAAGAGAAAAAGAAATATTAAAAGAAATAGATTATGAAAACGGTTACAGCCTTTATATAGGAATACCGTTTTGCCCAACAACCTGTCTTTACTGCTCATTTACTTCCTATCCGATTGGAGCTTACAGTAAGATAGTTGACGATTATATTTCCTGCCTTGAAAAAGAGATTGATTATGTTGCTGAAAACTTTGCGACAAAGACACTTGATACTATTTATATAGGTGGCGGAACCCCTACAACTCTTGAGCCTCATCAGCTCGAAAGACTTATAGGATACCTACAGGATAAACTGGATACATCTCATGTCAAAGAGTTTACGGTTGAATCAGGAAGGCCTGACTCTATTACAAGAGAGAAATTAAAGACCATGAAGAAAATGGGAGTAACAAGAATATCTGTAAATCCCCAGACGATGAGAGATGAGACACTTCGTCTTATTGGCAGGAGACATACGGTAGCTCAGCTGATCGATTCTTTTCATATGGCCAGAGAAGAGGGCTTTGATAACATCAACATGGATATTATACTGGGACTTCCGGGAGAAACCGCTGAAGATGTCGCTTATACAATGAGTGAGATCCAAAAACTTGATCCGGATGATCTAACAGTTCATTCACTTGCCATAAAAAGAGGATCTCGTCTTGCAGAAGTTCTTCATGAAAAAGAACTTAAGGGAGAACTGAAGGTTCCAATTCTGGAATCTATAAATAATACTGAAGAGATGATGAATATTGCTTCAAGGGGAGCCGCAGAGTTGTCTTTAGAACCTTATTATCTCTACAGACAAAAGAATATCAGTGGAAACTTTGAAAATACAGGTTATGCCAGAAAAGGTAAAGCCGGAATATACAATATCCTCATCAATGAAGAAGTACAATCAATTGTTGCACTTGGTGCCGGCACTGTGACCAAGCGTGTTTATGGCAATGGACGAATAGAGAGGTGCGACAATGTCAAGGACATAAAAATGTATATGGAAAATATACAGGAAATGATAGACAGAAAAAATCTTTTATTTAAATGATGTATTTATGTAACTTTTAACCAAAAATATGATTGGAAAAATCTATAAAAGCTACGACACATCGATAATTGTTTGATAATTGCTTAAAATATATAAAATAGATTAAATAAATGGAAACCAATTATAAAATATTCAGTGCCCCACATTGTATATTTTAAGACTTCTATTATTGTTTTATATTGTGCAACATGCTATAATATTGTCAAAAATATGACGATATTGCTAGGAGTATGAGAAAAGGCAATATCACAAGGAGGTTTATATGCTATTCCAACTTTATAGCGATCATGCTGCTATGCAGTTAATCGGATGGGTGTTGGTATTCTGCGGACTTATTCTCATGAATGAGATTGGCCGTAGAACAAAGTTAGGTGGAATGATAGTTTTCGTTGTTATTCCATGTATTCTTACTGTTTACTTTATTTTGGCACATGTTGGCATGTTTGGAGGTGCACAGAATCCTACTGTTGCATTTATGGACGGATGGTTCCATTACTTCAAACTTTATGCTGCTGATATCGGCTGCGTAGGCTTCATGATGATCAAGTACAAATGGGGCATTGGTAAAGAGAAATGGTTTGCCTGGTTCCCATGGTTCATCGTTGCAGCTAATATCATGATTGCTAATGTATCTGATATGGAGTCAGCACTTGCTGCTTACTCAATCACAGGCAACCTTACTGGTGCTTGGTGGGCTTCTAACGAAGGCGTATTTATCTATGGCGGATGGTGGAACGTTGTTAACGCTATCGCAGGTCTTATCAATATCTTCTGTATGACAGGCTGCGTTCACCTCTACACATCAAAAGACAAGAACAAGTCAGATATGCTCTGGCCTGATATGACAATCTGGTTCATCATTGCATATGATGTTTGGAACTTTGAGTACACATATCTCAACCTTCCTACACATTCATGGTATTGCGGTGTTGCACTCTTACTTGCTCCTACATTTGCTAATGCATTCTGGAACAAGGGAGCTTGGATTCAGAACCGTGCTAATACACTTGCAATCTGGTGTATGTGGGCTCAGGTTGTTCCTGCATTCCAGCTTAGTTCTAAGTTTGCAGCAGCTCTTCCTTCTGTTTACGGCGGAGCAACTGCTAATGGAATTACTACAATGGACCTTTACGAGAAGGCTATCGCACTTTATAATTCAGGTAATGGTAAGACAGCAGAAGCTGGCCAGATCATCGAGAGCATGGGTATCACAGCTGATCCTAGAATGCAGGGATTTGTTGCAATTCTCGCAATTGTTATTAACGTAATCTGCATCACAGAGATCATCAAGAGATCAGTTAAGCTTGGCAAGAACCCTTATGCTAACGAGGTATTTGGTGATACCAAAGATTTCAAATTAGCTATGGAGCGTGCAGAATAATAATGGATAATGTTAGAGTCATCGAAGTAAAAAGAAGTATTTTTGAGAGCAATGATAAGGATGCGGACAAGCTCAGACAAGAGCTTAAGGAGTCAAAGACTTTTCTTTTAAACCTTATGTCTTCTCCCGGATCAGGCAAGACTACAACCCTTACACGTACTATTGAACTTCTTAAGGACAAGTACAGAATAGGTGTTATGGAAGCTGATATTGATTCAGATGTTGATGCCAAGACAATAGCAGCAACAGGAGTCAAGGCAATACAGCTACACACAGGCGGTATGTGCCATCTCGATGCTGATATGACACGTCAGGGAATCAAAGAGCTTGATACAAGTGATGTAGACTTTGCGATTCTTGAAAATGTTGGTAATCTGGTATGTCCTGCTGAATTTGATACAGGAAGTACCAAGAATGCGATGATTCTTTCTGTTCCTGAAGGACATGATAAGCCACTTAAATATCCGCTTATGTTTTCTATTTGCGATGTAGTGCTTATCAATAAAATTGATGTAATGCCTTACTTTGACTTTGACCTTGAGAAATGCAAGGAGAATATTCTTTTCCGTAATCCTAATGCCAAGATCATTCCTATCTGCGCTAAGACAGGAGAGGGCATGCAGGAGTGGGCTGATTGGCTGTCAGCGAATATAGAAGAAGCTATTAAGTAAGCTTTATATCATTGTGGCAAATTACGGGCTGTGCGCAGGCAGGGACTATTATAATCTTTGTTTGACGCACAGCTTTTTTGACAAAATAAAATATTATTAGGAAATTAGGTAATAAAATGCACGAACTTGGTGTTGTTTTTCGTATAATTGATGATCTTACAGAACTTGGCAAAGAAAATGAGATTGAGAAGATTCACACGGTTACTCTTCAGCTTGGAGAAGTTTCAGGTGTTGTTCCATCTCTTTTAACAGATGCCTGGAAATGGGCAGCTGACAGGACAGAGCTTATGAAAGGCGCAGAACTGATCATTGAGACTCTTCCGGCTGTCACATATTGTGAAGATTGTAAATGCGAATACGAGACAGTTGCGCATGGTAAGATTTGTCCTAATTGCGGCAGTGAACACACCTATCTTTTAAGAGGAAATGAATTCCTGATTAAGGAGATATCTGCTACGTGAGTAATGTTTTGTTTTGAAAGGATTAAGGTAGAGAGATGGATAAAAATAATTTTGATATGAAGGATTTGATGACTCCATATTCTCTGGATCCAAACCGTAATAAAGTGGATCCCAGAGCCGGAATCATTCCTGATTCAGTTGATATGAATGCTCCTTTCCGTGAGCCATTGGCTAAATTTTCCAAGACAGTTACGGACAGAAAAGAAATCAAGCTGGGGCTTGAGAAGATTACAAAAGAGAGTCCTGAGTACTGGGGCCTTTATAATCTGATAACAGATGAGCAGTGCGAAATTGCTCTTAAGATGGAAAAGCGTAAGCCTAAGACATTTGAAGAGATAGCAGCCCTTTGCCCTGAATATACCAAAGAGGAATTACAGAAGCAGCTTGATGAGATGTCTTTTAACGGCGTTATCGAGTGGAATTATGAGAATGACAAGCATGAGAAACAGTACGTTCTTCCTATGTATGTACCTGGATCTGCAGAATTTGGCAACATGAATCATAAGGTTCTTGAAGCTCATCCTGAGGCAGGAGCATTCTTTGAAAGAATGAGCCGTATTCCTCTTGAGGGACTTACACACATGGTTCCTATGGGCGGAGCC
>JAEEGL013043169.1_pt1 | contig 51102 bp, 40 predicted proteins | sample 9134231 | NCBI WGS metagenome assembly JAEEGL01 (sample SAMN16246548, study PRJNA631951) | gut metagenome | biome: gut microbiome; feature: rumen; material: fiber-attached | host: Bos | place: Iran: Karaj | collected 2018-10
GATATTGTAAAAGAGCTCCTGCAGCAACTACTCCATTTGGAAAATCATCGACACCAAGTCCTATAAGAGAAGAAACTTTAAAATGCTTCATAAGAAGCTTTTTGCTGCTATCCTCATCAAAATATCTTGCTTCAAGCTGATTAACAAATATCTGCATTCTGTCGCGAAGATCTTCCATATCAACCCCGCTTACAGAAAAAGATTCATTGCAAATAATCTCTGATGGCATATACTTGCCAATTTCATCAAGAGCTTCTCTGAGAGAATCAACCTCTGTCAGGTAATAATCACCTGTAGTAACATCAGCTATTGAAATTCCAATATTATCAGGCGAATACAGAATACTCATGATGTAATTGTTCTTAGTTTCCTCAAGAGACTGCATATTGAGGTTAGTTCCGGGAGTAACTATCCTTGTTACTTCTCTCTTGACTATCCCCTTGGCAAGCTTAGGGTCCTCTGTCTGCTCACAGATGGCAACCTTATAGCCTCGTCCCACAAGCTTGGTCAGATAAGAATCCACGGCATGAAAAGGAACTCCGCACATAGGAGCCCTTTCCTCAAGGCCACAGGCCTTTCCTGTAAGTGTAAGTTCAAGCTCCTTGGATGCCACCTTGGCATCGTCAAAAAAGAGCTCATAGAAATCCCCTAATCTGTAAAAAAGGATACAGTCCTTGTTTTCCTTTTTGGTCTGCAGATAATGCTGCATCATGGGTGATACTTTTTCTATATCAACCGTATCAAAAGTAGCGCTGCTCTCCACAACAAAAATTCCCCTTGTAACTCAATTTATAATTATCAGACTCTTTCCCCTGTAAAATAGAATCCGTGGCAATTAGCCAATTTAACATCTACCATTTCGCCAATGAGTGATTCATCTCCCGGGAAATGGACAAGTGTATTATTACTAAGTCTTCCGGTAACAAGGCTGGAATCCTGTTCATTGACACTTTCTACAAGAACTTTCTCTGTAAGTCCTGTAAGCTTTTCAGACTGCTTTCTGGCAGTCTCCTGAACAACCTTTAACAGTCTGTCAAAGTTCTCTTTAACTTCCTCTTCAGGAACCTGATCTGGGAAACCGGCAGCAGGAGTGCCTGTTCTCTTGGAATATATAAATGTAAAGGCATTATCAAAAGAAGCCTTCTCAACTACATCTATTGTCTCGTCAACATCCGCAGGTGTTTCCCCGGGGAATCCTACGATGATGTCTGTTGTAATTGCAACATCAGGAAGTTTGGTCCTGATCTTATCTACAAGTGCAAGATATGAATCCTTGGTATACTTCCTGTTCATGCGGCGAAGGATTTCTGTGCTGCCTGACTGAAGAGGTAGATGAATGTGTCTTGCAATCTTGGGATTTCTCTCAATAACATCCAGCAGTTCATCAGAAAAATCCTTGGGATGAGGAGTCATAAATCTGATTCTCTCAAGGCCTTCTACCTTGCAAACCTCTTCAAGAAGCTCAGGGAAGCTGATCTTATTAGGATCATCATCCTTAAAATCAAGGCCATAGGAATTAACATTCTGTCCCAGAAGCATAACTTCCTTAACTCCGTCAGCCACAAGCTTCTCACACTCTCTGACTATATCTCTTGGAGATCTGCTCCTCTCACGTCCTCTTACATACGGAACGATGCAGTAAGTACAGAAATTATTGCATCCAAACATAATATTAACACCGGACTTAAAAGGATACTTACGAAGTACAGGAAGATCTTCAACAATCTTGTCTGTCTCTTTCCAGATATCAATTATCATTCTGTCTGATTCCAGACATGTGCATAAAAGCTCAGCAAATTTATAGATATTATGTGTACCAAAAATAAGATCAACAAATCTATAGCTCTTTTTGATTTTCTCAATAACAGTCTGTTCCTGCATCATGCATCCGCAAAGAGCAATCTTCATATGAGGATTTTTCTTTTTGAAATTACTGCAGGCACCAAGCCTTCCATAAACTCTCTGGTCTGCGTTATCTCTTACAGTGCAAGTATTATATATAACAAAATCCGCATTCTCAGATTCAGATTCTTCATAACCCACAAGTCGCAGAATGGCAAGAAGCTTCTCAGAATCTCTTGCATTCATCTGGCAGCCAAAGGTTACAACACAAGCTGTAAGTTTTCTTCCAAGCTCTTTTTCCTTGTCGGAGACATAGTCTCTGGCCTTCTCAATAAACTCTAGCTGACGAAGACTCTCTGCATCTGTGATGTCATTTCTGTTACTATTTAATATATTTATTTCTTTATTCATTACAAAAACTCTTTCTTAATAATCAATTCCATATGCATTAACAATTCCAAGAAGGATATCTACTACCTTCCTCATTTCCTGAATTGAAGCATATTCATACTTACCATGATAGTTATAACCGCCTGTGCAAAGGTTAGGACATGGAAGACCCTTATATGACAGAGCAGCACCATCAGTACCTCCTCTGATAGGAGAATCAATAGGTGTAATGCCAAGTTCGATCATAACCTTCTTGGCATTATCAACAAGATGCATATGAGGACGGATCTTGTCAATCATGTTGTAGTACTGATCATGTACCTCAACATCAACAGTTCCTTCTCCATACTTCTTGTTAAGGAAATCACCTGCAGCCATAAACAATTCTTTTTTCTTTGCAAAAAGCTTCTCGTCGTGGTCTCTGATGATATATGAGGCTGTTGCGCTCTCTGCTTTGCCTTTCACCTCTGTCAGATGGAAGAAGCCTTCTCTTTTCTCTGTATACATTGGATTCTGAAATGCCGGAAGAAGTGAATGGAATTCATAGCACAAAAGAGCTGCATTGACCATTTTGTTCTTGGCATCTCCTGGATGAACGCTTCTGCCATGCACTGTTATATTACCTTCAGCAGCATTAAAGTTCTCATATTCAAGTTCGCCAAGTTTACCGCCGTCTACAGTATAAGCGTATTTGGCTCCAAATTTATCGATATCAAAAAATGCCGTTCCTGCGCCAATCTCTTCATCAGGAGTAAAGGCTATCTTGATCTCTCCATGCTTGATATCAGGATTTGTTAAAAGAGTTTCTGCCATAGTCATAATTTCAGAAACTCCTGCCTTATCATCTGCTCCAAGAAGAGTTGTACCATCTGTTACTATAAGATCCTCTCCAATGTGATTAGACAGTTCCGGGAAATCCTTAGGTGATAAAACAACCTTCTCATCAGCATTAAGGACAATGTCCTTGCCATCGTAATTCTCAACAATTCTGGGGTTTACATCCTTGCCGCTCACTTCATCAGATGTATCCATATGAGATACAAAACCGATTGCAGGTCTATCCTTGCCATCATCAAGATTAGAAGGAATGCTGGCGTAAACATAGCAGTGTTCCTTATCATAATAAACGTCTGAAGCACCTATCTGTGTAAGCTCTTCTGCAAGAAGCTTTGCAAGATCATGCTGCTTCATAGTTGATGGAGAAGTTCCGGTTGTATCATCAGACTGAGTGTCTATTTTTACATATCTGAGAAATTTTTCAATTACGTCTATTTTTGCCATTTTTCTTACTCCCTGTTTCTTTTCTCTTTTTATAATCCGGATCGGCCTCACTTATATAAATGCGGACGCTCCTGTCTCCTAATATATTAAATTCAGGATTTCTGGAAGAAAGCTTAACTCCCTCATATATTCCAGTATCTGACAAAAGGCTCCATCTAAGCCCTTCAGGTAACTTGGGAAGTGCAAATTCCGTTCTGTTCCAGTGCATGTTGTAACACACATATATAAAAGGCTTATCAGAATCATTGTTCTTCTCATATAAACCGCAGTACAGCATTCCAAGGACATGACTGTAACCGGAAAGATCAGGTCTCCAGGCCTCCTTGCCATGACATGACAGATCAGGATAACCGCAGGAAATATAATCCATAAGTCTGAAAGGTCTTCTGTTATGTAAGAAATCATTTGAAAAGCGAAGATTGATCAAAAACCTCACATAATCGTAAATATCCTTATTCTTATCAAGAGCTTTCCAGTCGACCCATCCGATCTCATTATCCTGGCAATACGGATTATTGTTGCCTGCCTGGGAATTACCGAATTCATCTCCTCCAAAAATCATTGGTGTTCCCTGTGCCATGAATAACATAGTTAAAATGTTCTTCATCTGCTTTTTGCGCAGCTCCAGAATATTATGCTTTCTGGTACGGCCTTCAATTCCGCAATTCCAGCTAAGATTATTGTCTATTCCGTCCTTGTTATTCTCGCCGTTTTCCTCATTATGCTTGTGCTCATAAGCAACAAGATCAGCAAGTCTGAAACCTTCATAGTCACACACGTAATTGATAATACCGTTATTGTTATCATTACTGATCATAACCTTCAAAAAGTCATTAACAGTATTATCATCGCTCTTCAAAAAGCGTCTTGTGGCATACATAAAGGAATTATTATATATCGCAAGAACTCTGTCATTAGGCGCTTCAGTCCCGTATATATCCCCGGTATCAAACCAGTCATACCATATCTTGGCATCTGTAAACAGAGGCTCCTTGACTATCTGTCTTATAGGAACTCTTACACCCTTTAAATGAAAACCGTCAACATGATAAGTGCATCTCCAGAATCTCAAAGCATCTATAATAAGAGATTCATTCTCATTTTCATCAAAATAGAACTGCATAATAACTTCAATACCATTCTTATGAAGAATCTTGATGAAATTCTTAAATTCGTTTTCTGCGTCAAAAGGACATTCGCAGAATGATGTTCTGGGTGCGAAATAAAAACCTTTTTTATACCCCCAGAAATTTATCTTTTTGGAGATATCTTTTTCATTTAAAAGGCTTCCATCCTTGGAATATACAACCTTATTACCTTTTCCTGAAACTTTTTTTACAGGATTTTCTACTTCATTCATCTCATAGCAAGGCATAAGTTCAAGTGTAGTAACACCAAGTTCCTTAAGGTACGAAAGCTTATCTATGATTCCTCCAAAAGTACCTCTTCTTGCAGATGCAACGCCGCTAGATGAACTCTTAGTATATCCCCTGACATTTAGCAGATATACAAAGCTGTTCTCATAAGGAATAAGAGGATTTACATCCCCTTCCCAGTCAAAACATGATGCAGAATGTGATTGAAGGGATTTATTATCGAGTTTAGCTCTGATCTCATTGTCGGGAACATCTTCGCCAAACTTCTCAAGGCCAATAACATGCCTTGCATATGGATCGCAAAAATAAGCATCATCAGCATAATAATTGTAGGAATCGTACTCATCAATGTTCTCAATTCCTCTTATTCTTGCAGAATAAATAGTTCCCCTCTTAAGAGATTTAGAAAAAGAAATACTCAGGCTGTCCATAATCCTGGCGCCGTCAGATTTATACAGCGTTATACCGCATTTCTTGTTATCAGTGAAAATTGCACGGACAACAAGGCTCTTATCATAATCAATATAACAGCCAAGAGGATATGGCTTCTCATTACAGATTTCAAACTTCCCGCTCATTTCTCATACTCCCAATCTTTCACATATGCCGTAATATTTTACCACAAAAAAGCTTTATATGCTAATAAACTATGCTATAATCGACATATACAGGAACATATTCCCGATAGGAGGCTTATAATATGGAATTTTCCAAGGTTGCAACCGAAATGAACACCAGAATAGAGAACGGTGAGCAGGAAACAGTTGAGATCGAGCTTGATCATGGAGAAATCGTCAACTGCGCCATTATGATCGTGCTTACTGTTAATGATAAAGATTACATAGTTCTTTTACCTCTTGATAAAAATGGTCAAAACCATGATGGAAACGTATGGTTCTATGAATTTATCTGGGATGGATCTGATAAGGAGCCTGAACTTGGCTATATCAGCGATGATGCTGAGTATGAGGCTGTATCAGAGGCTTTTGATCTTTATCTTGATGATGTTGAGTTCGATGAGCTTGTAGAACTTCCCGAAGAAGGACTTGATGGTGAAGAATGATCACCCTCCCATAAATTTCTGATAGGTCTTAGAAACCTTGTGGGCATCATTGGATTTTCTTTATTTCCGGTCAGATAAGACATTATGAGCGCTGATTTTGCCCTGGTCATACCGACATAGAGCATTCGGCGCTCTTCTTCTATCTGCTCATTTGTTACACAGCTTCTGCTGGGGATTATGCCTTCGTTAAGTCCGGGCAACCACACGATGTCAAATTCAAGCCCCTTTGAACCGTGCATAGTCATTAGCTTTACGCATTTCCCTTTATTTCCCGATTTAGCTTTTTTCTCACCAATACTGTTTTCCCTGATTTTATCAAGTTCCTTTAGTAACGTCTTATTATCCGCAATTTTCACAGAAATCTCAGATAATTCGTCCAAAGCGGCCATATCTTTAGGAAACATCTTATCTATCCCAACTTCTTTTCTAAGAAACCTGATAGAAAGCGAGGGCCTCATATGTCCAAGCATATTTAATTGCCTGAAAAGCTTCTCAATTTCTTTTACTCTGTCGTAATTCCCCCTGTAATACTTAATGAGATCCGCCTCACATACAGTGTCATTTGAAAGGGCGTTCCTGCTAATGTATCTGTTAGGATTATTCATTATCTTCAGAAAATATTCTCTCTTCTTTCCCTCATACACAAATTTCAGGTAATTCTCACAAAGTCTGACACCCTGAGCTTCAATAAAAGAAACTGCGTGATCATCAAGGTTTGTTGGTATTCCGTGCTGCTTGCACAGGTCCGCAAGAGCCAAGGCTTCAGAATTTGTCCTGAATATAAATGCTATAGAATCAAGTTTGTCCCTGTTATCAGATAAAAATCTTATTATAGCTGCGCTTTGCTGCCTTTTATCAATGTATCTTCTGGGATAGACAAATCCGTCAGGGCTTCCTTCATTAGGCATTAAAGCCTTATTTAATCTGATCTTATTATCTTTGATCAGCATATTCGATGCGTATAATATTCTTTTTGCGCATCTATAATTGACATTAAGATTAATAATCTTTGGATCGAGCCCCTCAAATTCTGCTGTAAACTTCTGCATAATCCCGGGATCTGATCCTCTAAAGCCATATATAGACTGATCATCATCTCCAACAACAAAAAGATTATTAGTAGCACACAACAATCTTACAACTTTGTACTGCATAAGATTTATATCCTGATATTCATCAATCAGAACATACTCAAATCTTCTGCTCCAGGTATCAAGTAATCTCTTATCTCTTTTTAGAAGTTCATAGCATTTCAGGATCATATCATCAAAATCAACCATGCCAAATTCCGTCAAAAGGGAATTATATTCTCTGAATATTTCTTCGAAATAATTGGAAAAAGGTATATTTTGGAGGTGCTCCCCCGCCTTTGCTCCTGTGTTTTTTATTCTTGAGATTTCGGATATGATATCACCAGTCATTTCCATAGCATCAAGACTTTCCTGTTTATCAATACTATGTATTTCAGAAAGCTTTAGAATGATGTCCTTAACAAATCGGTACTTATCTTTCTCACTTGCTATTTTTAGTTTATTAGATGGATTCGATTGACGAATTATCTGATAAAAAACAGAATGAAATGTGCCAAAACACACTTCAGGATAAAGAGAATCAGTGATCTTATAGAATCTGTGCTGCATCTCTATGGCTGCAGCTTTGGTAAAAGTAATGACTAAAACTGATGAAGGATCTACTGAACATTCTTCAATCAAATGTCTTAGTCTTTCAACTATAACAAAAGTTTTGCCGCTCCCTGGCCCTGCAAGTACCATTGCAGGGCCATCTTTATGGAGTATAGCCTCCATTTGAGCGGCATTACCTTTTATATTATTTCTCAAGAAGTGCAATACTCTTCTTAATACGAGATATTGTCTCGTCCTTACCGATTACTTCCATGAGTTCAGTAGCTCCACATGGAGTCATCTCCTTGCCGCATACAGCAATTCTTACAGGCCAGAGAACATATCCGTTCTTGTACTCGTGACCCTTGATATAATCTGATAAAAGAGCAAACAGTGAATCGTTTGTATAATCATCATGTGCCTCAAGAAGTGGAAGTACTTCTTTAAGTACAGCAAGTGATGTCTCCTCATTTGTCTTCATCTTCTTATGAGCAAAAATAGCTGTATCATAATCAGGAAGCTCATTGAAGAAATCAACCATTCCTTCGATATCAGGGAATATCTCAATTCTGGTCTTGACCATAGCTGCAATCTTGCGCATCTTGCTCTCGTCAGCCTTAAGATTTGGATTAGTGATAGCCTTATCAAGATAAGGTTTAGCCATCTCAAAGAACTTATCCTCGTCCATAGCCTTTAAATACTCACCGTTCATCCATTTAAGCTTGGTGAAATCAAAAACAGCCGGTGATTTATTGATACGTGTATAGTCAAACTTCTTAATAAGGTCTTCAAGGCTCATGATCTCCTGGTTATCATCAGGTGACCATCCAAGAAGTGCAACAAAGTTAACAACTGCTTCTGCAATAAAGCCCTGATCAATAAGATCCTCGAATGATGAATGTCCACTTCTCTTGGAAAGCTTGTGATGCTCTTCATCTGTGATAAGTGGGCAGTGAATATACTTGGGAACTTCCCATCCAAATGCATCGTACAGTCTGTTGTATTTAGGAGATGAGGAAATATACTCATTACCACGAACAACATGTGTGATACCCATAAGATGGTCATCAACTACGTTTGCAAAATTGTATGTCGGATAGCCGTCTGACTTGATAAGGATCATGTCATCAAGCTCTTTATTCTCAACAGTTACATCGCCATAGAGCTCATCATGGAATGTAGTTGTTCCCTCAGTAGGGTTATTCTGTCTGATAACGAATGGCTTACCCTCTGCAAGATTCTTCTCAACTTCCTCTTTAGACAAATGGAGGCAGTGCTTGTCATATACACTGATCTGTTTCTTGCCGCCATTGCCATCATCTATCTCCTGTACAAGAGTAGCAAGTCTCTCCTCATCGCAGAAACAGTAATAAGCCTCGCCTTTTTCTACAAGTTCCTTGGCATACTGCATATAGATGCCGGCTTTCTGTCTCTCGCTCTGAACATAAGGGCCAACAGGGCCGCCGATGTCAGGGCCTTCGTCATGAACAAGTCCTGTATCCTTGAGAGTCTGATATATGATCTCAGTAGCACCCTCAACAAAACGCTCCTGGTCAGTATCCTCAATTCTAAGGATATAATCTCCTCCCTCATGCTTAGAAATAAGATAAGCATAAAGAGCTGTTCTCAAATTTCCTACATGCATACGTCCAGTTGGACTTGGTGCATACCTGGTACGAATCTTCATTTCAAATCTCCTAAATAATTATTATATGATGCTGATGTCAAAAGAATTCATGACACCAATTATAGTAAAAAAATTACTTGAATGTATCATCAGACACAATCTCTACTTATATCACAATAATGAGATAGTGTCAAAAACAAGCCACAAAAAAATGAATCAAAAAATGCTTGGATTTATTTGGTTCCTGTAGATCCAAATCCGCCTCTGTCAGCGCCTGTAAGATGCTCGCACTCTTCAAAATCAATGTGGGGCTGATTCTCCATGATCCTGAACTGGCAAATACGATCATTAAAGCCAATATGAGTATCTCTCATTGCAATAACAGGCATGAACCACTGATCGTTATCTCCACAGTAGGAATGATCAATTATCCCCATACTATTAGCCTGGATAACTCCAAAATTCTTAAAGGTAGAGCTCCTTGGAACAACATGAGCTTCATAGCCTTCAGGAATCTCCATTGCTACTCCGAGAGGAATAAGCTTAAATTCTCCCTGCTTAAGATCAATATCTTCAGCACTTCTAAGGTCAATCCAGTCAGATTTACCGTCTATATACTGAAGCTTCTCAATTTTGTCGTTAAAATATTTGATTTTTACTTCTCTTTTCATTTCTTTCCTCATTGTTTTAATATGTATTTTCTATATTAACACAAAAGAGCTAAAAATATTTATATCTTCATAGTATAAAACAGAAAAAACATTTTTCTTTATTATTTCTAAGATATTAAAGAAAGAAGATTTTCTGCATCAAAAAGCTAATGATCACAGAAAATCTTCTTAGTAAACTGATCTTAATTAAATTATCTGTAGTTCTCAGTTACAGTCTCGCCCTTTGATCCAAGAGGAATCTCATGGTCAAGTCCGACAAATCTGCCTGTCTTTGAATCAGACCATAGAGTCTTTTTCATCATATTATACTTGGCAGCATCCCATGTAACCCAGTCTCCTTCAAGAAGTCCGCCTGTGTCACCGGAGTTGGGGTTGATACACCAGAAAGTATGATTGATTTTGTTCTTGGCAATGAAATTAGCCATTATATTAAGGTACTTCTCATTGCTTCCACCATCCATAAATCCGCCCCATTCACCGATTAGAATAGGAGCTATCTGCTGATCCTGAAGATAGAACCAGTTGTCATACCAAACATCAGCAAGAAGTGTCTTTTCAGAAAAATCTTTTTTAAACCATGACTGCTCATATACAAGTGGGCCGTAGTCATGTGGTGAATAAACAAGCTGACTCTGATATGCTCCAAGGTCTACAGGAAGGTCTCCTGCAAGTCTTAAATTTCCGCCCCACCAGTCGCCATAGTATTTGAGCTGATTCTCTGTTGCATTTGGATCCTGGGTTCCTGAATTATAGTCAAATCCTGGTCTTGGTGTTTCCTCAATGCCTTCTACCATGATAAGAAGGTTAGGATTGATTGCAAGAATTGCTTTGCCACAACGGCTTGCTGCATATCTCCAGTTATTCTCATCTGTTGAGTTATCCCACTTGGCTGAAACTTTTTCAGACTGGGAGAACTTACCGTGAGGCTCATTCTTAAGATCGCAGGCAATGATAGTATCATCATTCTTGTATTCATTTACAAACCATGTCCATCCATCGATCCAGTCCTGTGTAGTAAAGCCATTTGGCCCATACCATACGTTATAATTATGGCCTGAATTATTGGCATCTGCACTGTGGCAGTCCATCATAACCTTGATACCGTTTTCTTTACATAATGCAAGGAAAACATCAAATACTTCTCTTGATCCCATATCAGAGCCATCAGCTCTTTTAAGTTCAGGATTGGCATATGAGTTAATATTTACTTTGACGTTTTTGCCAGACTTCCATTCAAAAAGAAGTTCAGTAGAAATTGGTACTCGAACAAGGTTAATACCATGATCTGCCATGCCCTCTACAACATCTGTCATATTGGCACTCCAAAGACCATGAAATACTCTCTCTGAGCAGTTAAAACCAAACCAGTTGACACCTGTTAAATAAACCTCATGTCCATATTTGTCATATATTCTGCCGCCCTTTGCATGAAGCCAGTCATCACCTGTAACTGCATCTTCTTGATGAGGATCAGGTGTTGGTGTTGGATCTACAGGTGTTGGATCTGGATCAACAGGAGTTGGTTCCGGATCTACCGGTGTCGGGTCAGGATCAACCGGCGTCGGATCTGGGTCTACAGGAGTCGGATCCGGGTCTATAACTTCTCCACCACTTATACTGCCACTTGTCAATATTTCTATACTGTTTCCAACATGACCTGAGCCCTGGATTCCAAATTCTACTGCCTGTCCGGGTTCTATAGTCTTATTCCACTCCATAGGACTTATCTCGTAATAGTTTCCATTTTCTGTTATTTTTACGTTCCAGCTAGAATCTATTGAAACATCATTTTTATTAACCTTTAATGCCCAGTTATCTGCGCGCCCTGTTGTAGCATTTTTAACTTTAATAAGAACCTGATAGCCTGAGCCCCAGTTATTAATGGTATATTCAGTTGTTAAATTTGTTTCAAAAGAGGCATTTACCTGTGTATTTGCAGCATATACATCAAGAGTAGTCAAGCCAGAACCTGCAACAAGTACAGCTGAAAGTGTACCTATAAGTGCCTTACTGCAAAAGCTTTTTATACTTTTTCGCATCTATAAAACTCCTCCAAAAAACTTTTAGGAAAAATCAGAGCCAAGTGAAAAAACTCATGCTTGGCTCTGATATAATTAGATTAAAATTCTCATGTCTTAAAATTACTTGCCTTCAGCAATGATCTCTACTGTATTTCCAATATGGCTTGATCCCTGAATACCAAATTCAGTTGAACCGCCTGGTTCAAGAGAAGCATTCCATGACATTGGAGTAATAATATAGTAGTTAGCATCTTCGTCGACGTTTACGCACCAGCTTGAGTCAATTCCTACATCATTCTTATTAACCTTAAGTGTCCAGGAATTAATTCTTGATGCTGAATCATTCTTAACCTTGATGAGAACCTGATAACCTGAACCCCAGTTATTAAGTGTATATTCAGCAGTAACTTCGCCAGTAACAACTGGTGTTGGATCCGGGTCAACCGGTGTTGGATCTGGATCAACCGGTGTTGGGTCAGGGTCAACCGGTGTTGGGTCTGGATCAACCGGTGTTGGATCTGGATCAACCGGTGTTGGGTCTGGATCAACCGGTGTTGGATCCGGGTCTACCGGTGTTGGATCTGGATCTACGATAACTACAGGATCCGGAGCTACAAAGCCTTCGCCAAGAACAAGTGTAGAGCCTTCAAACAACTGCATTCCATCCGGAGTAGTCATCTGATTGTTGCTTGTTCCGCCAAGTCCCTTTACGCAAGGGCTGTTTGAATAATCCCACTTACCAGGAGCTGTGAATCTGATCTGAAGCTCGCACTTACACTCACTCTGTCCACCAGGATAGATCTGAGCACCGGCAAGGTTAACATCTACATAGTAGATTCCATCTTTATCTGACTTCTTAAACTCAGAAATATTAACCTTGTGCTGCATATATGTAGTAGAAATCTTCATATCAGAAGCACTGTAGCCCTGTGCCAAAACGTCACTAAGGTCAAAGAACAGACGAAGAGTCAGGTTGTCTGTTACTCTTGCAGGCCAAGCTGTATGGTTCTCAATTACTGCCTTGATTTCTACAAAGTTGATCTTGTTATTCTTATCCTGTGCATTGATACCGGCTTTAAGAACAAACTCTTTTCCATCAGTGTTCTCGATAGCTGATGGAGTTGTTACAGCGCCATATCCGTTCTTCTCATAGAGATAAGCACATGCGCCTGTGAATCCTGCATTGTAGTCGCAAGCAACTTCGTTTGCTATATAATCGCTACGATCATCCTTGTAACTATCGTTAGCACCACTTGGTCCACCTACAACAGCACCAACAAGTGTATGCCTTGATGTAGCAGGCTCAGCATTAAGATTATTTGACCAGCAACCATGCGCTGCTCTGTGGTGAGGATTCTTAGGTGACTGTGAGTTGTAGCCAACCATGAAGTTCTGTCCAGAGCTTCCAAGTGTGTAGTTAACAGTTCTCTCAATGTATGAATTAGCATCAGCAATATGCTGTCTGTCTGCCTTCTCAAGGCCTACATAGATTGCATCTATGAAAGCCTGGTTGTTAGCATAACGAACTGATCCCCACTGGCTAAGGAATGAAAGCCCTCCAGGGCTGATTGTAATAGGATTTGATCCTGCAAGTTTGCCATTCCAACAGTCGATGCTATTCTCGATAGCTGTATAGTACTTGTCCTTACCTGTAAGTTCTGCAAGAAGAAGGCAAGCGCCCATGTGTGTGTCATCCCAAGACATTGTCCATGAGTAAGCCATCTCTGTGCCGCCCTGGAACTCAGTTCCAAAGTTCTCAGCATACTGTTCTGCTTTTTCAAGATAAGTCTTATCTCCAGTAGCTTTGTATAACCAGCAGCCTGCAAGTGAAAGCTCATCATAGAATCCACTGTAAGATGTATAGAATCCGCTTGCTGCTGTGTAACCTGCATCTGATTTTGCTCTCTCAGCCATGCCATACAATGTCTTAGCATGCGCAAGATACTCAGCACTTCTTGAAGAATCACTGTCCTTTAATACCAAAGATGCAACTGCCAATGATGCTGCGGCTTCACCAGTTACGCATGAACCACCGCCTGCAGATGTGTCATCAACCTTAAATGAAGGTCTGTCCATTTTAACTTCAACAAGCTCAGGTGCTCCCCAGAATCCATGATCCTTGCCACCATCACCTACCTGATAATAATAAGTTCTTGAATCAGGATTACACTTTACAAAGTAGTCATTAGCCCACTTGATGTCATGAAGCATCCATTTTGCCTGACCTGATTTAGCATATGCTTCAGGGTTGTTGAGGTATGACCATCCAAGGACCATTGATGAATAAGCCATAGGAAGATTGAACTTAACATTGTCACCTGCATCGTACCATCCACCGGTAAGATCAAGCCCATTGTCCTGTCCATCCTTAAGACCAGAATCTGCTCTCCAGTTTGTTCTGGATAAGGTTTCCTCTGAAAGCTTACCTGATTCTTGAAGCTGATAGAATAACAATGATTTAGCCAGCGCATCCCCATAATTATAATTACCAGCTGCCTTTACGCTGACTGACGGAAAACTAAGTCCTCCAATCACCATAAATGCTGATAATGAACTTACCAATGCTTTTTTGCAAAAAGCTTTAGTAACTTTATGCATAAAACACATTCCCTCCTTATATAGTTTAATTATTTAAACGATATCTGCGCGCTAGATATCATAAAAATCTACTTTGAGTTTCCGTGAAATGATTATAAATAGGCTGTTACAGAATTGTTAAAATATTCGTAGTATTCTGAAAGCTTTTACATTTTTGCTATTTTTGCAAACATCTCTTGTAATTGTCAGTAAATTTCTACATTTATATTAGATTAAACGTTTTAGATTGTAAATGTTTTTAAAAGCATTTTTAACTGTTTTTTAATTTTTGTTACATTTTACTTAACACTTTTTCTTATTAAGTAGCGATATATTATCAACGAAAAAAGGATATCAGTTTTCGTAAACTGATATCCTTTTTAAACCAATTTTCGTTGTAAATATGCAATGTTGCCTAATTAATTAAATTATTGTTTTATGCCTGATTCTGTTTTTCTACCAAATGGTCTCCACAGTACTTTTGACGCAGCTTTGGCTTATCAATCTTACCTGTAGCATTTCGAATTACCTGGTCAAAGATAATTTTTCTAGGTCTCTTATATCTCGGAAGGTCTACGCAGAAGGCTTCAACCTCATCTTCTGTCAGAGTCATGCCCTCTTTTACCTGGATTATTGCTGCAGCAATCTCACCAAGTCTCGGATCCGAAAGCCCAATTACTGCAACATCATGAATCTTGTCATTTTTCATAAGGAAATTCTCAATCTGTACAGGATAAAGATTTTCACCTCCGGAAATTATTACGTCTTTTTTACGATCAACCAGGAAAATAAAACCATCCTCGTCCTGTCTGGCCATGTCACCTGTAAAGAGCCATCCATTTTTGAGTATTTCATCTGTTGCTTCCTGATTCTTGTAATAGCAGACCATAACACCCGGGCCTTTAACACAAAGTTCTCCAATTTCTCCCTGTGTAACAGGATTACCTTCTTCATCAACAATCTTTGTTTTCCAGCCATATCCGGGAACACCGATTGCGCCAACTTTATTAACATTCTCCATACCAAGGTGAACACAGCCAGGGCCTGTAGACTCAGAAAGACCATAGTTAGTGTCATATTTATGATGAGGAAAATACTCAAGCCAATGCCTTACAAGGCTTGGTGGAATCGGCTGCGCACCAATGTGCATCAATCTCCATTGTGAGAGCTTGTAATCTTCTATTTTAATTTTCCCGCTGTCAAGAGCAGCCAGAATATCCTGTGCCCATGGAACAAGAAGCCAGACTATCGTGCAATGCTCTTCCGAAACAGCCCTGAAAATTGATTCAGGTGAATTTCCTTTTAAAAGAACTGCTCTGCTACCTGTATATAGAGAACCAAACCAGTGCATCTTGGCTCCAGTATGATAAAGAGGAGGAATGCATAAAAAGCAGTCACTGTGAGTAGTTTCATGGTGCATTGCTTCCATCTTGGCAGACTGCATAAGAGCAGTATGAATATGCAAGATAGCCTTTGGAAAGCCCGTAGTACCGGAAGAAAAATAAATAGCAGCATCATCGCTGTCTTCAATAAGCACTCTCGGAGCTATAGATGAAGCATTTGAAACCTGCCTGTAATAATCTTCTGCAAATGACGGGCACTGATCCCCAACATAAAAAAGAAGCATTTCTTTTTTTAGCTTTTCCGCAATATTCTCAATACGTCCTATAAATTCAGGTCCATAGAACAAAACCTCGGAATCAGAAGCTTTTAAGCAATAATCAATTTCTTCTGAATCAAATCTGAAATTAAGAGGAACAGCTATGGCTCCTGATTTTAGAATACCAAAATAGATAGGCAGCCATTCAAGGCAGTTCATCAGCAAGATCGCACATTTCTGCCCTTTCTTTATTCCTCTGTCCATAAGCATGTTAGCAACTCTGTTTGCCTTTTCGTCAAATACAGACCAGGTTATCTGCCTTCTGTAATATGAAGTTGAAGTAGGCTGGATCAGCTCATATTCTTTCCAGGTAACCCTCTGTTCTTCCTTTATCCCGGGGTTGATCTCAACAAGAGCAACCTCATCCCCATAGAGTTTACTGTTTCTTTCTAGTAAATCAGTAATTGGCATTTTAATGTAATCTCCCTCTTGTACGCTTTAAAGTACTAAAGTATAGTATATACAATTATTAAAGAAAGGTCAAACTATATTCACAACACAACAATAAATGATTATTATATCTTGATTTTGTTTGATAATTTTATTATTCTAGTATAAGCATCACTTTAACGCTTTAAATCGCAAACTTATTTTTGTGATAAGCTTATTTTAGAATTAAAATATAAGTATGTACGATAAAAAGTTTGGTAGGAGGAAATATTAATGAGTTTTGATAACTGTAAGCAGCTCATGCTTGGCAATAAGGCAGTTGCCCGCGGGCTTTTTGAAGCCGGAGTCTGTTTTATATCAAGTTATCCCGGAACTCCCAGTACCGAGGTAACAGAAGAAGCTGCTAAATATGATGAAATATACTGCGAGTGGGCGCCCAATGAGAAGGTAGCTATGGAATCTGCTTTTGGTGCTTCTCTCGCCGGTCGAAGAGCCTTTTGTGCTCAGAAGCACGTTGGTCTTAACGTTGCAGCAGATCCTCTTTATACAATGTCATACACAGGTGTTAACGCAGGCCTTGTTATTGTTGTTGCCGATGATGCAGGAATGCATTCATCTCAAAATGAACAGGACTCAAGACATCATGCAATTGCAGCCAAAGTGCCTATGATTGAGCCTTCAGATTCTGCAGAAGCACTTGAATATACTAAGCTTGCATATGAAATCTCAGAAAAGTTCGACACTCCTGTCCTTCTCAAAATGTGTACAAGAGTTGCTCATTCACAGTCAATTGTTAAGACCGGTGAAAGAATCGTTCCCGATAAACCTTATGAGAAAAACATAGCTAAATATGTCATGATGCCGGGTAATGCCAAAAAGCGTCACCCGATAGTTGAACAGCGTACAAAAGATCTGATAGCTTACGCTGAAAACTGTCCTCTTAACAGAGTTGAAATGGGTGATACCAAAATAGGTATTATCACCTGCTCTACTTCCTATCAGTATGTAAAAGAAGTGTTTGGAGAAAGTGTAAGTGTATTAAAACTTGGAATGACAAATCCTCTTCCAGAGAAACTCATAAAAGACTTTGCAGCCAAAGTTGAAAAACTCTACGTTGTAGAAGAACTTGATCCAATTATTGAAAACCATGTTAAAGCTCTTGGACTGGAAGTAACAGGCAAAGACCTACTTCCAATATGTGATGAGTTTTCTCAAACACTCATAGCAAAAGCTTTTGGCTTGGAAACAGCAGACTCTTTTACCCTCGAAGAAAATATACCAAACAGACCGCCTGTAATGTGCGCAGGCTGTCCTCACAGAGGGTTGTTCTATACTCTCAAAAAGAATAACTGTACTGTTCTTGGTGATATCGGTTGCTACACTCTTGGCGCAGTTCCTCCACTCGGAGCAATAGAGATGACTCTTTGCATGGGGGCATCAATTGGAGCACTTCATGGTTTTAACAAGGTAAGAGGCGCTGAAAGTGAACATAAAACTGTAGCTGTTATAGGCGATTCTACTTTCATGCACTCAGGTATGACCGGGCTTGCGAATGTTGCATATAACCAGTCTAATTCAACTATCATAATCGTTGATAACTCTATTACCGGAATGACAGGACATCAGCAGAACCCGACAACAGGCTATAACATTAAGGGCGATCCTGCCGGAAAGATCGATCTTGAAGCTCTGTGCAGAGCTATGGGCTTTGAACGAGTAAGAGTTGTTGATCCATATAATCTTGAAGAATGCGACAAAGTTCTCAAAGAGGAATTAGCAGCCAATGCTCCTTCTGTAATCATTTCCAGAAGGCCTTGCGCTCTTCTTAAATATGTTAAGCACAATCCTCCGCTTAAGGTAAATACTGATAAGTGCGTAGGCTGCAAATCCTGCATGAGAATTGGCTGTCCTGCTATTTCTATGAAAAATGGCAAGGCAAATATCGATACGACTCTTTGCGTAGGCTGCAATGTTTGTAGCCAGCTTTGTCCAGTAGGAGCATTTGAGTCTCCGGAAAGGAAGGCTTAATCAATATGGAAACTAAGAATATTATGATCGTTGGCGTTGGAGGACAGGGGTCTCTTCTTGCCAGTAAATTACTTGGACATCTTCTGCTTAATCAGGGATATGATGTCAAAGTATCTGAAGTTCATGGAATGAGTCAAAGAGGGGGCAGCGTTGTCACATACGTAAGATATGGTGATAAGGTCTACTCTCCTGTTATAGATAAAGGCGAAGCTGACTTCATTGTTTCTTTTGAAGCTCTCGAAGCAGCCAGATGGCTTCCATTTCTCAAAAAAGATGGACAGATTGTCACAAATACTCAGCAGATAGATCCAATGCCTGTTATCACAGGTGCTGCTGAATATCCTGAAAACCTTATAAATAAATTAAAGGAAAGCGGCGCTAAAGTCGATGCGCTCGACTGCTTGTCACTGGCTACCCAAGCCGGTTCAGCAAAAGCTGTTAATATTGTCCTTCTCGGAAGACTCTCTCACTACTTTGACCTTCCGGAAGAAGCATGGATGAAATCACTAGAAGCCAATGTTCCATCCAAGTTCCTTGAAATGAACAAAAAGGCTTTTGAGCTTGGAAAAAGCCACGCTTAATACTTATTTACCAATAACTAACGAACATTTATGGGAAAAGTTTGCCGGGAGAATATCATGGAAAAATATTATCAACAGGATATAGAAACAGCATCCGAAGAAAAGCTTCGCGAAATACAGAGTCAAAAACTTGTAGAACAGGTAAAACACGTTTGGGACAATGTTCCATATTATCGTAAAAAAATGGAAGAAAAAGGTGTAACGCCAGATGACATCAAATCAATTGATGATCTTCACAAACTCCCCTTTCTCTCCAAAAAAGACTTAAGAGATGCATACCCAACCGGTCTTCTTGGTGTCCCTATGAAGGACTGTGTGCGTATTCATTCCACCTCCGGAACAACCGGAAAAAGAGTTGTAGCTTTTTATACTCAGGAAGATATTGATTTATGGGAAGATTGCTGTGCAAGAGCAATTGTAGCTGCAGGCGGAAGTAATGAGGACGTATGTCAGATAGCCTACGGATTCGGCTTGTTCACAGGTGGTGCCGGCCTAAACGGTGGCTCTCATAAAGTAGGATGTCTTACTGTGCCTATCAGCTCCGGAAACACTGACAGACAGATGATGTTCATCCAGGACCTGCAGGCTACCATTCTATGTTGTACTCCAAGCTATGCTGCTTACCTTGCTGAAAGATACAAGGAAGAAGGCTATAAGCCTGAAGACATTCCGTTAAAGGCTGGAATTTTTGGTGCAGAAGCCTGGAGCGAAGAAATGCGTACAGAAATTCAGAACACTCTTGGAATAAAAGCCTATGATATTTACGGTCTTACTGAATTATCCGGTCCCGGCGTCGCTTTTGAATGTTCGGCTCAGGATGGCATGCATATCAACGAAGATCATTTCATTGCCGAAATAATAGACCCTGAAACAGAAGAAGTTCTTCCTGAAGGATCACAGGGCGAGCTTGTGTTTACAGCAATAGACAAAAAAGCTTTCCCAATGCTCCGCTACAGAACTCGCGATATATGTAAGCTTTCCAGAGGCAAGTGTTCTTGTGGAAGATCATTCATCAAAATGGCCAAGCCTATGGGACGTTCAGATGACATGCTTATTGTCAGAGGCGTTAATGTATTTCCAAGTCAGATTGAAACTGTTCTTATCAATAATGGTTATCCTGCAAATTATCAGATTGTTGTCGATCGCCAGAACAACACCGACTCTTTAGATGTTCAGGTTGAAATGACACCTGAAATGTTCACTGATAATGTTGGTGAAATTGAGGAACGTCAGAAAAAGCTAGCTGCTGACATGCATTCCATGCTTGGAATAAAGGTCAGAATATCTCTTCTTGCGCCTAAATCAATTGCAATAAGTGAAGGCAAAGCTATTCGCGTAATTGATAAACGTAAGATATAATGAAAGTGGAAATATATCCATCAAAAGCCGGCAAATATACTATTCGTTTTATACAAAAGGGAGAAAACAATGAGTATTAAACAAATATCAGTTTTTCTGGAAAACAAGCCTGGAACTCTCAAAAAGCTCACAAGTGTCATGGCAAAGAATAATATTGATATGCGTGCCACTTCGCTTGCAGAGACTAAAGACTTTGGAATTGCCAGGATCATTGTTGACGACGCATTAGAAGCAGTAAACACATTAAAAGATAATGACTTTGTTGCAAGCCTCACTCCTGTTCTTGCTATAGAAATACCAGATGAAGCAGGCGGACTGGATAAACTTCTCGAAGTATTTGCAGAGGCAGAAGTAAATATAGAATACATGTATGCCTTTCCCGGAAGAGGTACTTTAGGTCACGCATATATGATTTTCCGCGTAGGTGACACTAAAGCTGCAGAGGCAAAGCTTGCAGACAAGGGACTTAAACTTCTCACACAGGAAGACATTGCAAATATCTGATAACGCTCCTACTGAATATAAATAAATGTATTCTTTCTGAAAACAGATATTATCTTGCCAAGTGCAGAATAAATAAGTCCAAAGCAATATATAAAAACAAGGGTGGCAGGTCTGGAACTAAAAGCAAAACATGCTATCGCAAGAGCTATATCAATGATTCCATGTGAAAGCTTTAGCTTCCAGGTCTTAGCCCCGTATTTTCTCGTCTCGTTAACTCTAAGAACTTCTACAAGTCCTGAAAATCCATGGATTATCGCAAGGTATATTAAAATATAGGTCTTAGGCAGATCATATAAAGTACTTGTAAATATACCCAGATCAAGCAAAAAAATCCCCTGATAAAGAGACCTTTTTCCGCCAACCATAAATCTTGACAGAGTAAAATAGTTATAAAGGCCTTTTATTCCGGCAGACAAAAATGCTATGGAAATTATCAAAAGAATAAATACATAGCCCATTTCAGGCAAAAGTAGCAATATTATTGCCAGTGAAATAGACAAAAGAGCCATCAATAATGTAGTTATTTTTTGAAAACGCGTCATGCAGTCTCCTCTTTTCTTGGAATCCTGATTTCTTTAGTAAATCCCGCAAGTAAGTTCCCTGACTTAAATATTTCATTAGTAACCATGCCTTTATGGGCAATGGCACCCATTAAAAATTTAGCAAGAAATGTATTATTTCTGTTTCGTTTATTCGATCTGACAAATTCATCAACATATTTTTCAAGATCAAAATCCGGTATCTCTTTTCCCGAAAGTTCTTCTCCGAATTTCTTCCAGTCATCGCAAGCATTGTGCTGTCTTTTTCTAAGGATATCGTCAATTCTATCCCTATATTCTTCTATTGCATCATAATCGTAAGTTTCCTTTTCAAATCTCTCTATTTTCCCATTCAGGTACTTAAGAGCTGTTATCATCTGGGTAAAAGCCATAATATAATCAGATGGATTGTCTTTGATGATATCCTTATAGTCATTCCAGGCCGGTACATATCTATACTTTATGTAGGAATAATCGGGCAAGTGTCCCGCCCTTCCATGTCCAAGGTTCATGATAGAGTGCTCATTTCCCTGAAAAAGGCTATTCGTAAAAATGCCCTTTTCAAGATCATCAGGAGCAGATGGATTATGCCTGAATTTTATCTTGCGTTCCACCTCTTCTTCATCATCATTTTGAACAAATTCTGTAAACTCAGCCGTAGTGTTGTTAATTACAAGTGATGGTGTTCCGGCAAAATTCATATGCGCCCAGGTATCAGCAAGAACATGCATGGCTATTCCTGCTGATTGAAGAGGTCTGTTTTTGGCAAGTTCAACAGTTTTTACAACAAGGTCCCCATTAGGCCTGCAGATAAGCCTGTATCTCATCATGTATCTCTTAGTTCTATGCTCTTTTTGCGCATACAGATCATAGGGTAAAAAATGAAACGATGCCCATATCCTTGTTATTTCCTGCAAACCGATGATGTCAGTACGAGCATCCATCATCTCAAGCTGAAGCTGAGTTGTAGCAGCAATATGAGGAGCTTTTATCCTGTTTAAAAAGGTTTTGGAACAAAGATCCACAAGTTGAGCACTATAAGCTATATCAAGAGCCTCTTCATGCTCATATCCGGATATGATTGCAGCGCAATATGTGGCATAATAATGAAAATCTTCCTGCATAGTCATCCTTCCTTCAGCTGCTTATTAATCTTTAAGACTTTAAACGCCGAATAGATCATGTCAAATAGTAGAAAAGAAAGCGTGATATCAAGAATAAGCGTTGCAATTGCTGTATCTATAGTGTCTATATCTCTAAGGCCAATAAAATCAGAGGGAAGACTCATAACTGTGAGCACAAAATAAATAATGGCCCATATTATAAATCCCTTCTTTTTTATCTTGCCCTTTTTTCCTAAAAATGAGCTGGATGAACTGGCATATAGCTGTCCAAAGCGAATTCCGCCAAGGCCTATCCTCACATGTAATAAAATAGCTATGAATAAAAACAAGCCAAAAACGAAAATAAGAATAAAACGAGCTTCCTGATATTCGCTCTCGCTCATTTCAAAGTAATCTCTAAAACTTTCAGGCCCAAATGCAATAGATAAATAGAATTTAATAGCTATCCAACAGGAATAAAGAATGATGAATACTCCACTTATAGAAATATTAGAATTATATTTCCTTAGCTGTGCTCTGATCTCGTCGTCCATATATGCTCCTATATATGACCTTTTAAACTAGATTACGATAACACATTAATTATATCATAATAAAAAATGGAGTTCATAAAATGAACTCCATCTGTGTCTCTTTAATTCTCATACCCATTTTGTCATAAAAACGTCTGGCACTATCATTACCCTCCCAGACATTAAGACTTATTTCATAGCATCCAAGGCGTTTTGCCTCTCTCTTGACGTATTCAAAGAGTCTTGTGCCGACATGTCTGTCTCTAAAATGCTGATCAACGCACAGATCATCAATGAACATAGAAGTAAAAGGAACCATGTTTGTAGAAAAAGGCTGTTTTTTAATAATGCAAAAGGCATAGCCCATAACCTCATCATTTTCATCAACAGCCACATATATAGGTCTGGTATTATCAGTAATAATCTCTTTTAACTCATCACGAGTATACTTGGTCGTTCCGGAGATAAAAATATCAGGTCTTATATGAGCATGCAGTTCAAGAACCTGCCCTAGTAGTTCTAAAATTTTCTCTGTATCCATAAGTCTTGCTCTTCTGATATTCATTTTCTCCTCCCCAACTTATCAGGCTACACCCTCTCCTTCATCAGAAAGGGATACACTCTGATGAACCATAACTTCTTTATCATAGCACGCAAATGCACTTTCCACCAGCTTCTTATCAGGCTTTTTGGTAAATACAGAAACAACAGGAACAATGACAAGTCCCGCAAGCATACAGAATGCGCCGGCATTAATGGGTGACTGTAAAAGAGCCGGGAAACTACTGCGAACAAGCATATTGGCAAGCATCACAACAGTAGAAAAAACAAAGCTGCACCAAACACCTGCCTTGGAAGTACCCTTCCAGTAAAGTCCATATAAGAAAGGTGCAAGGAAAGCCCCTGCAAGTGCGCCCCATGAAACGCCCATAAGCTGAGCGATAAATGTAACATTCTGCTTATACTGTACAATTGCTATGATCACAGAAATAGCTACAAATACGACAATCAAAAATCTCATGATAAAAAGCTGCTTTTTTTCATTCATATCTTTTACAACATGTCCCTTTAAGAGGTCCAGTGTAAGTGTTGAACTGCTTGTAAGAACAAGTGATGACAAAGTTGACATTGAAGCTGACAGTACAAGAACAACAACAATTGCAATCAGAATATCAGGAAGTCCTGATAGCATAGCAGGAATAATACTGTCATAGCCGCCGGCAGCAATGTCTACTCTGTCTGAAAAAAGTCTTCCAAATCCGCCAAGGAAATAGCATCCGCCTGCAACAATAAAAGCAAACATTGTTGATACTATAGTTCCCTTTGAGATTGATTTCTCACTCTTGATCGCATAGAATTTCTGAACCATCTGTGGAAGCCCCCAGGTTCCGAGAGATGTTAAGATTACTACGCCAAGAAGGTTAAGTGGATCCGGCCCAAAGAATGAAGCAAATATTCCAGGAGTTGTTGATACTGTTTCATCTGAAATACGCGCAAGTCCATCAAGTGAAGCCATAAATCCGCCTTTACTTCCAAGGACTGATAAAACAACTGCACTAATGCCAACAAGCATTATTATGCCCTGAATAAAGTCATTTATAGCTGTTGCCATGTATCCACCTGCTATAACATAGATACCTGTCAGTACAGCCATAACGATAACGCATACTGAATAATCAATATTAAAGGCCATTCCAAAAAGCCTTGATAGTCCATTATAAAGAGAAGCCGTATAAGGAATAAGGAATATAAATGTAATAACAGAAGCTGCGATCTTGAGCGAATTACCGCCAAATCTCGCTGCAAAAAACTGTGGCATGGTTGCAGAATTAAGATGCTGAGTCATGATCCTCGTTCTTCTTCCCAGGATTCTCCATGCTAGAAGTGATCCAATAAGTGCATTTCCAATTCCTACCCATGTAGCTGCTATACCATATTTCCAGCCAAACTGTCCTGCATATCCGACAAAAATAACTGCTGAAAAATAAGATGTTCCGTAAGCAAAAGCTGTAACCCACGGTCCAACAGATCTCCCACCAAGAACAAAGCCATTAACATCAGTGGAATTCTTCCTGCAGATAAAGCCGATAGCCAACATAGTTGCAAAGAAAACAAGAAGCAAAAGAATTTTGATGATCATATTACCCTCCAATTATTCCCCATACGTTATTTAAAATAGCTGTCTTTAATACTTTAACGCTTTAAATCATGTTAGTCAATGCAATTTATATTTTTCGTAGCATTAAATAGTCAAAAATAAGCAAAAATAGATAACAAATGAAAATATTATCGTGATATTATAAATTTGTTGTTTATTTACATATTATAAAAGGAGTAATAGGTATGAAATTATTCGTTGACACAGCCAATATTGAAGAAATCAGAAAAGCAAATGACATGGGGGTTATTTGTGGTGTAACTACTAACCCATCTCTTATTGCCAAGGAAGGAAGAGACGTATACGAAGTAGTTAAAGAGATTGCTTCTATCGTAGATGGTCCTATTTCTGGCGAAGTTAAGGCTACAACAACAGATGCTGAGGGAATGATCGCTGAGGGTCGTGAAATTGCCAAGCTTCACAAGAACATGGTAGTTAAGATTCCTATGACAATCGAAGGTCTTAAGGCTTGTAAGGTTCTTTCAAGCGAAGGCATCAAGGTTAACATGACTCTTATCTTCACAGCTAACCAGGCTCTTCTTTGCGCAAGAGCAGGAGCTGCTTTCGTTAGCCCATTCCTTGGAAGACTTGATGATATCAGCGTTCGTGGAACAGACCTTATCACAGAAGTAGCTGAAATCTTCAACATTCATGGCATTGATACAGAGATCATCGCTGCTTCAATCCGTAACCCTATGCACGTTACAGATTGTGCTCTTGCAGGTGCTGACATCGCTACAGTTCCATACAAGGTAATTGAGCAGATGACTCATCATCCTCTTACAGATGCTGGTATCGAGAAGTTCCAGAAGGACTATCTTGCAGTATTTGGTGAGTAAATAGTATTTGTAAATACATTTCTAACTATCAAAAAGATGTTACCCTTTTTCACTAAGATAAAGGGTAACTTTTTTTGTCTTTTATTATTTTCCTTTTCTTTTTCGCAATTTATGACAATTAAATAGAAACAAATGCGTAGTAAATATATACACAAAAAGGTAGTATTTATGTGGGGTTATTGGATAAAATGAATAATTTTATGACTGAGAATTATTTATATTTATCAATTAAAAATGTACTTATGGAGGTATGTATGAAAAACTTAATTTATTCAGTCTACGTAATTCTACCTATAATATTGTTATGGGGAGCTAAGTTTTCCAAGGGTAAAAATTTTAATGACGGCCTTTCTCTTGAGCAGACCAAGGCTTTTCAAGGCTTTTTAGCTATCTGTATTATGCTCCACCATATTGCACAGAAAACCTGTGCTTCTTGGATTCAGCCTCAGAGCAGAATCGTCCACGGCCTTGATATTTTTGTAGAAATGGGATTCTTACTTGTTTCTGTATTCTTATTTTTTAATGGATATGGTGTTTATAAGAGCTTCCATTCCAAAGAAAATTACCTTAATGGTTATTTCAAAAAACGTATTTTACCTGTAATTCTTGCTCTTTATTCAACAACACTTATCTTCTTTGTTGCAAGACTTCTTATAGGCGAAAAAATGGATGCTATGCAGGTTATCTTGTACCTTACCAGCATCAAACTTTGTAATCCAAATACCTGGTATGTAATTGTTCTTCCATTCTTCTATCTCTTTTTCTATGTATCATTTAGATTCATCAAAAAGGATGGGCTTGCAGTAGCGGCAACAACTGCTCTGGTAATCGGATACATGCTTCTTGGAACAAGGATCAACCACAATGATTTCTGGATCAGAGGTGAGTGGTGGTACAATTGCGCTATTCTTTTCCCTGTAGGTATTATTTTTGCTAAATTTGAGAACAAGATCATTCCATTTGTTCATAAGTATTACTGGGCCTTTCTTATTGTATTCCTTGCAGCATACTATCCTATTCGCGTAGGTTCCAGGATGCTTGGAAATATGTTCGGATACTATGGTGAAGGCTGGCTTCCACAGAATGTAATAATTATGAACAGAAGAATCACTCTTCTTGGCCACTCTATCCTTTGCACCTGGTTTGTAATGTGCTGGCTGCTCATGGGTATGAAAGTTAAGATTGGCAACAAATTCCTTAAGTTTATGGGAACTATCACACTTGAGTTCTATCTCATCCATGGCTTATTCGTAGAGCTCTTTGGATGGCAGTTTGACGGTGGTGTTCGTTCACCTCACCACATCAAGTATGTAATCGTATATGTTCTTGTTGTATTCGCTCTAGGCGTTCCATCAGCAATACTTCTGCAGAACATTCACAACCTTATTCTTGGTAAAAAGAGTAAATACAAGCTTGTTGATATAAACCTCACCAGTATTGTTAACAAAAAAGACAATACCCAGGCTAATAAAACTGCTAAAAAAATCGCACAATAAAGGGGATTTAACATGGGTGCATATGAAACAGGAAACTACAGAAATCTTTTAAAAGAAATCGGTATTTCTCAGGAAGAAATAGATAACAGAATTAAAAAGGCTGTTCAGACTTTCTTTTTCGATGATAACGAGCGTATTTATCACGAATCAGGTAATGATATGGGTTATCTGTGTGATACCGGTAATAATGATGCACGTACTGAGGGTATGTCCTACGGTATGATGATGTGCGTTCAGCTTGATATGAAGGAAGAATTTGACCGCATTTGGAAATGGTCCAAAACATATATGTTTATGGATGAAGGAGAAAACGAAGGCTACTTTGCCTGGTCCTGTCAGGTTGATGGAACCAAAAATGCCTACAGCCCTGCTCCTGACGGAGAAGAATTCTACGCAATGGCTCTTTTCTTTGCTTCTCACAGATGGGGTGATGGCTTTGGGATCTTTGAATATAGTAAAGAGGCTCGAAATATTCTAAGTGCCTGCATACACAAAGGTGAAAACGGACGTATCGGTAACCCTATGTGGAACAGGGATAATTACCAGATATTATTTGTTCCCGGAAGCCCACATACAGATCCATCCTATCATCTTCCGCACTTTTACGAGCTATTTGCCCTTTGGGCCAATGAAGAAGACAGAAGCTTTTTCAAAAAGGCTGCTCAGGTAAGCCGTGATTATCTTGTTAATGCCTGCCATAAAGACACCGGGTTAAGTGCAGAATATGCCAATTTTGACGGTACCCCTATGGACAAGGAGCTTCCTTGGGGATATTATGGCAATTTCTTTAGTGATGCCTACAGAACTGCTGCGAACATAGGTCTTGATAGTGTATGGTTTTCTGATGACCACGGACATTTTTCTGTTCCTCTTCGCATGATGAACTTCTTTGGAACTGACCTTGAAGCTGTAAGATGCGAATACAAGGTTGACGGAACTCCGACAGACAGACCTGTACTCCACCCTCTTGGACTTTTGTCCACTATTGCTCAGGGTGCACTTACAGCACGCACAGATGAAGAAATGGAAATTGCCTCAAGATGGGTAAAGTGGTTCTGGAATCAGCCACTCAGAAAAGGTGTCAGAAGATATTACGATAATTGCCTGTATATGTTTGCGCTCCTTGCTCTTTCCGGAAATTACAGAATATACTAACGCAAATATCACATCTACATTTTATTATTTCTTGTAATATAACTTGATCATTTTTAATATGATCAGAAAACGCCTCCAATAGTACGGCTATGTGTCGAACTATTGGAGGCATTTCAAATTATTATATATTTTTCTTATACTTTTCGTCTGGCTATCGTTACAGCAGACAGGAACACTATCATAAACAGAGCTGCATACTCATAGTGAATACGATAAGCGTCCTTGTATCTGCATTCTACAGTCAATTTGTGAAGTTCCGGTAAAATATAGCTTCCATGCTCATTAAGAATGTCCTTAAGTCTTTGTGAAACATCATCGTAGTCATTAAAGTTTCTATCTACAGTAACTTTATATCTATCTTTAATAAGCTGAAATCTGCCACCAGTATATTGCTCATTCCATCTGGACCAGTCACGAAGTCTGGCGTTGCCAAGATAAGCTATAGTATCATCTACAAATGAATTAATATATTCGTCAGAGAAATAACTGTTTCTAAGTTCACTATATCTCTTTTCAAGCTTTCTGCAGAATTCCTCAGATTGAAGAAGCTGTGGAAACCAAGTCTGTCCCTCAAAACTTATAACTTCAGGGTCGAGCAAATATGCAGAAATATTATCTGCTATATTGTCGTAATCCCAAATCGGTCCTATGCAGAGCTTACCTCTATCATTCTTATAAAGATACGTCGAGTTATTACCTGCATCATAGTTAGTGAAGAATTCATTAAAGACAAAATAATCTACAAATGAATCTACATCAATATATTGAGGATATTCCAGGAAGGTTGCTTCATCCTCTGAAAAAAGAATCTTCTCAATCTTGCTGATATCATCAGTAACATAATCTATTACCTTATCCGAAACGTCATCACCTGATGGATACTTAAGATCAAGATACCCATAACACAACTGATTTTGTGTAGCAAAGGTATCAAGCATTATTCCCTCTTCATCAAATCTGTCTCTTCTGACTATGTAACTTGTAAAGTCATTTTTGGGATTATACTTATTTATCTCAACTCTGTTCTTGCCCTGTTGTACAGGTTCCATCATAAGGTATAGTCCCTGATACTCATATCCGGTATCCTTTTTAATAACAACCTCACAGAAACGTACATCAGGAGTATATGGCATAAACTCACCGGCAATGGAATAACACATATAGTTTCTAAGAAGTGACTCATCAATCATGGAAATGTTGATGATCCATTCTGAGTCTTCACCCATTCCAAGGACATTTAATTTACGAGGATTTCCATTTTCATCAAGAAGCTTAAACCTGTACTGATGCTTATCATAAAGAATTGATGAGTTTCCTCTGTACTTGATCTTCATAAGTGATTCAAGTTCAGGTTCATCTCCAAGATGATTTATATTATCGTCATTATTGATAATACTTATATTTGCGTTAATATATGGATCAACGTTATCCTTCAAAATAAAGCGTTCTTCGCTGGCATCATAGTAGTATGATGAGGGAATTTCATCGTTCCCAAGATCTATGACAACAAGAGGAAGGTGACTTGTAAAGCTCTCATCTACCGAATAATCTCCATTTGGAAATTCATCAAATCCAAGACCAGGGTCAGCTCCTTCACGGAGCCTGTCCACATGTTCAAAATGACTTGAGTTCTCCACCTTATTAACTTCTTGATGATACGTATATAAACCAATACCAACCAAAAGCGACAATATAACGATGCAAACGCATGTTAATCTGTTCCTACTCATAAGAGTCTTCCTTTATCTGCTAATCTCTTCGCTCTGGCAAATGATATTTACCATAGATACTGAATCAATATTGTAAAGTTCTTCTTTTATATCCTGTCCGTTAACTTTTTTCTTGAGCATTTTACCTGTAACTTCATAGATAAGTTCACAAGATTTGCTATTTGAGTTGTTAACTCTCATGTTAGCTTTACCTCTGAAAGCGTTTGTCATGAGCAAAGAAATATCATTTTCTGCATTTCTGTCTGCCTTAACACTTATAAGGTAAACATCATCTGAATGAACAGCTCCAAGTAAGAGAAGTACAAGGAAGATCACTAGACTTCCAACTCCAACAAGAAAATACTCTGAAACGCCGCAGCAGATACCAACTGCTATGCACCAAAAAATATACGCAGTATCTCTTACATCCTTGATAGCTGTACGAAATCTTACAATTGAAAGAGCACCCACCATACCAAGAGAAAGAGCTATATTATTACCAATAACACTCATTACAAGAGTTGTTATAACTGTCATCATGAGAAGTGATACGTTGAACTTTGCGCTGTAAACAGCCCTTGAATGTGTCAGTCTGTAGCACAGGAAAATAACAAGTCCAATGATTGTTGCAGCTACAAAATTAAGAAGGACGTTTTCATAGCTCATAGCTGTATTAGACGTAGATAAAAAATTAAAAATAGTAGATTTCATTTTATTTCCTTTCTAAATATGATTAGTTATCATCTGATGAAGAGAATCGTATAAACTCTGAATTGACATCGTTAGGATATAGCCCGACGATTACCAGATCATAATCATTTTCCTCAATATATCTATCAATAGCATCATCATCATTACGATTAGCCCATAAGAAATCCAGTCTGCTGCACATAGGTGCCAGCCAGGCCCCTATTGGTATCGCATAAGAATCAGTAATCATGAGAACTTTTGGACCTTGAGAGTTTATATTATCTATTCTTGCCCTGGGCCTGATTCCTCTCATGTACATGTCATACATACTTAATGTGTAAATAGAATCAGGTTCTTTTTCTATTTTTTCGGGAACATTAAAATCAATTATAGTTTCAGAAGCTTTACCATATATTGTCTTATTATCACCGTAAGTAAACTCATACTCTGTATCGTCATCAATATAATAAAGATCAAAATTCTCTCTTCCGCCGGCATATCTCTGGCCTACTGATCTTCCTGATGATCCAAGCATCATATCTTCGTAATGTATAACTTTGTAATTATCAAAGTTACGATAGTAACCATTTGGATCAAGCTCTATTCCCATTTCATCAAGTTTATCAAGTATAGCCTGAAAGCCTAAAAAGGCCGCTTTACTAGTCCAATGGTGATCCGTTTTAAAGAACATTTCTTCATAAGGTAGTCCGGATTCTTCCAGCGTTTTAGTAAGATCCAGATTCGGAATTCTGTACTTTCTCATCTGTATCATGAACATATTGTTCCTATATGAGAAATCGTCATACGGTATACCACTATATCCATCCGTCCATTCATCCGATACCTTCTGCGGAAATGAAACATACAACATATTTATGCCTTTTTTCTTGAGAGATTCATAAAAATGCTCAGTTTCTACTGCAAGAGGTTTGACATCCGTATCATGAACCTCGTTCCAAAAGTTTCCGAGGCTTAAAAATCCATTTTTATCTCTAACATATTCAAAGCCATTTATTTCATTCTTACCAAGAAGCTTATTTGTTTCACCATATATCTCAATGACATCGTATCTGGCCGCAACATTGCTAACCATCTCGTCTTCGATATCAGAAATGACTTTTTTTGCATCATCAGTACTCTCAATCTGAGTTTCGCTACAGCATTCGTAAATTTGCTCTGATGCATTTACCATAGATAAAACAGAATATATTCCAACACCAGCAATGAAGATTGCTGTAAATACATATTTTTCTATATTTTTCATTACAGCCTCCTTCTATTAGAAATTAAAATATATGAATGGATTGTATCCACCCTTTACCATGCTGATCACAGAAAAAGTAAAAGCAGCAGTTAATCCAATAACATAAGCACTTTTAAGCCCAATCTTAAGGGCTCCATTTTCCATTTTCTCTAGCTTTTCTCTGCATATTCTTGCAACAGGCATAGAGAATAAAATGGAAAAAATGATAACCAGGGCATATTCTTTAAGGAACATTCCAACACGTGCATTGTAAAAGGAATTATTAGTAAGTCCAAACATGTTGGCAAAATATTCACCAAGCTCATAAAGAGTATCTGCCCTGAACATTATCCATCCAAACATGATAACTACCAGTGAATAGATATGTTTAAGAAAATCATGTCCTTCGATTTTTTCAAAACTTACAACTCTCTCAAAAATGATGAATATCAGATTGTATATTCCCCAGAAAATGAAAGTCCAATATGCGCCGTGCCAAATACCAGTAAGTATCCATACTATAAGGGTATTTCTGACCATCTTGTCCTTGTTTTTAACTCTCGATCCTCCAAGTGGGAAATAGACATATTCTTTAAACCAGGTTCCAAGTGATATATGCCATCTTCTCCAGAATTCTCCAATAGACTTTGTTATATATGGATAATTGAAGTTTTCTTCAAAGCAAAATCCAAACATCTGTCCGAGGCCAATAGCCATATCAGAATATGCCGAAAAGTCCATATAGATCTGAAGCGTATAGCAAATACCGCCAAGCCATGCCATAGTCACTGGAACTGAATAATACTCTTTAGTAGTCTGCGTAAGTCTGAATATAGTATCAGCTACAATTGCAATATTATTTGCAAGTAATACTTTTTTGGAAATACCCACAGCAAATCTGGTTGTGCCATTAGCAAACAGGTCCAAAGTAGACTTTCTGCTTTTTATCTGCTCTGCAATTGTCTTGTATCTTACTATAGGTCCTGCAATAAGCTGCGGGAAAAAGGCTATATATAAGCCTACATACAATGGGTTTTTCTGAGCATCAGTATCTTTTCTGTAAATGTCAATCACATAGGACAAAGCCTGAAATGTGAAAAACGAAATGCCAATAGGCAATCTGATATCCGGAACCTGAATCAGTTCCATGCCAGCAAAATCATTAACTGATGTGAGAATGAATGTGAGGTATTTAAAGACAAATAAAAGTCCCAGGTTAACTAAGCAGGCAACAACGATCCCCGCCTTTGCAGCCTTATCATTTTTATCTCTAATACTCTGCTCAAACAGTCCTAATATATAATTCACCAGGATTGATGCAAGGAGGAGAATCACATAAACAGGTTCTCCCCATGCATAAAACACAATACTGGCTATAAACAGCCAAATATTTTGAACCGGTCGACAAAAAGAAAATGCATAATAGACCAGCAAAACTATTGGCAGAAAATATAACAAGAACGGAATACTTGAAAATACCAAAACTAACTCCTTTACTATCAGCCCGCCATTTTTTCATCCCATCTCTTTAAAATGGAATCGAAATCGTCGCTGAATATCAGGTCATCACTATTTTTTATCTTATAAAGAGCTCTATTATCATCTATGCATCTCACAAAAGAACATGTCATATTAATGCCTTTTCCAAATAATATTTCTCTTGTCTTTTTACCAATCTGATCATTCCAGTTAAGGGCTACATAGCGGTAATTGTAATCATACATAAATCCCTTACTTCCATCTGCTTCCTTAACTTCTTCATGAACATAAACTCTGTATAGACGTCTCTTTTGAGTATGAACTCCTTCGATTCGCCCCTCAAAGTTATCAGACAGATTAGCAAAAACGCTATCTTCTTTAGCTGTGAAACTTGGCAAAGATGGCTCTCTGTCATATATGAGCTGGTAATACTGAGACTTATTCTCCTCATCAAGTTCTGTAATAGCAAAGCTATATCGATACATTTTCTCCCCGGTAACGGAATCAATATAGTCAGTAACATACACTTCTTTAGCATTGAAATGTGCATTGTAGTGATGTGTCTTGACATGAATTCTTACAGTTCCTTTCGGAATAAGAACTGACTGATTCATTTTTACCGCGAGACCGGTCTCAGAAACATCAATTGTATCTCCATACAAAATCTGATCATTAAAGATGACCTTTACAGGAAGTGACACATCATATCTTTCTGTCATACGTAGATTTTTTCTGCCGATCATGAAGAAAATAGCCATAGTAAGAGCAAAAGCATTTACGCATAACCAGTAAATAATGATCACACTACCTACAGCCTTATATCTGATCAGATCAGATAAAGCAATTACCAATGATATAAGTGAAAATGCAAGCAAAATGCCATGAGGAATTGCAAGCTTGGCATCATTTGTATCCTGTATTACACGGTCTTTTCTGGTAACAACAAACTTATGCTGCTGAAATCCCATTGCTTCGAGGCAGATCGGAATAACCAAATATGGGAACATAACTGTATCGATGATGTTACTCCATCTGTTGGTTCTAATTTCTCCAGATTCCAATGCCTGAGCCTTATTAAACATGACATAGGAAGGAAGCCAGAAAAGCAAAAGCTCCCAAGGTTTACATTCCATTACAGGAATTGAAAATACTGAAAATATAATCGGGCATAGTATAAATACAAATCTTCTAAGGAATGTCCACCAATAAATCTGACAGGAATAATAGCTTATCTTGGATGCCAATGGCATTTCCTTATTGGTCCATATATGCATTTTCCTTAGTGAATAAATACAGCCTCTTCCCCAACGTTCCCTTTGTTTAATAAGTGAATCTACTGAATCAGGTGCAAGTCCGTGTGCAAGAACATTATCAACCGCATAGCAGGAATATCCGCGTCCCTGAATATGAATTCCGGTCTCAAAATCTTCTGTGATAGTTCCAGTAGCAATTCCGCCAACTTCTTCCAAAGCCTTTCTACTGATCACTGTATTTGAGCCAGCATATATTGGTGAATTAGATTTATTTCTGGAAACATTGATTTCTCTAAAGAAATAATCCTGTTCGTTAGGCACTTTATCTTCTGCATATAGGTTATACTGGAAAAGATCCGGATTGTAGAAGTTCTGCGGAGTCTGGATAAATCCAATTTTATAATTTGGATCGATCTCATCCTTAGTTCTTTCAACCCATTTGCCATTTTCAAGTTTCTTCATTCTTGGAAGGAAGAAATATGGAACTGTCTCAATCAGGAAATTTCTGGTTGGAATCATGTCTGCATCAAATGTTACAACAAGAGGCGCAGAAGTATGTGCAAGTGCATTGTTAAGGTTTCCAGCCTTGGCAAGTTTATTATTCTGAAGTCCCTGCCAGCCTACTCCCATCTTCTCAGCAAGTTCCTTGACCTCCATTCTGTATCCGTCATCACAGATCCAGATATGTACTTTACTCTTATCAGGATATTTCATGTATTTGCAGCCATTTACAGTCTTGTATAGCACGTCTGTAGATTCATTGTGTGTTGCTATAAACACATCAACATCCGGATACCATTCCTTTGGAATAGTTGGTCTCTCAGGAACAACCGGATTCATCGAAGATAAAAGATGAATGAATGCCTCAACTGCAGAAACAAATTCACACACAAACAGGATAACTGCACAAACAATAGCTACAGGGCCATACTTGGTTGGAAATGTAAAGAAAAGTCTCCAGCCAAAGTAAACAACCATTAGAATGGTGGAAATTATAAGAAATAAATTATACTTTTTATCCTTTTTCCTCATTTTTCTCCCCTTTTTCAAAACTTTTAATTCTTTATGCTTTTCTTCGAACTATAATTACTGAGCACAGAAAGAATACAATAAACAGGCATGCAAAGTTGCCATATTTACCAAGAGATGACACATATAGATTATGATTGCCGTAATTACTGAGTTCTTTATTAATAGCCTCAGAGTGAACTGAGACATAGTCTCTTAGCTTTTGTACTTCCTCATCATATGTGTAACCATTTCTGTCAACATAAACGCCAAATTCATCTTCTGAATTAACCAGTTTGTATTCATCATATGATTTATGCCACCTGCTATAATCTCTAAGTCGGGCATTCCCCATATAAACAAGCGCATCATCAATTATCTTGTTTATGTGCTTCTTATCAAAGCTGCCCTTTAGAAGTTGAGCATATCTCCTTTGAAGTGCTATAAGAAACCTGTCGGAATCCACTAGTCTTTCAAACCAGGCTCTACTTTGGAAAGCTATTTTGTCATCATCAGCCATCGCATCCAGATAGTTATCCATAGCTCCGTCAAAATCCCATACAGGTCCGATATGGATTTTGCCATTAAGTTCAGCATACATATATGTTGAGTTATGTCCTGCGTCATAATTACCAAAAAATTCATTAATCAGGAAATAATCTACAAATGAAGACTCATCTATATAATCAGGATAAGTGTCCAGAATACGCTTATCGTCTGAATAAATAACCTTTTCAACCTGATTTATATTGTCCTGTATGTTATTGACAGAATCTGCAGATAATTTCTCTCTTCTAGGATATTCAAGTGATAGGTACCCATAAGTAAGGCCCTGCTCAGTTGCCCAGGTATCAAGTATCACAGCCTCCTCATCATATCTGTCTCTTTTCACAAGAAATGAAGAAAGACCGTCCTTGTTATACCTTGAAATATCCACTCTGTCTTTGGAGACTTTTATGCTCTCACATAAAAGATACAAGCCTTCATACTCGTACTTATCACCCTTTTTGATCAGTACTTCGCAGTACTGTACATCAGGTGTAAAAGGATCAATTTCTCCTGCTACGGTATATGCAAGGTAATTTCTAAGAAGTGATTTATCCGACATGGAAATGTTTAATATCCAGTCGCTATCTTCTCCCATGCCAAGAAGATTCTCATCTTTCTTGGCACCATTCTCATCCAGAAGTTCTAACTTGTACTGCTTTTTATCATAAAAAAGCGACGAATTTCCCCTGTACTTGACATGCATGCCTGAAGAAACCTGCGGCGCGTCATTAAGTGAGTTTATATCTTTACCTGCATACAGATATACATTTCCGCAGACATAAGGATCAATTCCATCAATAGGTACCAGGATTTCTTTATCAGGATCATATTTGTAAGCCACTGGAATTTCCTGTTCCTCAAGGTCTAATACAACAAGGGGAAGATGGGAAGTAAAAGAATCATCTACCATTCCATCTTCAGGAATTTCTGTCATTCCTACACTTGAGTCAACGATTTTACTATCTACTGCATCTGATTTTTTTTCTGAAAGCTTTGCAAAAGATATACCTGCAAGAGAAAATAGCAAGAGCATAACCACTATCGTTATACTTTTTCTTTTATTCATAGTTCTTCTCTCTTAGTTGTTCATCTCATTATTCTGTGAAACGATGTTCACGTCTTTAACTCCATCTATTGCATAGAGAATATCGTTTAATGAGCCGTTCTTTTTTTCTGATTTTTTGATAACCCCCTCTGAAACAAGGTAAATAAGTTCATCATCTTCTTTATTGGAGTTATCAGTTCTAAAAAATGCCTTTTTGTTATAGTACTGCTCAATAGCATCTCTTACCGCAGCTGAAGCCTCTCTTGATGTTCTTACAACAAGAAGATATCTTGTATTACTCTGAACATTTCCAAAAATGAGAAGCAGAACAAAAATGAAAACTGTTCCAATGATAGCTATCTGATAATCTGCAACTCCACAGCAAATACCAATGGCAATCGCCCAGAAAATATAAGCTGTATCTCTGGCATCCTTGACACTGGTACGGAAACGAACAATAGAAAGCGCACCGACCATACCAAGTGAAAGAGCAACATTATTCCCAATACAGCTCATGACAAGCGTAGTGATCACTGCCAGAACAACTAAAGAAGTATTAAATCTGGCACTGTAAACAAGCTTTGAATAAGAATATTTGTAAGAAACAAATATGCAAAAGCTCAGAATCAGTACAGCTACAAAGTTTAAAAGCACTTGTTTAGGAGTAAGCGCCCCTGAATTTGTTACAAGATAGTTAAGTAATTCCTTTTTCATATTTATGCCTCCATCATTCCATATTTTCTAGCTCTGCAATATTTACTGTTAGATGTTTCCGTCTTGTCCACGCACTCCAGGACATCTTTTATATAGCTGAGTAGAAAATTGTTATATTTAACCTCAAGAATAACCTCATCCTTGTCCGCAATAGGATACACACAAAGATTCTCATCGAAGATATCAAAATATCCTTCATTTGATTCAAGTTCAGTATCATATGTAATCCTGATGTTGTTCTCAACTGCTGCAAAAGCACGTCTCATATACTGAACAACACATTTAGGCCTGTATCCTTCTGTTACCATGATGTAATACAGCTCTTTAGCCAGATCCTCATCATAATTTAGAAGCACGGAATAATTACAATTTATAAGTTCAATGGCATCTTCTTTGGAAACTGTAAGAGATCTCTTACGCTGATTTACCCCACATTTTTCTTTAATTTCAAGCTTGGCCTTCTTGGCAGAAGCCTTATATACTCGTAGCCTGATTTTCTTTCTATACTCGTTACCCATTTCTTTTTCTGCAAAATCAGAATCATTCATGGTATCAAAATATAGTGAACGGACCATGTACTGATCAAGTCCGTTGTATGGATCCCCATCCATGACTTTACTCATCTTGTCAAATAAGCTGCTTGCACATTCTAAAGAAATTTTATATTTCTTTTCTTCTCTTAAAACATCAATCATTGCTTATTCTCTCTCCTCCCTGAAATTCTAAATCTATTTCATCGCCTTCATAGGGCGTATACACAAAATAATTGTAGTCAGCATGTATATCCACGTTTCCTCTGTATTGCCCAAGCCAGTTAATTGTCTTTTCCGAATTATTGCCGTTCCAAATATTCATCATTATGCGCCCCTGTGAATCCGGAATCATGCTGTCCTTGCCGGTAACCATATATACAGGTGTATCATCAACAGTCCATATGATCCTGTCACTTAACCATAAAAAGCCATATCTGTGAAATTCTTCAGATGCATCAAAACCAAGCTCATACATATATTCATGTTTGCCACATCCATCACTAAAGAAATTAAACTGTACCCTGGTGGTGTCTTTCCCCAAAAACTCAATATCTATTTCATCCCAGTTACTTCCATCATCTTCTCTTGTAAAAATAAAAAATGACGAGACAATTCCATCAGCCTTGGCCGGTTTCATATCAACCACATACATTCCATATCCAAAATAATCATTAGACCTATACTCTGCTCCGGAAAATGCATAGTCATATTTGGAACTGTCTAATGCATCAGTTAGCCATAGCTGCATATTTTCTTCTGTGAACCTTACGTTATACTTGGAAAAATCACAGCCAAACATTCCTCCGTTTGCCCAGTTTGCCTTGGACATGTTAGCAGATTCGGTTTCGGCCATTCTCTGAAAAAAATAATCTCTGCCATCAGAGTTCGACAAACTGACCTTATTTGCTTGCATTAAAATGCTTAAAAAAATAAATGGGAAAATAATTTGAAATAAAATCTTAATGTATATCTCACCCCCCTGAAATTAATAGACATTTTTTTAACGCACGAGAAGTGATTATACTCTACAGTTTTCACATAATCAACATATTGTTTTTGTGCATTTTAGACGAATTATTTTTGCGTAAATAATTATTTTTTATTCTTTGTTTAGAATTTTTTTAGAAATACAATTTTATTTCACAATTTGTACCATGATTTCGAAATTAAAATTCAAGTCTAACACTTGTCAGAATTGTCCAAAATTTTATATTTTATGAAATTTAATATTACTAAATCAATGATATTCCGAAATATTGTTTCTTTTATTCAAGGGGACAGTCTTTCCTATATTGATAATTTGTTTCCGATATAATATCTCGCGCATAAATCTATGCACAAAAAAATCAGGTTTTAGAAAACTAAAACCTGATATTTTGTATTCCATAATAATCACTTTTATAATGTACCGTTTAATTTTATCCATTCAGACAATGATAATGGAGTATAATCACTTCTTTTACAAAAACAATTTATCATATTACAGGGAATAGTACTCTCATGCTCACTTCCAATTGGATAATAAGGCGTGCCCTGTATCATCCTGATTATTTCCTTCATCAGGTCTTCATCCCTTGTCTCGTGAACATGACCATAAAGCATATAAGCCTTAGGATCTCCATTATGGCGTTTACGATACTGCCCTTCATAAAATGGTATCGGATAGTGACAACATATTACTTTTTTCTGTGAATCTGTTATTTCCCTATAGTTGTCTATCCATTCAAATCTGCCTGCATCAAAATCGCTCTTACCTACATATTTATCGTGATTTCCGGTTATAAGACACAGCTTGCCTTTCAGGCGATTGATAAGATTGTTAGTCTCCTCTACAGTTCCAAGCGATAAATCTCCAAGGATCACTACAGTATCAGTTTTGCTCACCTTGCTGTTCCATTTTTCAATCATGTATTCATTCATATCTTCGGCACTTCCAAAACCTCTTTTATCCATTTTGGTATTAAGTGCTCCGTGATAGAAATGACAGTCTGCAATATAATAAATCAATTATCTTATCCTCATCTAAGGTCGCCGCCATCATCATGTAATAATAGATCTGCGCTCTGATCCGCAGCAGCTGTCGCCAGCTGATCGCATCTCTCATTCTCAGCATGTCCGGCATGTCCCTTAACCCAGTTCCATCTGATGCCATGAGGCTCACAAGCAGCAAGAAGACGTTTCCAAAGCTCTACATTTTTAACAGGTTTATTACCTGCAGTTTTCCAGCCTTTTTTGATCCATCCGTCTATCCATTTATCATTAAAGGCCTTGATAACATATTGGGAATCCGAAAACATTTCTACATCACAGGGCCTGTTGAGAGCTTCTAGCCCTACAATTGCCCCCATAAGCTCCATTCGGTTATTTGTCGTCTTATCATAACCTGCGCTAAGTTCCTTTTCGTGTACTTCGCCCTTGGCATCTACATATCTGAGTATTGTACCATACCCACCGGGTCCATCAGGGTTACCTCTAGCTGAACCGTCAGAATAAATTTCTACTCTCATCTAAATCTCCTAAAAAGTATTAGTTATGCCCAAACTCCATCTTTAAGGAAGTGTTCCGCAAGATTCTGAGCATCCTCAACGATTGCCTTGTCATAGCCAAGTACACTAAGAAGCTTAATGGCATTACGAGTTGTAGCAGGACCTTCTTTAATCCTGTAATCAAACTGAACATCATTATCAGTGACATTGCCCTCAAAATGATAGATATCAAACTTATCTGCCAGAAGTGATGTAAGCTCTATATCATGCGTAGCAGCAAAACACATTACTCCGCTATCTGTAAATGCCTTAAGAATCTCTGTCGACGCAGCAATACGTTCAATTGTGTTGGTACCTCTTAAAACTTCATCCACAAAGCATAGAACCTGGCAGCCTTCTTCCTTGTTGGCATCAAGAATCCTCTTGATTGACTTAATCTCAACAATATAATAAGAATCTCCGCCAAAAATATCATCCTTAAGTGCCATTGAAGAATACACACGATAAAGTGGCGCTACATAGTTTCTACCAAGAACTGTATGTATAGCCTGAGCAAGAATAGCATTAATTGCACAGGTCTTAAGGAAAGTTGATTTACCGGAAGCATTTGATCCGGTGATCAAGAGGCCTCTGGTTGTATCAATACTGTTTGCAACCGCATCTGCAATAAGCGGATGAATAAGCTCTTTGGCATTATAGTTTCTACCTGCAAATTCCGGAATGCAAAACTGGTCCTTATAGGATTCTCTAAAGCAGGCAACTGATATCTCTGCTTCTAATTTACCAGTAATAGTTATTATTTCATCAAGCTCATCTTTTTTATCTATGATCAGTTTGTACATCTGATTGAATTTGATAAGATCAAGATGAAGTGCCATCTTGATATACTCCAAAAGAATATCGAGAGGATTACCGCTTGTGTTTGATCTGCCATTATTCATGAGGATAAAAGAGCCTCTGGTAAACGGACGAAGCTTTTTCGCAGCATTGTTCATCCTGTCAATATCTTCTTTTATCTCAGGATAATCAAGCTTGGAAAAATAGTCGCATGAATATATTACCCTTAGGATATATGCGAAAGAAGCAAGATAAGGCTCTATCTCATTTTTAATACCAAAATATGAAAAGATATTATATAGAGACAATGCTACTAAAGCTAAAAATCCAAATGTAAAATTGACAAAGCAGCCTCCAAGTGCAAGCACCATAAGCCCCAACATCAAAAAGTGTTTGCGGTTTGATATATCAGGAGCTTTATCAAGAAAATCCAGATAGTCATAAATTGAATATCTGATCCTTCTTCCAATCTTAGAAAAAATAAGCTGGCTCTTAATTCTGGCATCATTATTATTTTGGAAGAATCCAACATGTGATTCCATTTTGTCAAAAACATCCTGCATATGCGGAGTTCTCAGCATATAATAAAGATACTCTTCACCTGTTGCACTGAGACAGTAATTCATCCTGGCAAAGACGCCATCCATATTAAGATCATTCCAGGTTGTATCATCTATCTGAAATTTCTCATGATGTTTAGAATAATACCCAGGCAAATGATCCAGATCATCCTGCCTGTATTCTCTCCCCGGCGCCTGACCAAATCCGTCTTTAAGTTTCTTTAAAAGATATTTTTCTCTTATCTTCTCATCTCTAAGTCCTAGTAAATATGCAAGAAAGCATACTCCTGCCATTATTCCTAAAAAAATCAATACTTCCATATAAGCCAATCCTTTGTAGTCTCTAATTTATCCGTAAATTCTGTTCTTGATTTCTTCTGCCTTGGCATAAACTTCAGAAGGTTCTACTCCAATGTTGAATTTGCCATTTTCGTAACGGATAATCCCACCAATCATAGTCATTACTACATTACTCTTACTGCCACTGTATACCAGATTCTTGACAATATTGTTTATTGGCTGCATATTGGGCTGCTGAAGGTCGATCATAATAATATCAGCAAGTTTGCCTTCTGCAAGGACATCTGCATCATCAAGCCCCATAGCATGGGCGCCGTTAACTGTAGCCATTTTCAAGACCTCAGTAGCATCTACACTTGATGCATCCATATCTTTTAACTTGGCAAGACCTGTTACAAGGAACATTTCTCTGAACATATCAAGGCAGTTGTTACTTGCTGGACCATCTGTACCAATTGCAACAGGAATACCACATTCAAGATACTTGGCAATAGGTGCGATTCCGCTTGCCAGCTTGGTATTGGAACCTGGATTAGTTACAGCATAGAGACCTCTTTTCTTCATGATCTCTCTGTCCCTGTCATTGGTCCATACAAGGTGATATCCGCCTCCGCCATAGTCAAAGAGTCCCAGAGAGTCAAAGAGCTCTATAGGAGTCATCCCATATCTTTCTATGCACTCTTTAGTTTCCTTCTCAGTCTCCTGAATATGAGCCCAAAATGGAGCCTTGTACTTATGGACAAGGTCTGCACACTTCTCAAGTAGCTCTTTAGAACAGGTATATTCAGCATGAACACCTAGAATAAATGAATTATACGGATCTTTTCCATTGATATCTGTATAGTATTTTTCCAAAAGCTCTACAGACTGGCTGAAATTGTTGACACAGCTTGTCTGTACGCAGCGCATTCCGCAGTCTCTAAATGCATCAGCTACAGTAAAGGGCGTAAGATACATTTCAAAAACAGATGTGATTCCGCTTGTGAGATATTCAAGAATTGAAATCTTGGATAAATGATAGATATCCTCTCCTGTCATCTTGGCTTCTATAGGAAAAATCTGTGTTCCGAGCCAGTCCTGAAGAGGAAGATCATCAGCCTTGGATCTCATTAGTGTCATGGCTGAATGTGTATGAGCATTTTTAAAACCGGGCATAAGAAGATTGCCCTTGCAGTCAATCTCCCTATCCCAAATAAGAATTGTATCTTTATGTTTGTCGCAGTAAAGTCGTCCCTCTTCCTCTGTTCCGACGAAGATGATCCTGTCCTCTACTACCCAAACCTCCCCAAAGAAAATGTCTCTGTCTGACTCCATAGTCAGCACTCTGGCATTATAAAATCTTGTTCTCATACCTACTCCCGATAGTAAAAAATATATTATAGAGCAAAGCTCTTGATAGATTCTGTAACAAGCTTAGTGAAAAGAGGTGCAACCTTATCAGCAGCTTCCTGTACCTCTTCATGGCAAAGTGGCTGCTCGCTGATACCGGCAGCAAGATTGCTGATGCATGATACTCCGCAGATTCTCATACCCATATGATTAGCTGCAATAGCTTCAATAACAGTACTCATTCCAACTGCAGAAACACCGAGCTTGCCAAGAAGTCTGATCTCAGCAGGGCTTTCAAAAGAAGGTCCTGTAAGCTGGCAATATACACCTTCCTTAAGGTCAATTCCCTCAGCAGCCGCAGCTTTTCTGATAACATCCTGCAGATCCTTGTCATAAACTTCTGACATATCAGCAAAACGAGGTCCAAGTTCATCAACATTGGGGCCTATAAGTGGATTAGGAGCAAAAATAGAAACGTGATCAGTAATGAGCATAAGATCACCAGCCTTAAAGCCTTCTCCAAGTCCGCCTGCAGCATTAGTAAGGAACAATATTTTAGCGCCGAGCATCTTCATAAGTCTCGCAGGAAGAACTGCATCTGTTACATCATATCCCTCATAGAAGTGTACTCTGCCCTTCATGCAAACTACCTTAACATCATCAACATATCCAAAGATAAACTTTCCGGCATGTCCCGGTACAGTTGAAACAGGGAATCCGGGAATATCGCTATAACTAATTTCAGTCTCAATTCTGATATTATCAGCATAGTTGCCAAGACCAGAACCAAGAACAAGAGCAACATCAGGAACAAAATCAGTTTTCTCTCTTACGGCCTTAACACAGCTTTCAAGTTTCTCATAAATTGCATTTGACATATTAAACACCTCATCTAAAATATACTTCTTAACTTATAATTTTAGAGCCTGCCATATCGCCTTAGCCATATTCACAAATGTAAGCTCCACCAACTATAATATCATAATTCCCATCCCATTTGATACACCCAATATTCCTCTCCGCCTCTATTCACGGGTAATCCCACATCACGCAAGAGTGTGTTATTTAGCATCAACAGGTTCGGATGGTGTATCTAGTGCTGGCTCAGGTGTTGATGGGATGGATAGAACGCCTTTTATTGTCGGCTGTATTGTATTGTTGACAGCATGTTCTATGGCTTCCTTTATACCTCCCTTGAAGAACTTGCTGACTACTTTCCCCTGCATTCCTGAAAGCGCATCAGGTGCCATGGTCTTCATGGTATTTATCAGCATATCTGTACCCGGAGTTTCCATAAGCCTTACTTCAAGTCTAGCCGGAACAGATGGATGTATGAAAGTACCTTTTCTGTCATCTCTGTCAGCCGCATCATCATAAAAGAAAATGTTAAAGGTACGCAGACATGCCTCTTCAAGGAAGTTTATCTCATTTCTGATGACCAGTCTGTTGTATTCATCAGTTACGCAGTAGGAAACAAGCGACACCTCATATACTTCGCCGTGCATGTTGATACTGCTGATATATCTTTTACCGCCAAAACCGCATCTGAGGCTGTATACCTCTATTCCCTCATAAATATCAATATAAAATGAGTTATCGTCGCAGAGCCTGAAACCTATCTTGTTGATGCCATCTGTAAAGTTATTATGAACAACCTGCATCATAAGCGGGAATATTCCTACTCCCTTCTGCTCTATATCATAGGTTCTGCCGTCTAGTTTAGTAAGCCATTCATGTATCAGATGGTTTTCTTTTCTTACATTAAAAGACCTTACCTGAGACTTGAAGTTTCCTCTTTTATCGCTATAGCTGTTAGTCCTCAATCTGGCAGATCCGGTAGTCATCCTGACAGCTTTGTTCTTCCAGCCTCCGGAATAAATAACCGGAAAGTTATTGTTCCTGCCACTAACGGATTTACAGATAGCCTTCAGTGAGTTTAGTGAAGAAAAGTCTTCAGGAAGCGGCGTATCACTGACTTCAATATCATCTTTCATGGCATTTCTTATCATAACCGCCATTTTGCTGGTCTGGAATATGTCGCTGTTTCCTGCGTTAGTCACGACAACCATATCAATATCAGGATATACGAAAACATTTTGTCCCAGCATTCCGTTATAAGCAAAAGAACCCGGCCTGTCATCGTTAATCCAAAGCTGATAACCATAATGCGAATTATCACCTTTATTTGTTTCAATCTGCCAGGAAGTCGACTCTATTACCCACTCAGCAGGTACAATCTGCTTGCCATCCCACATGCCGTTTTGCAGATATAATTGCCCGAGCTTGGCCATATCCTCTATTCTGATAAAGAGTCCCCAGCCGCCTTTTGTGATACTCTGAGGGCATGACTCCCAATATACTCTCTGAATGCCAAGGGGAACAAATATCTTTTCCTTGCAGTAATCAAAGCAGGAAATACCTGTTTTCTCAGTGATTATAGCTGAGAGCATATAGGTATTCATGCTGTTGTATTCGAACTGTGTCCCCGGATCAAATTTAAAGCCGGCCTCTAAAAAGCTCTTTCTCCAGTCATTTCCGCTAATAGCACCGGCTTCATAGAAATCTACTCCGCTTGACATATTAAGGAGGTTTTTGACAGTTACATTCTTGCGAAGAAAACCAAAGGGATTCATTCTGGAACTAAAAATATCACTTATCTTCTCATCAAGAGAGAGCTTTCCTTCATCGATCAGAATACCAATTGCCATTCCAACAATGCTCTTGCACATTGAGTATGAAACATGCCACATGTCCATATCGTATGGCTCAAATGCACATTCAGCTATGACCTTGCCGTGCCTTAGAGCCATAAATTTATGAATATTGCACTCTTTGGTCTCAGAGAGCTTTCTGATAAGTTCCACAAAAAAAGCAGAACTTACGCCCTGAGACTCCGGCGACTGCCTTAAAAGCCTGGTCTCTCCAATCACAGTGTCATGTGAAAACTCAGGTTTCTGAGGATGATAGTCCACCTTGCTGATCTCACCGGTTTCCCTGGCAACCAGCTTCATTAAAAGCTCTCCAACGTCAAGTTCTGCTCTAGCCATATTTATATACCCCCGAAGGCTCATCACCTTCTAATGCTCAAGATATATGGCAATGCGCTTTATTTATTTTTCTCATATTTAAGTGCTCTCATTGAATTAAGGATTGCTATAACAGCTACTCCTACATCTCCAAATACCGCAAGCCACATGGTTGTAAGACCAAGTGCACCCAAAACAAGTATGATCAGTTTAACTCCAAGAGCAAATACGATGTTCTCTTTAACAATGCGCATTGTCTTTCTTGCAATTGCGATCACTGAAGCAATCTTAGAGATATCATCATCCATTATGACAACATCTGCAGCCTCAATGGCCGCATCACTTCCAAGAGATCCCATTGCAATTCCTACATCAGCTCGCATCAGTACAGGAGCGTCATTGATGCCATCTCCCACAAACGCAAGTTTATTATCATTATCCAATGAAGAAAGCATTTTTTCAACCCTGCTTACTTTATCTGCAGGAAGAAGCTCAGCAATTACCTGATCAACGCCAACCTTCTGTGCCACATCTCTTGCTGCTTTTTCTCTATCTCCAGTCAGCATGACTGTATTTTTAACGCCGCTTTCTTTAAGTGCTCTGATTGCATCTTTTGCAGTCTCTTTTATCACGTCAGAAATAACTACAGCACCAAGATATTTACCATCATAGCCCACATATACTATGGTTCCGGCATTATCAAGCTGAGAAAAGCTGATCCCATAATCTGTTAAAAGAGCTGCATTTCCAAGAAGAAGTTCTTTCCCTTCATATACAGAAGCTATGCCATGACCTGAAACTTCCTTGGTCTGAGTATTGTCAATCAGCGAATTATCAAGACTCTGAGGAGCATTCTGATACATTCCCTCCTGATAAGCCTGGCATATTGATCTAGCAATCGGATGATTTGATAAAGACTCGCCATGAGCTGCCATTTTAAGGAGCTGTGCCTTATCTATTCCGGCCTCAGGATCAACAAAAGTTTCTGTTACCTTAAACTCGCCCTTTGTGATAGTTCCTGTTTTGTCAAAAACAACAGTGTTTACTTTAGAAACAGACTCTAAATAGTTACTTCCCTTAACTAGTACTCCAAGCTTGGAAGAAGCTCCGATTCCGCCAAAAAAGCCAAGTGGAACTGAAATAACAAGTGCACATGGGCATGAAACTATAAGGAAAATACATGCTCTTCTGATACTGTCTGACCAGGCAAGAGCACCTGTAACTCCTGGTATAACAGCAAGTAAAAGAGCTCCGATTGTAACAATAGGTGTGTAGTATCTTGCAAATCTGGTTATAAAGTTTTCCATTCTGGATTTCTTGTTGCTGGCATTTTCAACAAGTTCCAGTATCTTGGAAACAGTTGAGTCTTCGTAAGCCTTCTCAACACGAACCTTGAGAATTCCCTCTCCGTTGACGCATCCACTTATTACGTTGTCACCGGGGGCAACCTTTCTCGGAACTGATTCACCTGTAAGAGCTGCTGTATCAATGAAACTCTCGCCCTCTATAACGCTTCCGTCAACAGGTATTTTCTCGCCTGCTCTAACAAGAAGAAGGTCTCCAACGCTTACCTCTTCAGGATCGACCTCTGATACATTACCTTCCTCATCAAGTAAATTAGCACTCTCCGGGGCAATGCTCATGAGCTCAGTTATAGACTGTCTGGATTTGCCGACTGCAACGCTCTGGAATAATTCTCCAATCTGGTAAAAGAGCATTACAGCAAGTGCTTCAGAATACTCCTGAATGCCGAAAGCTCCAAAGGTCGCTATCATCATAAGAAAGTTTTCATCAAAAACCTGTCCATGACTGATATTGATTGCCGCCTTCTTGATAACATCATAGCCAATGATAATATATGGAACTACGTATATAGCAAAAACCACAAACCAAGGAAGTGGCTCTAATATTCCTGTCTTATCAAGTATCAAAAGTACTGCAAATATTACAAGCACTGCTATTATTCTGTTTCGATTTTTCTTCTGTTTTTTGGTCATATCAATTACCTCGCAGGTATCAAATGTAAGTGGAATTACTTCTCATAAAATATGGAATCACAATTGACTCCAAGTATTATAGAAAAAAGCCTATGAATATTTGTCATAGGCTTTTGATAAAATCAGATTTCGATTTCGCAATCAGGCTCAACCTTCTTGCAAGCCTTAACAGCACTATCAAGAACTGCATCAAATACATCATCAGCAGCCTCAAGTATCAGCTTCTGTGTCATGAAATTAACTCTTGCACTAACAACTCCGTCAATCTTCTTGATAGCATCTTCCATCTTGGCTGCACAGTTTGCACAATCAACTTCACACTTAAATGTCTTCTTCATAACTTTTATCTCCAATCTCTTTTATATTTTTTATTTGCTACGTTGCAATTACTTGCCTTCTTTACTCCTGATATATAATTCATATCAGATTATTCCTCAATATGGTTGAGTCCCTGATCTATGATGGTTCTCACATGATCATCTGCAAGGAAGTATATTATCTGTTTGCCCTCTCTGCGATTTCCTACAAGCTTACTCTGTTTGAGGATCCTTAGCTGATGAGAAATAGCTGACTGCGTCATCTCAAGTGTATCTGCAATCTCGCACACACACATTTCCTGTTCAAATAATGCAAACAGTATCTTGATCCTGGTAGAATCTCCGAACACTTTGAAAAGTTCTGCAAGATCGTATAATTCATCTTCACTTGGCATCTGTTTGTGCATCTTGAGCACAACTTCTTTATGGTCGTGGACTACTTCGCAATGTTCTACGTCATTTAATGCCATGACATCCTCCTAACATTTAAACATATGAATAACCGTTCATATGTTTAATATAAAACACAGTTTTCTATATGTCAACACCAAAAATAAGAATATGTTATATTTAGGGCATAAAAAAGACTGTCTCAGAGGAATATCCTCTGATATTAAAAAGGGCCGGCGCCCGGATGACAAACAATCATCCAAAGCGTCAGCCCTGTACTAACATTTTTATTGTGTATAGTTTATAGCAAACTTCTTTTAGCCAGCAAAATTAAGCAGTAACCTTCTTGTAAGACTTCTTGCCCTTACGAACCATAACACCATCAGCAAATACGTCTTTAGTGTATGTTGTCTTAACGTCTGTAACCTTCTCTTCAGCAAATGTTACGCCGCCCTGTTCAACGGCACGTCTTGCTTCACTTCTTGTGTTGCAGAGACCTGCAGAAACAAGTACCTGGAGAATATCTACAACGCCGTCTCTGAAATCCTCTTCCTTAAGAGCTACTGCAGGAACATTGCTCATGTCTCCGCCGCCTGCAAAAAGAGCTCTTGCAGCATCCTGAGCCTTCTGAGCTTCCTCTTTGCCATGAACGAGGCTTGTAAGTTCAAAAGCAAGAATCTCTTTCTTTTCATTGATTCTGGAATCGTCCCATTTCTCCATCTCAAGGATCTCTTCAATAGGAATAAATGTCAGCATCTTGATGCACTTGTCAACATCAGCATCACCAACATTTCTCCAGTACTGATAGAAATCAAATGGAGA
>JAEEGL014718129.1_pt1 | contig 51093 bp, 46 predicted proteins | sample 9134231 | NCBI WGS metagenome assembly JAEEGL01 (sample SAMN16246548, study PRJNA631951) | gut metagenome | biome: gut microbiome; feature: rumen; material: fiber-attached | host: Bos | place: Iran: Karaj | collected 2018-10
AGGATGCCAGACGGTCGCAGACGTGAAAGCGTTTGAGGAAAGTCCGAGCACCACAGGGCAGGATGCCGGCGAAATACCGGCGGAGGCGACTTTAGGGAGCGTGCAACAGAGATATACCGCAGCCTTACGGCTGTAAGGGTGGAAAGGCGAGGTAAGAGCTCACCAACGGCCTGGCAACTTGTCCGTTCTGTAAACCCCATCCGGTGCAAGATCAGTTAAGCGACATACGGTGGCCCGCCGCGCTTACAAATATCGCTAGAGCCTGCTGGCGACTTCAGGCCCAGACAGATGACCGTCCAATACAGAACTCGGCTTACAGACATCGCTCGTTTTTACGCTTATAAAAGCGGACTCCCCGGGGATCTCCCGGGGAGTTTTTTATGCTCTTGTTACCGACTCGACTATTTTCAGTATTATGCCTTTCATATCGTCGAAGCGTGAAAGCGGTCCCGATATGTTTACGCAGTATATGCGCCTGTCGTATGTCGCGATTATGGCGAAACCGCGCATGGGCTCTCCGTTATCGTCGGTGTAGGTATAAAAGCCGGAGTAACCCTTGAATTTCACGAGGGAGTATTCTCTGGAGATCTCACCGTTCCACGCAAAGTCCGCGTAGACCTTCTCCATTTCTTTCATGAGATTGCGAAGCTCGGCTTTCATTTTTGAGGCATCGGGGGTGGGGGAGCGTTTCTTGTTGACGAACGCCGCCCTGAAACCGCTGACGCCGTCTTCGGTCGGCTCCGTGTACACGCGGTACCTTTCTCCGGTGGAAGTGTTCTCCCAGTGGGTGGGCACCATATAGTTCATGCCGCGCTGAGCATCGTTTTTCCACTGTAGAACGTACTGATTCGAGGGTATGATCGGTATCGGAGTCGGTGTCGGAGCCTGCGTGGGCAGATAATACGGTGTCGGCGAAGGAGAAGGCGTAGGCGTAGCGTCTTTTTTTGTGGCAGCTAAGCCCTGAGGCAGCAGCAACGCAAGCAAAATGGTTATTACGAGAACTTTTTTCATATGATCACCTCTTAGCTGTGTCTCCGTGAGCGGCGATCTGTTCGTTGAGCAGATAAACGTTGCCGCAGCCCAGAGTGACTGCGGAATCGTCCGCCTTCCAGTTGTTTCTTAGATAAGCTTCGGCATCGTCGAATCCGGGAGTGTAATAGGCGTCTAGACCCGCGCCGACCATGGCGTCGACGAGCATTTTGCTGTTTATGTCGCCGGGATCTTTTTCCCTGGCTCCGTCTATGTCAAGCACAAGCACCTGATCCGCGTCGTTAAAGCACTTAAGGAAGCCGTCAAACAGCGTCTTCGTACGGCTGTAGGTGTGGGGCTGCAGTACGGCAAATACGCGTCCGGAGGTCTGAGCGCGCGCGACTTTCAGCACGGTCTCGGTCTCCGTCGGGTTATGACCGTAGTCTGTGTAGACACGAACGCCGTCCGTAATGCTTGTGAGCTCGTAGCGCCTGTGAACGCCGGAAAACTCACTAAGCGCTTGGCTGACCATGCTCATGGGAAGCTGGTTTTCGTTTGCCACGGCGACACAAGCAAGCGCGTCTTTCAGGTTGTGCTCACCGGGAACCTTGAGGCTGACCTCGCACAGCGGATGTCCGAAATAGGTGACAGTGAAAGCAGGGCAGTCGTTTTCGTCATAGTAGATGTTTTCGGCTCTGATGACGTTTTGCGGCTCCAGGCCGAAGCTCACAGTCTTGACGTTAAGCCTCTCAAGCAGAGCGTAGACCCTTTTATCGTCTCCGTTTCCGAACACGCGGCCGTCTTTGGGTACGAGTCTTGCGAACTTTTCGAACGCGTTCTCTATGTCGTTTATGTCCTTATAGTAGTCCAGATGGTCTTCGTCGATATTCATTATGACAGCCTGGGTGGGCTTGAAAGACAGGAAACTGGAATGATATTCGCACGCTTCGCAGATAAACGCGCTGCCGTTCCCCAAACGGGTCGATCCACCGATCATTTCCAGTTCACCGCCAATGTGTATGGACGGGTCTTCGCCGCACTTCAGGAATACCCAGGAAAGCATGGCGGTCGTGGTGGTCTTGCCGTGAGTACCGCTGACGCAAATGGAAGCGGGATAGCGTTCCATTATTTCGCCAAGCAGAACGCAGCGCTCGATCTGAGGTATGCCGTTTTCGGAAGCGAACCTGCGTTCGGGATTGTCTTCGGGGATGGCGGCAGAGTATACGACCAAGTCGCAGCCGCGCACGTTTTCAGCCTTGTGACCGATAAAGATTATGAAGCCTTCACTTTCAAGCGCGTCTGTTTTATGGCTGGCGAATTGATCCGATCCGCATACCTCGCAGCCTTTCCATTTCATATATCTGGCAAGCCCGCTCATCGACGAGCCGCCGATGCCAATAAAGAAAACTTTCGTTGCTTTCTGCATAATACACCTCACTATTATAATTATATTCGTAAGGCAGTTTTATAGCAAGCAAAATGGTTAAAACTGTATTGGTATTTTGAAAAATAATCAAATTAAGGTGTAAAAAATAACAAAATCCGTATTATAATTCAAATTACCAAAATAATGTTCGTATTGGAGCGATCATGGAGCACTTAAAACGAAGCGAACGGCTGGTCCTGATGACCCGGATCCTGACAAATACGCCTAACATCGTGCACAATTTTTCCGAATTCTGCGATATGTTCGACGTAGCCAAATCCACGGTGAGCGAAGACGTTGATCTTATAACCGGCGCTGTCGAAACATCGGGCAGAGGGCGCGTGGAAACCATCAGCGGCGCTGCGGGCGGCGTTATGTACAGAAGCTATTATTCGAAAAGCGAAGCAGCGCGTGTGCTTTCCGGCATAGCCGAGATCCTTTCCATGCCCGGAAGGCTGCTGCCCGGAGGATTTCTGTATACGTCGGACGTAGCAAGCGACCCAGCTCTTACAAGACAGATGGGCGAGATCGTCGCGCAGAAATACTTCGATAACCTGCCGGATTTTGTGCTTACCATGGAAACAAAGGGTATTCCTTTTGCCCTTATGATCGCCCAGGCGCTTAACGTGCCTTTGGTTATTGCGAGAAGAGATTCAAGAGCTTACGAGGGCAGCGCAGTCAAGATCAATTACCTGTCCGGTTCCAAGAACGAAAAGCTCGACACAATGGCGATCTCCAGGCGCGCGGTCAAAGCCGGTCAGCGCGCTCTTATCGCGGATGACTTTGCCAAGGGCGGCGGGACCCTCAAGGGCATGCGGGAAATGATGAGCGAATGCCAGATAGAAGTCATTGGCGTGGAAGTGATGATCAAAACGCTTGAACCCCGCGAAAAGCTCTGCGAAAACGTATCTGCGCTTTTGACTCTCAGAGGCACGGACAGGCTGACCGGGTCATGCGAAGTGGTAGTCGGCGAAGAATACCGTCAAGCTTGAAATATACTCATATAAGTGGTACAATATAGTATCCATATCATGAGGTAGCATCAGATGCCGCTGTGCTCATACGCCGATAACAGCGAAATGCTGGGCGTAACCAACGTAAACAATCTTTTCATACTTGAAAATATGCCTTCCGCCCCGGGAGACTATGTTAAGGTATACCTGTACGGCCTTATGGTGTGCAGGTATCCTTCGCTGTGCGACAGTTTGGAAAAGATGTCGGAAGTGCTGCACATAGACATCCAGACGATAAAAAACGCATTCAGCCACTGGGAGAGAGAAGGGCTCGTCGAAAAGACTGCCGACAACCCGCCCGCTTACAGTTTCATTGATCCAGTATCCTCGAACTCTGCCGAAGATGACGATACGGGAGTTTACGGGAATCGTTCTTACTACAGGGAACTGCATACATTTATGCCCGGCCTGATCCTGGAAGGGCATGAACTGCGCATGGCGAACGACTGGATCGACGTATACGGTCTAACCCAGGAGACTGCGCTGTTTATGGTCAGGACGGAAGTCGAAAAACGCGGCGGTCATCTGCCCGGAACGCGGACAATGTTCAAGCAGCTTAACGACACCGCGGTGAACTGGGCCGAAAACGGAGTGAGCGATCTTGAATCCGCCCAGGAGTTCCTGCTGAAGTCATCAGCCTATTCCATAGCCGCAAAAGCCGTGCTCAAACAGTTCGGTCAGCGCAGGCAGCCATCGGTGGACGAGCTTAAACTTGTCAAAAAATGGACCGAAGAATGGAGATTCTCCCAGGAAGACATTATCAAAGCCTGCGAAAAGACCGTCAACGGCGAAACTCCTTCCTTCGGATATCTGGACAAGATACTTGAAGGCATGAAAACCGATCCGAATGACACGGCCAGAGAACAGGTCAAAAAGATAATCACCCATCTCGGTATCGCCTCGAGGCCTACTCCGGCGATGCTTGACGCCATGTCCAGGTTTACGGCGATGGGCTTCGAGTTCGAAGTTATCGAGGAAGCTGCAAAGTGGTGCTCCCAAAACAATCGACGCTCATTCGAAGAGCTTGAAAAGCGTCTCGAAAAATGGAAAGAACTCGGCATAAGCACGATGGAAGAAGTTGAACAGGAGCGAAGCGCCCAGCAGTACTATTCGGACCTGCTCAACAAGGTCTATGAGGAATGCGCGCTTGACCGGCGCGTCACGGCGGGGGATATAAAACTTATCCGGCTTTGGACGGCGCTTATCCCGGCCGAAGCAGTGCTTTTCGGGGCGGGGCTTGCAAAAGGAACGGATAACCCGATAAAGTATATCGATAAACTCATCAAGACCTGGAGCGCAAAAGGCCTGAATACTCTGGAAAAAATCAAAGCCGATAACGACAGCTTTGCTTCTACGCACTCATCTGAGCAAACAAAACGCCCCATGGACGAACGGGATATCGATCCCGACGAATTCAAGCCGGATTACACCGAACTGATGAACCGAAAAAGGTCGGGTGAATAAATGACCAGACAGGAAGCCGTAATACTTGCCGAAAAGTATTTTGACAAACTGAGAAACGAGCGGGAAGAGCTGATAAATCAGCGCGAGAACGAGATCAGGGAGAGCATCCCCGAGATAGACGCGCTGTTAAAGGAACGCGCTGCACTGCCTGTCATGAGCCTCAAACAGGCGCTTCTGGAGCCTGCTAAAGCCGGCGAAATATCCGGCGAAATGATCGCGTCAGGCCGTGAACTGAACACCCGGATACGCTCGGAGCTCGTGAAACACGGTTTTAAGGAAGACTGGCTTGCTCCGTCTTACAAGTGTGCGGAATGCCGTGATACGGGATACATATACGGTTCGATTCCTGCCAAAGCCTGCAAGTGCTTTGAGGATAAAGTCAATGAGCTAATGCTGCAGGATCTTGGTGCCAACGAAGACAGTTTTGAACGCTTCGACGCAGGCATGATCCCCGACGAACCGATCACCCCGGAGCTTACCCAAAGGCAGCTTGCGGTGCGCGTAATGCAGGCATGCAAGGACTGGGTGAACGATTACCCCAACTGTTACAAGCCCGGCATCGTGCTGCAGGGACAGACCGGGTTAGGCAAAACGTTTTTGCTGAACTGCATCGAAAAGGGTCTGCGGGAAAAGGGCGTATACACATTAAAGCTGACCAGCTATCAGATGCTGGAGAACATGCGCTCCAAGCATTTCCACCTGGAGAATTCCGACGAAGTGTTCGACGAAATGCTTTCCTGCCCGGTGCTGCTGATAGACGACCTGGGCAGCGAGCCCATGCTTAACAACATTAGCAAGGAATACCTGTATGTGCTCTTAAACGAGCGGATGGGCAGGAAACTGAAAACCGTCATAGCCACCAACCTCACGCAGCCTCAGATAAAGGAACTCTATCAGGAAAGAATCATGTCCCGCCTTTCGGACAAGGCTTACTGGGACAGGCTGGTGCTGCAGGGCAAAGACCTGAGAAGAGCATGACCCGCGCCGAGACCGTCCTTAACAAGCTTAATGAGCTCTCGATACCTTTCGAACTGGCAAGGCATGATAAACTGTATTCCATAGAGGAATGCGCCCGCGCCGAGGAATTGCTGGGCGCGAAAATGCCCAAGAACCTGCTGCTTACTACGACGAACCGTTCCGCATACGCCCTGCTCGTGATGAACGGCAGCACTCCCTTCAAAACGGGAGTCGTAAGCAAAAACGCCGGCTATTCAAGGCTCAGCTTCGCATCAGAGGAAGATATCAGGCAGCTGCTTGGCACATATCCCGGCGCGGTCAGCCCGTTTGGATTGCTGTTTGATTTGGATCTGAAAGCGGAATGCCTGATTGACAGCAAACTGAAACGCGAGGAATACCTGCTGTTCCACCCGCTGGATAATACCTTCTCCGTAAAGATCCGCACCGCTGATCTTACGGACGTGTTCCTGCCGGCAACTGGCCACCAAGCACGATATATAGACACATTAACGATAGGATGAGAACCGACGACCCGAGAAAAGCATATGTCAGAAAAAAGCTGAAAGCCCGAACGCTGCCCGGAAGCGAACTCGTACTGTGCGGCGCGCTTGTTTTGCTCATCTGGGCGCTGGGGGATTTTCTCACACGCCTGGACGCGATGGACGGACTGCTCAAAGTGGAGTTTAACCGGATACAGCAGGGCAAAGCGACGCTGGGCGAAACTGTGGGCGACATATGGAGCGAACCGGAAGCAAGAAGAGATTTTCTGACGCTTATAGTGCTTGCGTTCAGCTGTCTGCTCGGCATATTCGGCATAGTGACCCACAGGATGCGCACGGGGATCGCTACGCTTGTTGGAGGAACCATCGTACTGGCTTACGATCCGAGCCGCTCGCTCATACTCAAGCTTGTCAATTACAACACCTATGTCAGGCTGACCGCGTGCGCTATACTGATCGTCGGGTCAATCATAAAGATAATATATGTATTATCCGCAAAACGGAAGTATTACGCGAAATACGATAAAAAACACCTGCCGGAGGTCCGCGAGCGAGTGCCGATAAACTCAAACAGCAGCTCGAAGACTCTGATCCCGGTGAGACAAAAGGAGAACAGAAAATAGTTATGCGAATAGTGATAGCAGGTTCCGGTAAATTGGGAAGCATGCTTGCGCGGACCATTGCAGCCGAATACCATGACGTTACGGTGATCGACGAAGACCAGGTCGCTCTTGACAGAGTGGAAGATCTGGACGTACTGCCGGTCAAGGGCAACGCCGTTTCGATAAACGCTCTCGAGGAGGCGGATATCAAGCACGCGGATATACTGATAGCCACCATGCGCTCCGACGAAAGCAACATGCTGTGCTGCATCATATCCAAGCGTATGGGAGCCAAGTATACCATAGCCCGTATAAGAGATCCCGAGTATCTGAAAAGCATGAGCTTCGTCACTCAGGAACTAGGTATCGATTACGTTGCCAATCCTGAACGCGCCACCGCGCGCGAGATAAGCAGGATGCTGCGCTTCCCGTTCACTGCCAGCGGTGTGGAGACATTCGCGAGGGGACTTGTTGAAATGGTAGAGATGCGCGTAAACGGCGACGAACCGTTTGTGGGCATTCCGCTGAGCGAATACTTCCGCAACCGCACGGCGAACCTGAGAGTGCTGTTCTGCGGCATCATGCGGCAGGGGAAAGCGATCATCCCCAAGGGCGATTTCATAATCAGAGAAGGGGACAGCATTTTCGTATGCGCCGATTATGCCTCTGTCACCGCATTTTTCCGCAGTCTCGGCAAGAACACCAAGGCCGCGAAAGACGCCATGATAGTCGGCGGGAGCCGCATAGGTTACTATCTGTGCTCTATACTTGACGAAGCCGGCGTCAAAACCAAGCTGATCGAGCAAAACGAAGAAAAGGCAAGGCATCTGGACGAGCTGCTCCACAGCACCACCGTCATCTGCGGAGACGGAATGGACCAGGAGATGCTTTTAAGCGAAGGGCTCAAAAACACGGACGCGTTCGTTGTACTTACCGACAGGGATGAAGAAAACCTTATGGCGGGTCTGTACGCTACGCATTCCAGCAACGCCAGGATCATAGTTAAAAGCAATCGGCTGAACTATTCCCAGCTTCTGACCGAAATGGGGCTCGAAAGCATAATCAGTCCCAGCCAGATCGCCTGCAACATAATGCTCAGAGCCGTAAGGACGCGCGTCGCGGGCGAAAAGACCGGCGTGGAGCGCATGTATCAGATCATGGGCGGACAGGCCGAAGCGATGGAGTTCATAGTTAAGGAAGGCGAAAGCTACCTCGGCAAGACGCTGACCGACCTGACCGTCGACCCGGATACGCTCGTTGCCGTTATAGTAAGGGGCAACAGGGTCATAGTTCCTTTCGGCGGCGACGTGATAGAAGCGGGCGACCGCGTCGTGATAATGACCAAACGTCAGGGCGTTGCGAGCCTGGGGGATGTGCTGAAGTAATATGAATAAAGCTCTTGTTTTTAGAACGCTGGGCAAGCTGATGCTGATGGAAGGCGCATTATTGCTGCCTTCGTTTGCGGTAAGCCTGGCATACTCGGACGGTATGGCCGTGGCATTCCTGATCACTTTCGCTATAGTGCTCGTGCTGGGATTGCCGCTTGTCATGTTCCTAAAGCCTCAGGAAACGCGCATGTACATTCGAGACGGCATGGCCGTGGCGGGGCTTGGCTGGGTGCTGATCTCGTTTTTCGGCAGCCTTCCGCTGGTATTCGGCGGCGTATGCAGCGTAGCCGATGCGTTTTTTGAGATAGCCAGCGGCTTTACCACCACCGGCGCCACCGTGATCACGGATGTCGACGGATTGTCCCGAAGCGTCGTGTTCCTGCGCTCTGCCACCCACTGGATAGGCGGCATGGGCGTACTCGTGCTTACCACCGCCGTGCTGCCCGGAATGAACGGACAGAGTTCGTCCCTGGCCAAAGCCGAAAGCTCGGGTCCCAGTTATTCAAAGCTTCTGCCCAAAGTCGGCGATAACTCCAAGCTGCTTTACATCATATATTCCGTGCTTACGTTCATGCTGTTCATACTGTTGAAAATCTGCGGCATGGACTGGTTCGACAGCTTTATCCACGCTATCTCCACCGCGGGCACGGGCGGCTTTTCCAACAGGGGACTTAGCATAGGATACTACAACAGCGTCGCGATAGACATCGTCACCAGCATATTCATGCTTTTGTTCGGCGTAAGCTTTACCGTGTACTTCAGGCTGATCGCCCGCGAATTCCGTCAGGCGTTCAAAAACCAGGAACTTCTCGTTTACTTTGGTCTCTGCGCAATTGCCGTAACGATCATCGCCTACAACATTCGGCCTTTATATAACAACAGCATAGGCGAGGGGTTCAGATATTCGTTCTTCCAGGTATCGTCCATTATTTCCACTACCGGCTTTTCAACGGCTGATTTCGACGTGTGGCCCACGCTTTCAAAAGCCATATTGTTTATTCTGATGATAGTCGGTTCGTGCGCCGGATCGACCGCGGGCGGTCTTAAGCTCATAAGAGTTATCCTGCTCACAAAGCTCGCTTCCCGCGAGATCGTCAAAGCCTTCTCGCCCCGAAAAGTCAAGGTCATCAAGCTCGACGGCAAGAGCGTTCCCGAGGAGATGCTGAACCATATATCCGTATTCTTCTACGTGTATATGCTGCTGGCTGCTGTTGGCGTGATAACGCTTGCCGTAAGCGGATGCGATATAGCCGAATCCATAAGCGGCTCTGTGGCCTGTCTGTCCAATATCGGACCTGCGTTCGGGAAACTCGGTCCCATGGGCAACTTTGCTTCGTTGCCTTCGCTTTCGAAGATCATAATGGCGATGCTTATGCTCGCGGGCAGGCTGGAATTTTATCCGCTGCTCATACTCGCATGTCCCTCGGCCTGGAGAAAGAGCTGAAATGGGCTCAAGCCTGCTCAAGAAGCTAAGCCTGATGGAGAGACCGGCAGCCGCTCCGCAAAAGCAGTCTGCCGCAAACGTAAAGCTTTACGAAGAAACTTACCCCGCGCCTGCCGGTTTACGGCATATGGACGCTGCCGCGCTTGAACTGATGGGGTATGAAGGGGAAACCTTCGATCCGGAACGGACTCTGTTCATAGACACGGAAACCACAGGGCTGAGCGGAGGAGCCGGGACTGTTGCTTTCCTTATAGGCGTAGGCAGGGTCTCAGACGACAGGTTCGTGGTCAAACAGTATCTGATGCCGGATTATTCCTGCGAAACGGAGATGCTGCTGGCTCTTAAGCAGGACTTTGACAGCTGTGATACAGTGATCCATTTCAACGGGAAACGCTTCGATATGCCCCTGATCCGCGACAGGCTGGTATTAAAGCGGATCGATGATTACACCGATAGCGTAAACCAGCTCGATCTGCTTTATCCAAGCAGAACGGTATGGAAGCTGCGACTTGGAACCTGCCGGCTGGGCTACATAGAAACCAAAATCCTCGGGCTGCCAGAAAGAGACGACATTCCCGGCGGAGAAATACCTCAAAGGTATTTCGAAAGCATAAAAACGCAGGACGTTACTCTGCTGAATGATGTTATAGAGCATAACCGACAGGATATATACACTCTTGCTTTGCTGCTCGTCAAGCTGAACGAGTGTTATTCGTCTCCAGAGAAACTGGATGAACAGCTGGACCTTTTCTCCATGGGGCGGCATATGGAAAAACACGGAGAAATTCGCGCCGCCGAAAAGCTGTATCTGAAGGCTTCGTTGCCAAGACCGATCAAAAGCGTCAGCGACATAAGAAACGAGAAGTACAGAGGAGAGGCAAATCTTAAACTGTATATACTCGCACGCCGAAGGGGCGAATACGATGCCTGCGAGCTTATACTTAAAAACATGATAAAACGGCGTCAGCTTGGCACCGTTCCGGTATTCGAGCTTTGCAAGCTGTATGAGCACCGCCTGAAACGATTCGAAGACGCTTTGATACAATGCAATAAACTGCTTGAGACCGCAGACACTGACGAGATAGAGGAACTGACAAAGCGCCGGGCGCGCATCAAGGCAAAGATAGACAGGAAAGGGTTGGAGTTTTGATATGTTTGGCAAATTTGCAGAGAGGTTTGTAGCCAGAAAAGCCTATACCATGCATGTACAGGGCAATCAGCTGGTCGAAAAAAGGGAGATCGAAAAAGGCACCGAAAAGCATCTTAAGGCTTTGGAGCTTTACCAGAAAGCGTATGACGCGGGATACAGGGAACCCAATATCCTTATGGCTTACGCGGTGCTGTTGATGCGCTTTGACAGATGCGAACAGGCCCGTGATCTGCTTTTGATGAGCGAAAAAATGGGCGGAATGGATCAGAAAGAGAAAAAGCAGCTCCGGATCAATTTCGCAATCAATCAGTGGAAGCTGGGTGATCTTGATAAAGCGATAGAGAATCTGGAGATCGCCGGATCCAACGGCATGACGTCGATGATCTACACTGCTCTCGGCTTTTTCTACATCGAAAAAGGCAAGCAGACCGGAGACTTTTCCAAGGCGGAAGAGTTCAATCTCTCGGCTTTGGAATACGACGAAGAAGATGCGGGAATACTGGACAATTTAGGCCAGCTGTATTACGCCGAGGGTGATACGGATAAGGCATACGAATACTTTTCCAAGGCGTTCAATTCCAAGCCTTCTCAGGTCGCAACGCTGTACTATATAGCGAAGATAAACTATGAACGCGGCAATTACGAAAAAGCCCGCGCGTTTATTGAGGAATGCGTCAAGGGCAATTTCTCGGCACTCGCGACCATAACGCATGCTCAGGCTGAGAAATTGCGCAGCCGCATACCCGAAAAAACCGCCTAACACCGCCGGAGTTTGCCTTGACAAAATCATCGAATTTGTTACAATATATCAGATGTATAGGAAGGGGTTTTTCTGCATTGAGACCCGTTCTTATACTGTGCGTTTTGCTGTGCGGCATATCGTTTCTTGCGGCGCATGCGCAAGTCAACGTCTCGGCGCAGCTTGAAAACGACAAATTCCACGCTCCCGGGAAGACGAACATCACCGTCAAGGTAAAAAACGATAACGAGACTATCATAAAAGATATCAGGCTCAGGGCAGACAGCGTTAACTCGCTTCTCACCGAAGAACTTAACGCCGGCGAAACTCTGGTTTATGATGGCGAAATAACGATCTCGAAAGAATCGTTGTCCAAGGGTTTCCTGACCGTCAGTGTATTGTATCTTTCCGACGGCGTAGAGTCATTGTCTCAGACCATGTGTTATCTCACACAGCTTGAAGACAAAGTCGAAGCATCGCTGTACTGTGTGGCGCCGGGCAGAGCGCTGGCTATGGAAGAGACCGTGCCTGTGCGAATAGTGTTCGCAAACACCGGATATACGGATATAAATAACGCCAGGCTTTTTATCGGGGATAACAGCGTCCTTCCCGAGGGTTTCAGCCTGGCTGCGCAGGACGTTTTTGCGTACGAGACCGATATCAAGGTGAGTGACCTTGAGGGGCTCCGGGCTCATGCGGAATGCGAAAGCGCCATATCCGGTCAGAAATACGTGTTTGATCTGAACAAACCCGTTTTTGAGGTGACCCGGGAAGAAGTCGCGCTCGTCGTTGCGGGCAGCGGCGAAACTCCGGACGGCGCTCAGATAAGGCTGACTCTGAACATCGAAAACAAAGGCAACGTATCTTATAGGATGCCGGAGCTACGCGCGAATCTGGCATTCGTTAGCGCTCAGCTGCCCGAAGTGCTGAAACCCGGGGATTTCATAAGCGTTCCGATAACAGTCACGGACATGATAGACGGTACTGCAGCTATAGAGCTTGAGCTGTGCGGGATAAGAGACAGCGGAACAGCGTTCAGTTTACGTGCCGATCCGTTTGCTCTGACGGCGATCGCGAAATCGGAAACGCCCGGCAGAGATACGGAAGATGATACGGATCCTGACGGGACAGACGATACCGACTCTTCCGTCAGCATTCCGGACATGGTATTCTTCGGGCTTATCAATACGCCCAATCTTGCCGAATACGTATTCGGCGCCTCGGCAATACTGTCTGCCGCTGCGATAGTCGCACTGATACGGAGGGCCGGGAAAAAGAAAACACGCCCGCGCGCGGGAAGGAACACGGATGTTTAACGGCTTCACTGCAGAATCCTTCGAGTTTATGATGGCGATAAGCTTCAACAATAACCGCGAATTCTTTCATGACAACCACGATTGGTACATGAGAAGCGTCCGGCAGCCGTTGCTTGACCTCGCCTCCGAACTGAATGAAACGATCGAAAAGATAGATCCCGAGCTGGAACGTCGCCCCGAGCGAATGGTGTCACGGATCAACAGGGACATCCGCTTCTCCAAAGATAAATCTCCTTACAGGGATTATATGTGGATAGGCGTACATAAAGGCGAGAACAAAGGGGCGATCCCGGGTCTGTATGTGGACATGTCCGCCAATCACGTAGGCTGGGGCATGGGCTTTTGGGAGGACAACCGTGCGCTGTGCGATGCACACAGGCGCGTTATGCGCAACGACCCGAGCGCGTTCGAGGAACTTATATCTCCGCTTAAGGAAAGGTTCGGTTTTGGCTTAAGATGCTATAAGCGCATGGCATTGCCCGAAATGATACCCGAAGCGCTGAAAGACTGGTACGCTTTGAGAAGCTTCTACGCTTACAGGGAGATCTCGCCAAGCGGTATCGCGCTTACGCCTCAGCTCGCGCAGGAGGTAATAAGCGATTTTGAGCTGTTAACGCCACTATACAGGTATTTTGACAGCCTGAGAACAGAGACCTAAAACACCCTGAAATACGGGAAACCGGCACTATTATTTTCAAATCACCATGTGGTGTGACGTTTTGCATGGTGCATGAGGGAGAAGGCATTCTCCCGCCGATGTCGGTAAGATGCGGACGAAAGGAGATAGAATGAATATAAAACTCAAGAACCTTCAGAGAGGATCGGTCATCAGGGCAAATCAGGAGGAACTCACCGATACCGTCGTTACGCAGATAGCGTACGCATTTGCTCTGTGGCTTTCCGAAACGCTTAAGAAACCCGCAGACACGCTGGTAATCAGCGTGGGCCGCGATTCCCGCCCGTCCGGTGAAAGACTGCTCAAAGCGGTATGCGACGGCCTGAGCCGCGCGGACACGGATATATATGACTGCGGTCTGAGCACGACGCCCGCCATGCAAATGACGCTGGAGCTTGACGAGATCAACGCCGACGGAGCGATAATGATAACCGCGAGCGCTTCCGGAGAAGAAAAGAACGGCTTCAAGTTTTACGGATACAACGGCGCTCTGACGACCGACGAATTGACGTGTGTGCTGAACAAGGCACAGACCCTGGTAGTGCCCAGGCGTCTTGTAAAACCGCTGGACATCATGTCGGCTTATAAAGCAAGGCTTGCCTCGCGCGTCAGAGACTTCCTTGAGGACGAAACGCCAATGCCTCTGCTGGGGCTCAAAGTCGTCGTGGACGCTTCCAACGGCAGCGGCGGGTTCTTTGCTGAACTGCTTGAAAGCCTGGGCGCGGATACAACGGGCAGCCTGAACCTTGAACCAACCGGCATATTCGCCTCGCATCTTCCCAACCCGGAGTCCAGCGAGAACCTTAAAGAATTAAGCTGCAAAGTGCTGGAAAACGAAGCCGACTTGGGCATTTTGCTTGATGCCGACGCAGACAGGGTGGCGCTGGTAGACGGGAACGGAAAAGTGATTAACCGCAACCGCCTCATAGCGCTTGTGGCGGCCATAATGCTGGAAGACGAGAAAAATCTCACTTTCGTTACCGATTCCGTTACGTCAAGCGGTCTTACCCGTTTTATAACCGAATGGGGCGGGAACCATTACCGCTTTAAACGTGGTTATAAAAACGTGATCGAGGAAGCCGAAAGGCTCAGCGGGGAAGGCATAAAAGTTCCGGCGGCTATAGAGACCAGCGGACATGCTGCGATGGCGGAGAACTTTTTTATCGATGACGGCGTTTTCCTGGCGACGAAAGTCATTTGCGAAGCGATGTGGAGAAAGAAGCGCGGAGAAACGCTCACTTCCCTTATCGACGAATTGCAGGAGCCTGTAGAAAGCGTTGAAGTACGCCTTCCGATCATTCAGGAAGATTACCGCAAAGCCGCGGGATACGTGATAGAAGCGATCCTGTCCAAGACTGTGGAAAACCCCGAATGGCGGCTCGCCGTGGATAATCGCGAAGGCGTAAGGGTGCTGTTCTCCATAGACGGGCAGGTCGACAGCGCATGGTTCATGCTCAGGCTTTCCGTGCATGACCCCGTTATGGTTGTGAATGCGGAAAGCGAAGTGCCTGGCGGACTGAAGAAGATCTTGAATGAATTGTATGCAGTGCTTGAAAAGGATAACGAGGAACTCGATCTGAAACCATTTGAGGACATTCTCAAAACATTATAAAAGGAGCAATAATATGAACGAGAACAAGGTAGTATCGGCGATCAGGATCCTTTCCGCCGAGGCGGTCCAGAAGGCGAAGAGCGGTCATCCGGGTATGCCGATGGGCGCTGCTGCCATGGCTTACGCAGTATGGGGCAGAGAAATGAAGCATAACCCCGCAGATTCAAAGTGGCCTGACAGAGACCGCTTCGTACTGTCCTCCGGACACGGCTCCATGCTTCTGTACAGCCTGCTGCACCTTTTCGGATACGGTCTGACTATTGAGGACCTTAAGCAGTTCAGGCAGTTCGGTTCTCTTACTCCGGGACATCCCGAGTATGCTCACACCAACGGTGTCGAAACTTCCACGGGACCTCTGGGCATGGGCATCAGCAACGCCGTAGGTATGGCGCTCGCCGAGACCGTGCTTGCCAACAAGTTCAACCGCCGCGGTTATAATATCGTTGACCATAACACTTACGTCATCCTCGGCGACGGCTGCATGATGGAAGGCCTGAGCCACGAAGCCTGCTCTCTCGCCGGCACGCTCAAGCTCAACAAGCTGATCGCGCTGTATGACGACAACGAGATCTCCATCGAGGGCAGCACGGATATCGCCTTCAGGGAAGACGTCCCCGCCCGTTTCCGCGCCTATGGCTGGAACGTAATAGATGTTCCCGACGCCAACCAGTTTGAGAATGTCGACGCGGCGATCAAACTTGCCAAGCTCTCCGACAAGCCCAACCTCATCGTGTGCCACACGCTCATCGGCTACGGTTCTCCGAAGCAGGGCATGGCCAGCGCCCACGGTGAACCTCTGGGCGAGGACAACATCATCGCGCTCAAGAAAAAGCTGCACTGGATCGATCAGGAACCCATGAGCTTCGCGGTTCCCGAAGAAGTATATCAGATCACCGCCAAGACCGCGCAGGCCGGCGCGAAAGCCCAGGAAAAATGGGAGAAACTGTTCGAGAAGTGGAGCGACAAGTATCCCGAACTGCGCAAGGAATGGGATATTTGGCATTCCGACAAACTGCCCGTGGATCTTCTGAATGACGAATCTTACTGGGCGTTCGAAGGCAAAGCTGCGACCAGGAACTCCTCCGGCACAGTGATCAACCGTCTTGCCGGAAAGATCCCCAATCTTATCGGCGGCAGCGGCGACCTTGCTCCCTCCAATAAGACCTATATGAAGGGACAGGGCGATTATTCTGCCGAAGACAGAAGCGGCAGGAACCTCCACTTCGGCGTAAGGGAGCATGCGATGGCGTGTATCTGCGCGGGCATGAAGCTGCACGGCGGACTAAGGCCTTACTGCGGAACGTTCTTCGTCTTCTCTGACTACATGAAAAACGCCATGCGCGTCGCGGCGATCATGCAGCTGCCCGTGACTTATGTGCTCACTCACGACTCCATCGGCGTAGGCGAAGACGGCCCGACCCATCAGCCCGTAGAACAGCTGGCCGGACTTAGGGCCATCCCCGGACTCGTCGTGTTCCGTCCCTGTGACAGTCACGAAGTTGCCGCGGGCTGGTACGCCGCGCTGACTCAGAAGAGGCCCGTCGCGCTGATACTGTCCCGTCAGGACTGCCAGCTCAACGAAAAGAGCGGCAAAGACGCGCTGAAAGGCGGCTACATAATCTCCGACAGCAAGAAAAAGAATCCCGATTGCATACTGATCGCCTCCGGCAGCGAAGTCGAGGTGTGTGTTGCGGCTCAGGCTCAGCTGAAGGAAGAGGGCATTGACGCCCGCGTAGTCTCCATGCCCAGCTTTGAACTCTTTGATGAGCAGAGCGAGGAGTACAAGCAGAGCGTGCTGCCCGACAAGGTCAGGGCAAGGGTCGCCGTGGAAGCGGGCGCAACTCTCGGCTGGCACAAGTACGTCGGACTTGACGGCAAGGTGCTTGGCATCGACAGGTTCGGCCAGAGCGCTCCCTACAAGTTCCTGTTCAAGGAATACGGCTTTACTCCCGAGCATGTCTGCGAGCTCGCAAAAGAGACTCTGAAGAAATAAATAACGGATATGGGGGAGGAAACATCCTCCCCCTTTCAGCATATGAGATCAATTTACTTTGACAATGCCGCCACATCTCCGGTCAGCCCCGAGATACTCGAGGCTCTGCCGCGCATATTGCAGGACTGCTATGGCAACCCTTCCAGCGTACATGCCGAAGGCAGGAAAGCCCGAAAACTGACAGAAGACAGCAGGCGCATCGTGTCTGATCTTCTGGGATGCCGCGCAAACGAAGTGTATTTCACTTCCGGCGGCAGCGAATCCGACACCTGGGCCTTATACGGTGCTACGCATGCTCAGTCAAACCGCAGGCGCACGCTTATCACAAGCCAAATCGAACATAAAGCCGTTTTGTCCTGCGCAAAACAGCTTGAAACAGAAGGATATAACGTCATATATCTCCCCGTCGATTCAAACGGAGTCGTATCCGCCGATACGCTTCTAAGCAAAATCAGTGAAGACGTATTCCTTGTCTCTATAATGTCCGTAAACAATGAGACCGGCGTTATGCAGGACATCGATATTTTGTCCGAGATAGCTCATTCAAAAGGCGCGCTGTTCCATACTGACGCGGTGCAGGGGATATACGATGTTGAATATAAACTGTCTGACAGCAATATAGACATGCTCTCGCTTAGCGCGCACAAACTGCACGGGCTTAAGGGCTGCGGCGTACTGACTGTCAGAAACGGTGTAAATATCTCCAGACTTATCTGCGGAGGCGCTCAGGAGCAGGGAAAACGCGCGGGGACTGAAAATCTTCCAGGTATCTGTTCTTTGGGGCTTGCCTGCCGCGAAATAATCAGGAACCGAGCGTCCATAAATGCCGGGAAACGGAAACTTGCCGGATTGCTCGAAGACCTGATAACTTCGAGGATCGAAGATGCGACTGTGAATTCCGCGTCTGCCAGGCGCGCGAGCGGAATATCCAATATCTCTTTCAAGGGAATAGACGGCGAAGCTCTGATGCTAAATCTTGACCTGCAGGGCATCTGCGCGTCGACCGGTTCCGCGTGTCTGAGCGGTTCGGTCGATCCTTCCCATGTACTAATGGCGATGGGCATAGACAAAGAGATCGCCGCCGGATCAGTGCGTTTCTCATTCAGCGAATACAATACCGAAGAAGAAATATTTGCCGCAGCCGACATAATCTGCGAAACAGTCAAAAAGCTGAGGAACATGTACAAATAAACCAGAGAACAGGAGATGCAAAAATGGAGTTTTTAAAGATATCTGAGGAAGTATCCCAGGTGCTGAGCGAAAACAAGCCCGTAGTAGCCCTGGAAAGCACGATCATATCCCACGGGATGCCTTACCCCAAGAACGTGGAAACAGCCCTGAACGTGGAAAAGATCGTTCGCGAGAACGGCGCCGTTCCGGCGACTATCTGCATTATCGGCGGAAAGCTGATCGTAGGCGCCGATATGGACGAGATAGAATATCTCGGCAAAAGCGGCCATAATGTCATAAAAGCCTCGAGAAGGGATCTGCCGGTGCTGCTGTCAAAGGGTCTTGACGGAGCCACCACCGTAGCTTCCACCATGATAGGCGCGAGCCTTGCGGGAATAAAGGTCTTCGCCACAGGCGGCGTGGGAGGCGTACACAGAGGCGCTACGGAGACGATGGATATATCTGCGGATCTTGACGAACTCGCCAACACTTCCGTTATGGTCGTCTGCGCGGGCTGCAAATCCATACTGGATCTCAAACTCACTTTGGAATATCTTGAAACAAAAGGTGTCCCGGTGATCGGCTACGGCACAGATGAGCTGCCGGCGTTCTATACGGATAAAAGCGGGCTTAAAGTGGACTACCGCCTGGATACGCCTAAAGAAGTCGCCGACGCCTTCAACTGCAAAATGCGCCTGGGGCTCAAAGGCGGAATGCTGGTGACCAACCCAATACCCAAAGAATACGCCATGCCGGCAGACGTCATAAACAAAGCCATCGAAACTGCCGTCGACGAAGCAAACAAGCTGGGCATAAAAGGCAAGGAGATCACTCCTTATCTTCTCGACAAGATACAGAAGCTTACCGGTGGGGAAAGCCTTGAAAGCAATATAAAACTGGTATATAATAATGCAAAGCTTGCTGCGCTTATAGCAAGAGCACTGTAAATATCGAGGTCAATGATGCGTACAAGGATCATATCCGCCATCGTCTTTATCGCGCTAACACTGTTCATGATCTGCTTCTCGGTAGAAACGCGGATCCTGTTCTTCGTCGCGTGCTGTATCTGCAGCTGCCATGAAATGAAAAATGCACTGAATAAGCTTGACTACAATGTCCAGGTATGGGCAGTGCATCTCATCTGTGTGGGCGGGGCTTTGCTGATATATCTGGGGCTCGGCAGTTTCGTTTTCCCCGCGGCGACGGTCATTCTGCTCGGTTTATTCGCGCTCCTCATACTCGGCAAAAAGTTTGGAGTAAAAGACCTGTTCGCCACTTACGGGGTCTGCTATTATCCGCTCGCTCCGCTGATGCTGGTAATGTATGTTTCTACTGTGAAAACAGCGTCGGGCGTTGAGAAATGGCCGATAGTGTTTTTGAGCGCGATACTGCCGTCGGTAGTCAGCGATACGTTTGCCCTGTTCGGCGGCAGGATATTCGGCAAAACGAAGCTTGCTCCGCACATCAGTCCCAACAAGACAGTGGAAGGTCTGGTATGCGGCATTGTCATGGGAACTTTGTCAGGGTTCGGAGTATACTACATACTCAAAGCTTTTGCACTGAATCTGCTTCCGCTGTGGGTCGTTCTTCTCGCGGCGCTGCTCAGTTCCTTGGCCGGAGCCATAGGCGATCTTGCCGCGTCAAGCATAAAACGCGAAGCGGGAATAAAGGATTACTCGAACCTTATCCCCGGGCATGGCGGCATGATGGACAGGATCGACAGCGAGCTGTTCTCCATCCCGATCATCTATATGCTCTACGCGCTGTTCTTCTAACGATCAGAACACAGATTAATTAAGACGTTTTATTTGACAGCAGATGTGTTTTGTTGTAAAATAAAATGTCTTTTTCATATATGGAGGCATTATGCTGGTAATAGTCGGGCTTGGCAATCCGGAACTCAAGTATCTGAAGACCTATCATAACGTAGGTTTCAGGGTCGTTGACAGCCTTTGCGAAAAACTTGGCATCTGGACCGACAGAAAACAAGCCAAGGCACTGATTGGGGAAGGCCGCCATAACGGTGAAAAAATCGTTGTCGTAAAACCGTTGACATACATGAATCTGTCCGGCGAAGCCGTTTTAGCCGTGCTGAACTGGTATAAGTGTCCGCCCGAAGATCTGCTCGTGGTATACGACGATATAGACCTTAACAGAGGCGATCTCAGGATACGTCCCTCCGGAAGCGCAGGCACGCATAACGGCATGCGTGACATAGTTGAAAAGCTTGATACGACCGCTTTCCCGAGGTTAAGGGTGGGCATCGGCAAGCCCGAGGGGCATATCGAGCTCAGGGACTACGTTCTGTCTCAGCCTTGGGGCGAAGACAAGCCGCTGATGGAAGAAGCAGAAAACAACGCCGCGCTCGCGATAATCGAATATATCGACGGCGGTATAGATAAAGCCCGACAGTTTATAGGTAAACTGCATGAAAGCAAAAAGCTCGATACTTGATCTTATAAAGCGGCAGGCTGCCTATGAGCAGCTGCGCTCCGGTATCGAAGATTACAACACAATAAGCGTAAGCGGAGCCGAAGACTCCGCCGCCACGAGCCTCATATCCGCGCTTTGCGAAGACAGCGGACGGAGGTTTATTTGGGTCTGCGAAAACGAGCTGCTCGCCAGAAAACGCGCGGACGACTTTAACTCTCTCGGCATCATTTCCCGCGTTCTGCCGCATAATGATGTCAACTTTTTCAGAGCCGATGCGCAGAGCAAGGAGTTCAGCTTTCAGCGTCTTGAAGCGATAGGCGATTTCATAAACGGAAAGATCCGGGTGCTTGTGCTGCCTGCCGAATCCCTGCGCTTCAGGCAGATGTCAAAGCAGCGCTTTGCCGACAACACCATATTTCTTAATGTCGGGGATATCATACGACCCGAAACACTTATCGAAAAGCTCGTCTCAGCCGGTTACGAGCGTATAGAACTCGTCGAGGGCAGGGGGCAATGTTCCCTGCGCGGCGGTATACTTGACGTATATTCCGTGAATTCTCCGAACGCGATCCGAGTCGAATTCTTTGACGACGAGATCGATTCGATCAGGGAATTCGATATTCTGACACAGCGTTCGATCACTCCCGTAAAGTCTGCCGTGATCTATCCCGCAAGGGAGATCCTGTTTACAAAGCAGGAAGCTGAAGAAGCCGCTGAAGAGATCTATAAAGCGGTAAAAAAGCGCAACGATTACCAGAACAAGCTGCGCCAGAGGGAACTCGAAAGGCAGTTTGGGCTCGAGCCTTACGAACAGTTTTTGCAGGAAACCAAGCCTACCGAAGACGAAACAGGGGAGATTATCCAGGCAGAAAACGACAACAGCCGCCCTTCCGGGGAAACGGTGCGTTCCGCTCACGAACGGCACTTCTCCGCGATCGCGGATTCGCTCAAAAACTCCGTGCTGCTGGATTACGACTATTCCTTCCTTACGCTGCTGTGCAAAGACACCGAACTTATAACGGATTATGATTTGACGGCAGCTGTGGTCATCGAACATGCCGACAGGATCAAAGAGCGCCTGCGCAGCCTGACCGAAGATTTCGAACTCAACTATAAGTCTTCTCTCGAACGGGGCGAAGCGCTGCCTTTCCAGGCGGAGATCAACAACCCTTACGAAACGATAAGACAATCCGTTTCAAAGCACTGCGTCATAACGATCGACATGATGCTGAGAAGCAAAACGGACTATCCGCCCGAAAAGCTGATCAAGTTCAACACGGTATCATCGATCGGGTTTAACGGCAAGGTCAAGGAATTGGCTGCCGAGATACAGCGTCTGAAAGAGCAGAAAGCCTATGTCCTCCTGCTTGCCGGCAGCGAGGCGAGAGGAGTCAGGCTCAGCAAAGCGCTGTCTGACGAAAACGTAATAGTCCCGTTTATTGAAGCTAAAGCAACCGACCTCAAGCCTTCCGTGCCGGTCATACTGGCGATCAACCTTTCCGGAGGCTTTTCTGTCCCGGAAATACCGCTGTGCGTGTTTTCGGAAGACGATCTGTTCGGCCGAAAGAAGCAGAAAAAGAATGTTTCCGCGGCGTCGCAAAACAAGACTTCCGCATTCATCCAGCTGAATGTGGGAGACTACGTCGTACACGAAAACCACGGTATCGGCCAGTATTTGGGCACTGTCCGCATGACGGTGGACGGCAGAAGCAGAGACTTCCTGAATATCAGGTACGGCGGAACGGACAAACTGTACGTTCCCACCGACCAGATGGACCGAGTACAAAAGTACATAGGCTCCGAAGGCGAAGCGCCCAGGCTGAACCACTTGTCCGGCGGGGAATGGCAAAAACAGAAATCCCGTGTCAGAAAAGCGATCAGAGAGATCGCGGGCGATCTGATAAAACTGTACGCCGAAAGGACTTCCGCCCCGGGTTACGCTTTTTCTCCAGATACTCCCTGGCAGAAGGAATTCGAGGATGCGTTCCCGTTTGAAGAAACCCCGGACCAGGTCGTGGCGACGGAAGAGATCAAACGCGACATGGAACGCCCCCGCGTAATGGACAGGCTTCTGTGCGGCGACGTAGGCTACGGCAAAACCGAAGTGGCGTTAAGAGCCGTATTCAAATGCGTGATGGAAGGAAAGCAGGCTGTACTGCTTGCGCCTACCACGATTCTTGTCCAGCAGCATTACGCCACGGCGCTCAACCGCTTCAGCGCTTTCCCGGTCAAAATAGACACATTAAGCCGTTTCAAAAGCCCGTCCGAGCAGAAAGAAGTCATTGCCAAGCTTAAGACCGGCGAGATCGATTTCATAATCGGTACGCACCGGCTGCTCGGCAAGGATATCGAGTATAAGGATCTCGGCCTGCTTGTCGTGGACGAGGAACAGCGTTTCGGCGTATCGCACAAAGAGGCTATAAAGCAGTACAAGAAAAGCGTGGACGTACTGACCCTTTCCGCGACGCCCATTCCCCGCACTCTGCATATGTCCATGGTCGGCATAAGGGATATGTCCATACTGAAAACGCCTCCGGAAGAGCGTTTCCCGATACAGACTTATGTGGTGGAATACTCCGACAGCCTGGTCAGAGACGCCATACTCAGGGAGCTTTCCCGCGGCGGACAGGTATACATGCTGTACAACCGCGTGCAGTCGATAGAGATCGTATTCAGCAGGCTCAAACGCCTGGTCCCCGAAGCCCGGATAGCCATAGCGCACGGACAGATGCGGGAGCACAACCTTGAAGACGTCATGCTGGACTTCTATGACGGCAAGTTTGACGTGCTTCTGTGTTCCACGATAATAGAGGCGGGTCTAGACGTACCCAGGGCGAACACGCTGATCGTCTGTGATGCGGACAGATTCGGCCTGTCGCAGCTGTATCAGTTAAGAGGCAGAGTGGGGCGTTCCAACAGGATCGCTTACGCTTACCTAACGGTCAATCCCAATAAGATACTGACGCAGGATGCGGAAAAACGCCTGAATGCCATCAGGGAGTTTACGGAATTCGGCAGCGGTTTCCGCGTAGCGATGCGCGACCTGGAGATCCGCGGTACCGGCAACATACTGGGCGCCGAGCAAAGCGGACATATGGCTGCGGTCGGTTACGACCTGTATGTAAAGATGATAGACGAAGCGATAAGGGAAATGCAGGGCACCACACAGCGCACGCAGGTCTCCGCTAAGATCGACATCGCCATTGACGCCTATCTGCCTACGGATTACGTGACCAGCGACTCCACAAGAATAGAAATGTACAAGCGCATCGCCGAGATCGATAACAAGCAGATCAGGGACGACGTGATCGACGAACTGATCGACAGGTTCGGCGATCCGGATAAGCCCGTCATGAACCTGATCAACATATCCCTGCTCAAGACCGCCTGCGAAAGAATGTTCATAGACAACGTGAACTATAAAAACGATATGCTGCTGCTGCGCTTCTCCCAGGAAGGCGATTTCGACGTAATGCGCCTGCTCGACGCGCTTAAGCAGGACAGCGGGTTCAGACTGCTGCCGAAACAGAGAGGGATCATCGCGTATACGCAGCCCAGGCAGCCCATAGAAAAGCTCATCGTCAGCTGCGCGGACGCGCTCAACGCGCTATACGACAGGATGCAGGTAAAATAGAGTATAAACGATATGACAGAAGGATTGAAACAAGGGTTTTTGCCCGTCACAAAAGCTGAAATGCTGTCCCTCGGCTGGGAACAGCCCGATTTTGTGTATGTAAGCGGCGACGCGTATGTTGACCATCCTTCCTTTGGCCATGCCATCATATCGAGAGTGCTCGAGAATGCCGGTTACAGGGTGTGCATGCTGCCGCAGCCGGATTATCATTCCTGCGAGGACTTCAAGCGCTTCGGACAGCCGAGGCTCGGTTTTCTTATCGGAACAGGCGTGGTCGACAGCATGGTCAACAACTATACCGCCGCAAAAAAGCGCAGGCACGACGACGTCTACTCGCCCGGCGGGATAGGCGGCAAACGGCCGGACAGGGCGCTTATCGTATACGCGAACCGCATAAGGGAAGCGTTCGGCGATATATTTATCGCAGCCGGAGGGGTTGAAGCATCTCTAAGAAGGTTTGCCCATTACGATTATTGGGACGATAAGGTGCGTTCCTCCGTGCTTGTTGACAGCGGCATCAATATCCTTATGTACGGCATGGGTGAGAGGACCATACTTGAAGTGGCCGAATTTGCCGAAAGCGGGCTGCCGTACGAAGCCTGCAGGATCCCCGGGACCTGCGTGCTGGCAAAGAATCTCCCGTCCGACGCCACGGAACTGCCGTCCGCAGAAGAAGTTATAAAAGACAAAACCGCGTACTGCCGCGCTTTCATGCTGGAATACAACGCCCAGGATCCCATCCGCGGCAAAAAGCTGGCGCAAAAGCATCAGAACCATTATGTCATACAGAACATACCCGCCAAGCCCCTTTCTACAAAGGAAATCGACTACACGTATGCTCTGAAGTACACAAGAAAATGGCATCCCATGTACGAAAAAAGCGGAGGTGTGCCCGCCTTAAAGGAAGTCGAGTTCTCCCTGGTGTCGGAAAGAGGCTGCTTTGGTTCCTGCAGTTTCTGCGCAATAACCTTTCACCAGGGCAGGATAGTCAGCTCCCGCAGCAGGGATTCGCTTCTGGACGAGGCAAAACTGCTCACACAGCAGCCGAATTTCAAAGGATATATACACGACGTGGGCGGACCTACGGCGAACTTCAGGCACCCGTCCTGTGATAAACAGTTAAAGCACGGCACCTGCGAAAACAGGCAGTGCCTTTTCCCGAAGCCGTGCCCCAACATAAACGCCGATCATAAGGAATACATCGATATACTGAAAGCCATACGCGCGCTTCCGAAGGTGAAAAAAGTGTTCGTACGCAGTGGCATCAGGTATGATTATATGATGTTGGACAAAAACAACTCGCTTATGGACGAGCTGGTGCAGCATCATATTAGCGGTCAGCTCAAAGTCGCTCCCGAACATATATCGCCGAATGTGCTCTACTATATGGGCAAGCCCGGCAAGGAAGTGTTCGAAGAATTCCGGGATAAATACGAAAAAGCAAACCGCAAATACAATAAACAGCAGTTTATAGTGCCTTACTTCATGAGCAGCCATCCGGGCTGTACGCTTAAGGACGCGATCATGCTTGCGGAATACCTCAGGGATACGCACCTTCATCCAGAACAGGTACAGGATTTTTATCCCACGCCCGGAACGCTGTCTACCTGCATGTACTATACCGGCTGCGATCCCCGCAGTATGAAAAAGGTGTATGTGGCCAAAAACCTGCACAACAAGGCGCTGCAGAGGGCGCTTATACACTACAATCTTCCCGAAAACCATGACCTGGTGCTTGAGGCGCTCAAAAAGGCGGGAAGATATGATCTGATCGGCAAATCTCCGAAGTGTTTGATAAGAGATACGGTATCCATTCCTCAGCATAAGTCAAGAGCCGACGGGAGAAAAGACAATGAAGTGCGAAATAACGCTGCTAAACGCAAAAGGCGAAGCTGAAAGAATAATAAGCGGAGAAATAGGTGAGACCCTGTATTCCGCGCTCATAAAAGCCGGCGTTTCCATTCAGGCGCCCTGCGGCGGGCAGGGGAAGTGCGGAAAGTGCAGGGTAAAAGCCTCCGGTATGATCGCTACCGACCCGGACGGCACCTGTCTGTGCTGCAAGACAACAATAAACGGCGACTGCACCATACAGCGCGCGGAGCATGCTGCGCAAATACAGCTCGAAGGCACACAAAGGCAGTACAAAACCGATTCTGAATCGGGACTGGGAGTTGCCGTGGATATAGGTACGACCACGGTCGCCGCCTATCTGTGCAAGCTTGACAGCGGGCGCGTCCTGGCGTCCAGGTCAATGCTGAACCCGCAGAGATCTCACGGCGCTGACGTCATAAGCAGGATAATGTTCTCGAATGCGGCAGCGGGAAATGCGGACATGCTCGCGGATGAGATACACACTGCGGTCACGTGCTTAAGCAAAGAAATGCTTAAGGCTGCCGGTCTCGAAAATCAGGTCATGAAAAAGCTCGCTCTTGTCGGTAACACGACCATCATGCATCTTACCGGCAGTTACGGTACGCTGGGTATATCGAAAGCCCCGTACCTCCCGGATTATACAGCTGAACATATCAGGGATTATTACGGCATCCCCGCGGTATTCGGCGGATGCATTTCGGGCTATGTCGGTGCGGACACCGTCGCAGCTATGCTGGCGTGCGGTTTTGACGAAACAGACGAAACCGTTATGCTAATAGACATCGGAACCAACGGCGAGATAGCGCTTAAGCGAAACGACCGCATATACGCCTGTTCATGTGCGGCAGGTCCCGCATTCGAAGGCGCGCATATCGCCTGCGGTATCGGCGGCGTTTCGGGCGCTATCGACCATGTAAAACTTGAAGACGGTAAAATAGCTTTTTCCACGATCGGCGGGGAAAAGCCCTGCGGCATATGCGGAAGCGGCATCGTCGACGCGGTAGCGTGCCTGCTCAAGAAAGAGGAGATAGATTTTAAGGGCAGGATGAAAGACAAGTTTTACATATGCGATTCCGTATATATCGCTCCGGAGGATATTCGCGAAATCCAGCTCGCCAAAGCGGCGATCGCTTCCAGCGTGGAAATACTGGCCGAAAGCGCCGGCATAAACGTAAGTGATATTGATAAAGTCTATCTCGCCGGAGGGTTCGGGACGTATATAAGCATCGATACGGCTTGTGATATAGGATTGCTTCCGCAAGAATTGAACGGGCGGATAGTGCCCGTTGGAAACGCGGCGGGCGACGGTGCGAAAATGATGCTCCTAAGCCAGGAGTACAGAAATACTGCGGAGAAACTGCGCAAAAACACCGCATATATAGATCTTTCGGCGCAGGAAGAGTTTGAAGACATTTTTGCCGAGAAACTGTTGTTTGATGATTGAAATAATTTTGTAATAATTTCTTAAATTGTCGTAAACATATTGACAGACTTTGTTCGGTTTTGTATAATAAATACAGACTTTGGTATGTATTTATTGGATGGTGAGCTAAGTGCGCAAGGGCGATATTCGCAAAGCAGCTATAATACAGACTGCCGAACAACTGTTCTATACGAAAGGCTATGAAAACACATCCATACAGGATGTGCTTGACGCGCTCAAACTGTCCAAGGGCGGGTTCTACCATCATTTTGAAAGCAAGCTGTCTTTGCTTGACGCCATCAGCCAGCAGCGTGTCGAAAGCAGCGCCGAAAACTGCATGAAAGCGATTTCGGAAGGGGATCTGCACGCTATCGATAAGCTGAACTGTGTTTTTTCTTTTTGCAGTTTTCTGAACGACCCTTCGGAGGAATATATCGCCATAATGCTGCGCGTTGCGTATATCGAAGGCAACGTGATGCTGCGTGACCATATAAAGATCAGCGGCGTCAGCCTCATGAGCGAGATAGTGAACGACGCGATCCAGGAGGGAATAGAGAAGAAAGTTTTCTACATCAGATATTCGGAAGAACTGGGCAGGATAATCCTTAACCATATATACTGCCTTACCGACGACGCAGCGCAGCTGATATCATCATCACGTGACGTAGTCGAGACCGCAAAACAGCTCCGTGAAAAAATCGATACCTACAATTACGTCTTGGAAACCATGCTGAACGCTCCGCACGGCTCGCTTAACATGCTGGGCGATAATGCGTTTTCCGCAATCAACCTTGTTGAAAGCGACTGTCTGGAAGCGTCATAATCATTACAACGTTCCTTTGCTCGCCTTCAGCCTTCCCGAAACAAGCTTTATTTCCACTTTATCGCCGCTGAATATCTCTCCGTCAAGCTGATACGTCATATTCGAAGAACTCACTTTTAGCGACTTGCACCTGTATGTCGTGCCAAGGCCGCATTTTATATGCAGCCCCGCGACAAACAGAGGAAGCAGGAACATAAGCTGCCAGCGTTTGATGGCTCTGACTTCCACAACGTCTATAAAACCGTCGTCGGGCACGGCGCCGGGAACCGCCTTCATACCACCGCCGAAATACTTGCCGTTTCCTGCGGATATTATCGACAGCCGTTTTTTGATAACATCCCCGTCGTCTGCGCTGATCTCAAATTCGACGGGGGAGTATTCCTTTACTGCCTGGATGACCGCCATAAGGTAAGCTTTAAGACCGCTGAATTTGTGCTTGAATGCGTTTAGCTTGCATAACACATTCACGTCGAAACCTGCGCCCATAACATTCATGAAGCGTCTGCCGTTGGCTAACAGATAGTCGATATTATTTTCTGAGCCATCTAATTGCATAAGGAATGCCTTCATGGGATCCTTGGGAAGACCGAGAGTTTTAATAAAATCGTTTCCTGTACCGCACGGCACGATTATCAGCCTGAAGCTGTCGCCTTGTAGCTTATTAAACGTATGCAAAACGGTTCCGTCGCCTCCGAGCACACAGACGGTATCATCGATACCGGAGGGAACAGAGGAATACCGTTCCGTTTCCAGGTTATCCATTATATTAAACACGGTATATTCAATGTGCCGGCTATCAAGCTCGCTTTGAACCTTTTCAAGCAGAGAGGCGATATTTTTCTTTCCGGCAGACGGATTATACATTATCGTAAACATAAAATATGATCCTTTGTATTGTAAAATGGCCTCATTTATGATACAATCTATAAAGTATAATGGCAAGTGTTTATCTTCGACAATACTGTTAAGTTTGGTGAAGCAATATGAAAATAGCGATTTTAGGCTTTGGCACCATCGGAAGAGGAGTTTTTGAACTGCTATCCGGTCGCACCGACATTTCAGTCAAGCGCATCCTTGATCTGAGAAAATGGAACGATCTGATGACGACGGATTTTTACGAGATCTCAGATGATCCGGAGATCGAGCTCGTGGTCGAAACCATGGGCGGAGTTGAACCTGCCCGCAAATACGTGCTTGAGTGCCTTAATAAAGGAAAGCATGTAGTTACCGCGAATAAACTGCTGGTCAGCACCTGCGCTTCGGAGCTTAACCAAACCGCCCGTGATAATCATAAAGCGTTTTTGTTCAGCGCGGCGTGCGGGGGGGGAATCCCTTATCTGACCAACCTGCAGCAAACGCAGTTTATAGACCGCGTATGCGAACTCGGCGGGATACTGAACGGTACTACCAATTACATTCTCGACCAGCTTCAGACAAACGACATCAGCTTTGATGAGGCGTTAAAGAAAGCCCAGAGCCTGGGCTATGCGGAAAAGGATCCCACCAGCGATATCGAGGGTTTCGATACCGCCCGCAAACTTATACTGTCCTGCGCTGTGGCGTACGGTCTTAAAATCTCCGAAGAGCAGATAATCTGTTCCGGCATATCGAACATAAACGAAGCCGACATTAAGTACGCAAAAGAAAACGGCAAGGTGATAAGGCTGACGGCTTACGCCTGCCTGCATGACAATAATGAGCTTGAAGCCCGGGTCTTACCCGGAATGTTCAGCGCTTCGGCGCCTGAAGCGTCCATATGTTCCAACGTTAACTACGCCTGGTACAAGGCGGAGAAATCCGGACTTTTCGGGTTTAACGGACAGGGCGCGGGAAGCCTTCCCACGGCCGCAAATATCGTTAAGGATATTATCAGCATATCGGGCGGACGAATGTGCATGTTCCCGGATACGCTTACGGACGGCAAAGTCGTTAACGGCGCAGAAAACAGTTATTATGTTCGTCTGCCGAAGAACTGCGATGATCCAGCGCTTTCCGTCAGGCAGACGATCGACGCGGGAGAATATAAGCAGATAGAGACTTTGCCGACGAGGCTGGACGATATCCCGCTCGAATATATCAAGCAGAACAAAGGCTTTATAATGGTATTGTAAAGGAGATCTTATATGAAGAATTGGAATGTGGCAGTACTTGGCGCTACCGGAGCCGTAGGCCAGCAGATGCTTAAGGTCCTTGCCGAACGCAATATACCTCTCGGAACCGTAAAAGCCCTTGCCAGCGCTTCCAGCGCAGGCAAAAAGGTGTATTGCGGAGACAGAGAGATCATAGTTGAAGAAACGTGCGAAAACTCGTTTGAAGGCATGGATTTCGTGCTTGGCGCGGTCAGCAACGCCATGGCTCAGAAATTCAGGCCCGCGATAGTAAACAGCGGCGCTGTCTTTATCGACAATTCGTCTGCGTTCCGTCTTGACGACGACGTACCGCTGGTGATACCGCAGATAAACGGAGACGACGCGTTCAGGCATAAAGGCGTTATCGCAAACCCCAACTGTTCTACCATAGTTACGCTGATGGCGATAAGCGGCATTGCCAGGATCGCCGGCATACAGGAAATGGTTGCTTGCACTTACCAGGCCGTATCCGGAGCGGGGCGTGAAGGGATAGTGGAGCTCGAAACCCAGATGAAGCAGGAATACAACGGCGAAGAGAAGACGCACAGCGTATTCCCGTGTCAGATCCTTTCCAACGCGATCCCGTTTATCGGCAGCGAACTTGACAACGATTATACGACCGAAGAAATGAAGATGCAGAACGAAGGACGAAAGATCATGCATCTTCCGGAACTCAAAGTGTGCTGCACCTGCGTGCGTATACCCGTTATCCGTTCGCACTCCATCAGCGTTCAGCTGAAGCTCGACAGGGAAGTGTCGATCGACGAAATAAAGACCGCTATCAAAAACGCACCCGGCTGCGTGCTTGCCGATGATATAAACGGCAGGAACTATCCGACGCCGCTGGATGTCAGCGATCAGGATCTTGTATATGTCGGACGCGTGCGCAGGGATCTTATAAACGGGAATAAAGGCGTTTGTCTCTGGTGCTGCGGAGATCAGATAAGGAAAGGCGCCGCCACCAACGCCGTTGAGATACTGGAGCTGTTGATAAGCAAGTAAGCGTTCAAACCCGCGGGAAGCAATTCCTGCGGGTTTTTTCTTGACAACCGCCCAATAGGGTGGTATACTTATTTATGCGCAAAAGTCAGCTTTTACGAATAAATACAGAGCAGGAGACCGCTATGACGCAGAATCAGCCGTTTGCACAGACTAAAAGATATCATATCACCGAAGTGACCAGAAAGATCGTCTCCGAACTTCCGAATGATGTTTATGACTATATACTTGCGCTTGGAGATTCCACGCAGCCTTTGACGCGCTACGCATACGCTCACGATCTCAGGCTTTTCCTTACTTATCTTCAGAAAGAAAATCCTAGATTTTCCGGCAAGGAACTTATCGCCTGGACGAGCGCAGATTTTCAGGCGATCACAGCCAGAGATATTTCCATGTTCATGGACTACCTGGGTCTTTACTTTAATGACAATGACGTTATGGTCTCAAACCAGGAACTCGGCAAGCAAAGAAAGTTTTATTCGATACGTTCTTTTTTCAAATGGATGTATCGCCAAGGCAAGATCAGTTCAGACGTCACTTCCTTGATAGACCCGCCCAAGCGCCACGAAAAACCCATCCTCAGGCTTGATATCGATGAAGTTAACAGAATGTTAAATTCTGTTGAAAATGGGGACGGACTCACAAAACGCCAGAAAGCGTTCCATGAGATAACCGCCGTCAGGGATACGGCTATTATTTCAATGTTTCTCGGCACAGGTATCCGCGTAAGCGAACTTCAGGGATTGAATGTCGAAGATATCAACCTTGAAGATTCCAGTTTTCTTGTCACGCGAAAAGGCGGCAATCAGGTCATCCTCTATCTGCCTGATGAGATATTAGAAGCCGTTAAACGATATATCGACTTGAGGATACACGATGAAAGCATAGACGAAAACGAACACGCGCTGTATATTTCACTGCAGAAAAAGCGCATGAGCATACGTTCCATCGAAAACATGGTAAAAAAATACGCACAGGTCGCCGCGCCGCTCAAAAAACGCATCAGCCCCCATAAACTCCGTTCCACATTCGGTACCAACCTTTACAACGAAACCGGTGATATCTACCTTGTGGCTGATGTGCTTGGTCATTCGGATATCAATACGACACGCAGGCACTACGCGGCAATGAACGAAAACAGACGGCGTTACGCGGCGACAAAAGTGCGATTGGGAGCTGCTGACGAACCCGAGAACAAAGAAACGCAGGAATGATTATTCTTTAAACTGTTTAGCCCATGACGTAGCGATCCTGTCGCAGTTTTCGTTTTCCTCAACTCCCGCGTGACCGCTGACTTTCAGCCATGATACATCGTGGATGGATTCAAGTTCACGCAGGCGCTGCCACAGGTCGCTGTTGGGCACCTGTTCTTTGCCTTTTTTGCGTGTCCAGTTTTCTTTTTCCCAAGACAAAATCCAGCCCTTTATGTGGGAGTCCACAAGATAACTGCTGTCTGAATACAGTTCGACCTGACAAGGCTGTTTAAGGCATTCCAGCGCCTTTATAGCCGCTGTAAGTTCCATGCGGTTATTTGTGGTCTCAGCTTCACCGCCGCCTATCTCCTTGCGGGTCTTGCCGTATATGAGCACCGCTCCCCAGCCGCCGGGACCCGGATTTCCCGAGCAGGCTCCGTCAGTGTATATCACGACTTTTTTCATTTAACAGCCTCGTAGAGTAAACTATAGTTTTCGCGAAAGGCATTCACGTAGTTTTCAAATGTAAAAGAGCTGTCCATATCCAGCATGGCGTTAAGCTTCCCGCGCATATCGACGGTATCATCAGGCAGCGTCATTTCTTCATCCGCAAACAACACAGATTCCGCGCTTATTCCCGCTTCGTTTATCATATAGGCAAATGCCGGTTCTATGGCGATCTTGTGACTAAACGGTATCGCCCGGTATTCAATTCTTTCGATCCGTTCTGCAGCGCGTTTCGTGTTGACTTCGTATATTTCTTCATACTGAGGATCCACGCTTATGAACGCCTCGGAAAGCTTTGACAGCAGCTTCCGGCTTCCATCGACAGAGAGATATATATAGTTTATATACGGAAACGTGGCATCCTGAGGATGATTACTGCTTATCAGCGGCTCCGTTTTCAGCAGTTCTTCATCTGCCAGCAATGTGATTATTATGCAATCTTCATTAAGGATCGATCTGTCAAAGCTTTCAAATCCGTTGCCGAGGCAAACAAATATATCCGCAGACCCGGCGTAAGCGTTTTCCCAGTCGGAGAGTTCGTACTCAGAATAGCCTTCCTGCCGGGGCAGCGTCAGCATTTGTACCGACAGCCCGGGCACATCGCCGATAACGGCTTCGGTCAAAGCATATACGGGAAAACACGACGCGAGCACGGTATACGTTTTGTTTTCGTGTGTATCATGCGTTTGCGAGTTCCCGTCGATAAACATCGCTCCGGCAAAAAGGCATACTGTCAGTACGGCGCAAACGAATTTAAGCTTCATTATACTGTCTTAAATCGTCAGCCTTCTTCAGCAGGTTCCACAAATTGAGCCCCGCGATTTTCTGAACCGTTAGTTCGCTGTATCCGTGACTAAGCAGGCATTCGATCAGTTTCGGATAACAGGAAGCGTCACCCAGTCCTTCCGGCCATGCGTCTATCCCGTCAAAATCAGAGCCGAAACCGAGCACATCTTCCCCGCCCTTTTCCATTATGGAATCGATATGCCTGTAAACGTCTTCGAGAGTTGAGATGCCTTTTTCCGTCAGGAATGCCGTATAGAAATTGATTCCTATATAGCCTTTTCTGTCGATTATCGCCTTTATCTGCTTTCTGTTCAGGTTTCTGGGCACATCGCACAGTTCCTTATTGTTGGAATGGCTGGCAATGGGCGGCAGCTCCATATTGTCGAAAATATCCCAGAATCCGGCTTCATTCAGATGGGAAACGTCCGCGTATATCTTGAGTTTATCCATCTCCTTAAGCAGCTGCAGACCGAACGGTTTCAATCCTGGTTTGTCTCCGAGCTTCGCGGGAGTTCCGATCTCATTGTCGAAATTCCAGGTGAGAGCTATCATCCTGATGCCGGAAAGCTTGTAGAATTCGTAAAGCCTTTCGATCTTGCCTTCCAGCGCTTCACCGCCCTCAATCGAGATCACACCGCAGGGATACTCGGGAGGCAGATCCGGCAGTTTTGCATTAAAGATTGGAACACCGAGCGTCTCTCTTTTGCCCAGCATATCGATACCATCCTGATAAGGCGTGCCGGCTGTGCCTTTTGAACCGGTAAACAGTGCAAATGTCTGCATGCAGAGGCCGCCTGCCTGCATCTTTTCCCGGTTTATCATCATTTTGTTCAGCTCTCTGCCGTGCCTGAGTCCGGACAGCGTGTCGCAATGAGAATCTGCTATAAACATAATATCACCTCATGATTATTATTACACATTCCGGCTTATATTTCATCCACATTTTCGTTAACTCTTTCTGCATAATAATTGACTAAATGCAAAAATGGTGTATAATTATGAAAAATTCATCAAAGGATCAGATAACCATGTTCAATCTGACTTTGTCCCAAATCCAGGAGATCGAGCGCATAACGCCTACTCCCGTCCATGTGTATTCTCAGGATGAAATAACCGCCCGGACTGCGGAAATAAAAGCTGCGTTCAGTTGGAATAAGGGGTTTACGGAGTATTACGCGGTCAAAGCCTGCCCCACGCCCGGCATTATCAGCATTATGCAGAACATGGATTGCGGCGTAGACTGCGCTTCGGAGTGCGAGCTCTTGCTGGCAAAAGCCATGGGTTTCAAAGGCGAACAGATCATGTTTTCCTCCAACCAGACGCTGCCGGGAGAATACACGTTGGCGAAACAGCTGGGAGCCATCATCAATCTGGACGACATCGGAATGATCGACTATATCGAAGCGGAATGCGGCATCCCGGAAAAGATCTGCTTAAGGTTCAATCCCGGCGGCGAGATATCTAACGGAAACGTGATCATGAGCAGTCCGGAGGATTCCAAATTCGGCATGACATTGCCTCAGATTCATGAGTCTGTCCGGCGCTGCATGAAACTTGGCGTAAAACAGTTTGGTCTCCATGCGTTTTTGGTCAGCAATACCACTGATGACAGCTATTATCCCGGTCTTGCCAAAACGCTCATGGAGCTTGCGATAGATATCAGGGAAAAACACGGCTGCGAGATATTCATGCTGAATCTTTCCGGAGGAATAGGTATCCCTTATCACCCCGAGGACAAACCCGCGAACCTGCCCCTTATTGGCAATGAAATAAAAAAGCATTTTGAAGAATTGCTGATCCCCGCAGGTTTGGGCAACGTCAAGATCTGCTGTGAACTCGGCAGATACATGACCGGTTCCGCCGGCTGCCTTTTGACGAAAGCTATACACCTTAAGGATACATACAGGCACTATATCGGCGTGAACGCCTGCGCGGCGGATCTTATGCGCCCGGCTATGTATGGCGCCTACCATCATATCACAGTTGCGGGTAAAGAGAACGAAAAACCCGAGAAAGTATATGATGTGGTCGGCTCTCTTTGCGAAAACAACGACAAATTCGCCATAGATAGGCCGCTGCCCGAGGTGCAGGTCGGCGATTATCTTTTGATCCATGATACCGGAGCGCACGGACGCGCCATGGGATACAATTATAACGGCCGTCTCAGGACCGCTGAAGTCCTCATGTGCAGCGACGGCAGCTTTAAGCTCGTAAGAAGGGCCGAAACAAAGCATGACTACTTCGCGACGCTTGACATAAGCGGACTAAAGTTTTAGTATAATAAAAAGGCCGTCCTTTCGGACGGTCTTTTTCTGTGGTTTTAGACGAGCTTGAGATACTTGCTCCACATATAACCGGTCTTTCCTTTATAGGAGATCTTCCACCACTTGGAGTTCGCGGTGCTTACGACGGTGACCTTCGAACCCATCTTGATGAGCATGATGTCAGCATAATCCACCGACGGACCTTTTCTCATATAGACCCAGGTACCGGTAACCTTAGCGTAAGTCTTCGGAGCAGTGCTGCCGCCCGAGGACGATTGGCCTATGTACTTGCCGCTCACAAAGCCCTGAGTGCCGTCAGCGAGCTCGACCAGATAGAACGATCCGTTCTTGCCCAAGCCCTTGACTTTCGTGCCTTTTGATAGATAAGCGATCGTATCGGCTGAAGTGCTGGCGCCGGCTCTGAGATGAACGGAACCCGTAGTATATCCCATCTTAAACGATTTCCAGTAAGTGGTACCGTCAGCATACATATTGCCGATACCGGAAATATACAGGCTCTTGATATAGCCCGTTTTTCCGCCGGTAGTCTTGACCTTGGACCAGGTGCTGCCCTTCTGAAGCACGGTGATGTAGGCGCCGTCCTTGAGATACTGGGTATAGCCGTAACCCTTGCCGGGACCGGTGCGAAGTTTGATGGAACCTCCCTTATAGGCAAGCTTGACGTTCTCCGCGTCGGCAAACGTAAATGTTGCGATCAACAGCAACACGATCAGCAATATACTTAAAAACCTCTTCATCATCCACTCCCCCTTCATATACACTGAAATTATATCATAACATGTCCCCAAAATGCTGTTATAATAGCTTTACAAGAATATTCCCATTTGATAAAATATAGATGTCATATTTACAATTTGGGGAGACGGATATGAATATTCTTTCGATCGGAAACAGCTTTTCTGTAGATTGTCAACGTTATCTGCCTGATCTGTTCAAAAACGCTGGAATTGAGCTTTACGCGGGAAACATGTATATTGGCGGCTGCTCTTTGGAGACTCACTATAACAATATGGTCTCCAATGAGGCCGCGTATGATTACCAAGTAAACAATTTATCAATGGGCAGGTGCAGGATATCCACAGCGTTAAAGGATGCCGATTGGGATTTTATCACGCTTCAGCAGGCCAGTCATTTCAGCGGACAGGCGGATACGTATTTCCCATATATCGCCGAGCTTGCAGATCATATCGCTTTACTCTGTCCGAAGGCTAAGCTTATCATAAATGAAACCTGGGCGTACGAATACAACTCCACGCATCACGCTTTTGTCAATTATGACTCTTCCCGGCCGAAAATGTATGCTGCCTTGACAGAGGCATACGAAGGTGCAGCAAAAAAGCTCAATTTGCCGATCATACCCACAGGCAAGGCTGTCGAAACAGCGCGCGCTTTGAAAGCTTTCGATCCCGAGCAGGGTGGGCTCGCGCTGACCAGGGACGGATTCCATCTGTCTTATGACTACGGACGATATCTTGGCGCCGCGGTCTGGTTCGAGACATTGACTGGATCGGATATAAGGAATAACACATTTATTCCCTGCGATCACGAGTATGCGGGACGTGACACAGCAACTGGAAATAAACTGATGAAAGAATTGCCAAATACACGCGCGGATGAAGGACTTATAAAAACGCTAAAAGAAATATGTCACAAAACGACGCAAGAGAATGAATTCAGACTATGATACCGTTTCGCATATATACGGATCGAAAAACTCTATGGCGGCCTTTTTGGCCGCTTCTTTTGTCTTGAACACTCCGTATACGGCGCTGCCGCTGCCGCTCATCTGAGAAAACACGGCGCCGCTGCCGTACATTTTGCGTTTTACTGAATCGATCTCGGGCATCATGTTCACCGCAGGCGCTTCAAGCTGGTTCAATTCAAGTTTCTTAAGTCTGCCTGCGGCGCCTGAAGATAAAGAATTATATATCACTTCCGTGCTCAAAACCGACACATCGTTGCGTCCGTCTGACATGGCATCAAATTTCCTATATACTTCCGGAGTAGACAGCCCGCTTCCGCAGTGGACTATCAGCAGCGGGTAAGCAAACGAACACTCCAGTCTTTTCACGCATTCCCCTATGCCTCTTACTCGGCAAAGACCGCCTTCAAAAAAGAAAGGCACATCGGCTCCGAGCCTGACAGCCATACCTTCAAGCTCTTTTACCGAAAGCCTTAGATCGTAAAGCTTATTCAGTGCCATCAACACGCCCGCGCAATCGGAACTCCCGCCGCCGAGCCCGGCTGCCGAAGGGATACGCTTTTTGAGTTCGATCCCGGCATTCAGCCGGATCCCGATATGTGAGCATATTGCCATATATGCCCGCCATGCAAGGTTATTTTCGGGTTCGGGCTGCACACTGCCGTCGCATACGAAAACCGGAACATCAGTTTTGCATATTTCCAATGTATCATAAAGGCTGACGGTTTGCATGAGCATATCCAGTTCATGATATCCGTCAGCTTTCTTTCCGGTTATAAACAGCGACCAGTTGATCTTTGCAGGTACCTTCAGCGTGATCCTATTCGTCGTCTTCGTCCTCGATCGTATTCACCATATTGAGCAGGATGTTGGCGAGCTTTTCGTCGATAGGCAGGAATTCTTCCTCGTCATCGCCCACAGGCACGACCTTCATGAACGTGACGTCCACTTTTTCGCCTTCCTTATCGCACCCCGCACAGCCTTCGGCGTCGCAGGCAGCGCACTTGCTGTCAGGATCGTATTCGGTGAGCATGGCGTACTCTTCGCCCTCGTAGAAAAAGTAGTCCAGCACTTCCATGGTTATTTCGTTGTCCTGATCATCCTTAAACACAACAAGATCCAGTTCTTCGTTTTCCATAATCACAATCTCCTTTTTTGATAATTATAGTATTATTCAAGTTAAAAATCAATCCACCGTATTGAAACTAAACCGTGTATTAACTATAATCTCAATATGAGAGGTGACACATATGTACAGAGGAAAATATATAAACAGCAATCAACCCTGCGATACCATATTTGACATACGTCAGAGAACGCCGGAATTCAGCATCGGAAAAGACGCTTTCGACGAGATGGCCATGTATGCTCTCGCTTTTGATGAATCCGATGTCCCGGTCGGCTCCGGCAGGCTCAGGATAGACAGCGATAACCATTTTCGGATAGATTACCTTGGCGTATTGCCCGAACAGAGACGCCGCTATATCGGTGATCTTTTGACGAGGATGCTTCTGTATAAAGCCCAGGAACTGAACGCCGCGTCCGTTTACGCGCTCGTACCCCGTGCTTATATGAGGTTCTTTGCCAGATACGGCTTTAAGCCCATAAAAGAATCCGATTCCGATGAATGCCAGATGTACGTGGAAGGCGATAAAATAATCCTTGAAGGCAGCTGTTCGCACTCATCCAAAGCCTGTCCCGGAGACTGCTTACTGTGTAAATAAAAAAACAGCCCGTATCCTGTTGGATACGGGCCTTTTTTATGCAAACAGTTTTCTTTTTCTGAAAGCGGCGGATATATGCAGGGTTATAAGCACGGTCAGAGCGATCGTAACGAGAATCAAGCCCGCACCGTATATGACGGTTCTGCCCGTACTGCCCAGAAGTACTGACGGACGTACATTTGTGAAACTGTATGTCACAGTCATGTATTCCTTGTCCAGCAGATACTCGTCGGCTTCGGCTTTGATGCTTTCCAGTTCATTGCGGGCATCCGTCAGCTGCCGGCGCAGCAGTTCGATCTCATCCTGTTCAGCCATATCGACTCTGTTTTTTAACGAGGCGATCAGGTCTTCAAGGTCATATATGCGGCTGCTGGCATCGACGTAAGATGAATCGAAGTCGTGGGACTCTACGGTTATTTCAGCTTTTGCGAATTCCGCTCTTAAAGTGTCAAGAAACTCCTGAGCTTCGTCCTTTCTTACTCTGAGTTTTCCGGAAACAGTGCTTTTGCCGTCCTTGTTTTCATAGACTTCATCTTCGAGGATGGTGTCGTAAGAGGATGCGATCAGTTTCAGTTTATCTTTCGAATCATCGACATTTTTAGTATAAAAGCTGACTTTTGCGGAAACGACCATATTGTCTCCGCCTATTGCGTACGCGTTCGGATCGGATTTGCTGAACAATATAAGAGGCTCATCTCCGGCGGTGTCAAACGCATCCGTTTGAGCTTCTTCCGTTTCGACCGTTTTCTTCCCCGCCGCAAGCACGCCGCTGTCGGATTCGATAAAGCTCAGACCCGAAGCCATCAGGTTTATATCCGAATAGGCATATTTGACCTGCCGCGTCTGATCATTCTCGGAACCGGTGTTTGCGCCGAACATGCTGCCAAGCGGCGAGGCGAGCACGCATACGATGACCAGGATGACCGCTGCGATCTCCCCTGCCCATCTTAAGCTGTTGAGCCTCTTGTCAAAACGCATGCGCTTTTTTACGCCCGCGCGCCATTCGCTGGCGGCATTCTCCGGCACGGTAACGGAATCATCCAGACCGCGCAGGATGCCTGACAGGGACTCGTCGTCCATAATATCGTTATATTTCATATGCCTTACCTCTGCTGATTTAGACGTTTCGATCGCATTAAAGTTCCATGCGTCCGGTCAAATATGAACGTATTTTTTCTCTCCCGCGGCTCAGCCTGCTTTTTACGGTCCCAATATTGATCCCAAGTATCTCGCTCACGTCTTCATAGCTGAAACCCTGGACATCCCTTAAGACTACCGCCGCCCGTATGTCGCCGGGCAGAGTGTTTATGGCTTCGTTAAGAGCGCGTTTAAGGTCACTGTTTACGGCGGACTGCTCGGGAGTAAGTCCCGAATCCGGGGCGTTCCAGCCGCTCTCGCTAAGACTGTCGAGCGATTCGGAATACCTGTGTTTCCTGCGTCTGTGGCTGTCAAGGCAGGTGTTTGTGACGATCCTGTATAACCACGTGGAAAAAGCGCTGTCCCCCCTGAAGGAAGAGAGCGATTTATATACGCGGATCATCGCGTCCTGAAGGCAGTCCTCGGCGTCTTCCTTATTCTGGCAAAGCCTCAGCGCCAGCGCGTACATCATTCTTTCATGCGGCATGATTAGTTTTTCAAAAGCCTGATTATCGCCGTTCGCCGCCAGATTCAGCAGCCTGTAATCAAAGCTATCCAATATATCACCCGTGTTCTTTACAGTATTTTTATGCTGCAGCTCAAAGCAGATACTTGATTTTTTAAGCGAAGGATAGTATAATCACGATATTGCCGGTGTGTTGGAATTGGCAGACGAGGCGGACTCAAAATCCGTTGGGCTAATCACCCGTGCGGGTTCGACCCCCGCCACCGGCAGTTTTTTCCCGCCTTACAGGCGGTTTTTTAATCCAAAATCGAGCCGTAACCCGGTATGTATTCAACGTTCCAGATCACGCTGTCCGCAGAAGAGTATTCTTCCGTGACTTTCTGCCAGGGAAGTATGCGAGCCGTCTGAAACTCGAATCTGTCCGAAAGCGTAAACACTATGGTTTTGCAGTTGCCGAATGACGGGACTGAGATCGGTACGGCTAAGAAGATCCCCGAGAATGTGCCGTACGCAACGCTTATCTCGTTTTGAGGTATATTTCTGAACAGTTCCAGACAGTTCTCCTCGCACTGGCGCCTGATCTCGCTTATATCGGAAATGCCAAGCAGATTCGCAGCCGCCTGATAATCCCTGTCGTGAATGTACATGACTGCCAGTTTCGCGTCGGCAAGCACCTGTTTGTCCGGCAATGCAGATTCGGCAAATGCCGCATGGCAAAAACGAACTGCCAGTATTATTGCAAGGCTCAAGGCCAGAATTGATCTTTTCATATATATCCCCTCCGGTAGTTAGTCGCGCTTTGCCGCAAATAAGTTCCGATCATTTGGAAGCAAGCAAGGCGATTATTTCGTCAAGTCCCTGCCTCTCCCCTATTTTGCCCGATTTTATCAGATAATCCGTTTCGATGCTCTTTGTATACGCTTTGGAAAGCCATTGAAGCGGGATCCCGGCGCAGATATCAAACAGTTTTGTCGCCGCAAAAGATCTCAGTTCCAGCTGCCTTTGTATTTCCGTACGGGATACGCCCTGTGAAAGCTGGCTTTTTGCATATGTAAGCAGACGCAGCTGTCGGGAAATAAGGTTCAGTATCCGTATCGGTTGCTCGTTTGACAAAAGCATGTCTTCCAGAAGCTCATACGCTTTTTGCTTTTTCGGGGAAAACAGCGAGTCTATCATCGCGAAAACGGATGCTTCCACGCTTATGCTTACCAATGCTTCTACATCCGGCGTGTCTATAAGCTCGGTTTTTTTATACGCTACCAGCTTTTTTATTTCCGGCAATACCGCGGTTATGGTCCCGCCGACCGCTTCTATTATCGCCTTCGCCGCCGGATAACTTATCTTTCCACCTTCGTTTTGAGTTTCCCTGGTTATCCAGCTTATTAGTTCTTCTTCAGGCAGTAAAGAAATCTCTACCGTCCTGTCCGCAGCATCAAACAGCTTGAAGACCTTTTTCCGTTTATCCAGTGTGCCTCTGACATAAAGGATCACAATCGCCGAAGACAGATCGTCGCTAAGCAGCTTTGCCGCTCCGTCGTCCTGATTCGAAGCTGATTTCTTGTCCGAGGAAGCCACATCGTCCGTTTCCTTTTCATCCGCTTTGGACGCTTTTATGAACACCGGGTCTTTCGCTATCACTACACGTTTTTCACACATGAACGGCGCTGTTATCGCAGCGTCATATATTCCGGCAGCGTCAGCGTCCTCAAGCGATGTTTTGTTCAGCATTTCAAATCCCGGAGGCAGTATGGCGTCGAGTTTGTCCAGGCATTCCTGCTTAAGGTATTCTTCTTCGCCATACAGAAGATATGCGCCCGAAAGCTTATCATCTTTAAGCAGTTTATTAAACTCCCTGTATGTCATTTTGCCTCCAGTAGAAATGGCGTTATGGTGTATTCTCCGTCGTTATACACATCTATCGTGATGGCTCCCATATAATCCGTTCTGTATATTTCGGCGCCGTGGTCGCTCAGCCTTGAAAGCGTTTCTTCCGTCGGATGACCGAACGAATTGCCGCCCACGGAGATGATCGCTGCCTTCGGCTCTGTGGAATCCAGGAACGCGTCCGTCGTCGCGTACTTTGAACCGTGGTGGCTGACCTTGAGTATTTCGCACGGTACATTTATAAGACTGTCGTATTTTTCGCCTATATCCGCCGCAAGCAGCATGTCGGTCCCTTTGTATCTGACCGCCATTACAAGGCATCCGTCGTTGTCGCTTGGCGGCTCAAACCCTTCATTCGGCCAAAGCACGTCGATCAGGACATCTTTGGACAGTTGAACCGTGTCTCCTGCAGACAGGTAAGTGATGTCTTTCCCGTAAAGCGCGTCCAGGAGCCTTTCGGTCGGATTCTGACGGTCCCAGCATTCCGGCAGATAGATCCTGACATTCGGATATCTCCTTAGCACATCGAATATGCCGCCGTAATGATCGATATCCGTATGCGAAAGGAATACGCCTCTTAGATTCATTCGCTCGCTGATAAGGAAATCCGCGGCGATCGAGTTGTCTTTCCCGGCATCCACAAGATATACATCTCCCTGAGCGTTCAGGACGATGCAATCCGAGCTGCCTTCATCTAGCACGGTTATACGCAGATGGTCTATCTGTTTTCCGGGAAGCAGGCAGAAAACTGCGATTATCAGCATCGCGCTTATTCCCGTGACCCTTCTGGTAAGGTTGTTCGTAATATATACGGAACAGCCGAATGCCAGCAGCATGTATATGGCTATCACCAAAACGGGCCAGGCAGAAGCAAACGCATAGGCAAAAGGCAGTTTTGCCGTAAAAGCGCTTATTGCCTTAATCCATTCCCAGATAAGCTTTACCGGAACTGCAAGCACGCCCGCAACGCCCGTGCTGATAAGGCCCAATAATACTATCACAAAACCCATGTACAGCGCAAGTATCGCCATGGGAACGCATATCATGTTTATGGGCACGCTCAGAAGCGGGACGCCGTAGAAAAGTGAAGCGAGCAGCGGAAAAGTCAAAACCTGCACGGCAAACGACGCTTTCGCGGAATCCCCGATCGCCTTTATCGCTCTGCCGATTTTGGACCGGCTGCCATTGCGTCCCGGTCTTATGAATGAGAGTATGGCAAACACGGAGGCGTAACTCATTATAAATCCCTTATTGTCTATAAGCAGCGGATCCAAAGCAGTCTGAATAATGAACGCCCAGGACATTACAGATAGTGTGTCAGGCCAGTATCCCAGTTCTATCGTTATGCAGGCTATCGCGTACATGAGCAAAGCCCTTACAGTCGACGCTCCGGCGCCCGTCATGACCGTATATGCCCAAAGCAGCAGGCATATAACGATGTGCTTTGCCGATCTGGGACAGTATATTTTCGATAATACCCACTCAAGCAGCAAAGCTATCAGGCTTACGTGCAGACCCGACAGCGCAAGCACATGTGAGATCCCCGTGGTGCTGAAATCGGAATACACGCTTTCGCTTACGTCAGATCTGTCGCCCAGCAAAACGGCTTTCGTGACATCAGACTGCTCAGCGAACACTTCGTCGCATATATCCGCCAGTTTCTCCCTGAAGCCCAACAGGACGCTTTTCACCGACGTCTGTTTGCCGTCAACTATGATATCGGACGAATTGGCATTAGAGACAAGCGCCGTTCCGTCCGCCCATAAATACTTGTTAAAATCGAAACCGTTTGGATTTCTTACGCCCGAAGGTATCGAAAGTTTAAGCTTTTCGGCGGATAAAACATCTCCCGCGGCGTATTCCGGATCGTTGCCGTATACATACAGTCTCAGTTTGTAAGATCGTTTTTTACCGTCTATATGCAGATCATCGAGCGTATAGACCGTTCTGCTGTTTTCGGTTTGTTCGATCGGGCTTATACACACAGTTCCGTATACGGCGTGGTGACCGACCGGCAGGTCAGACGGTCTTGTATTATTGTATTGATAAAGCGCTCCGAACACTATTACGGCTATAAGCGCGGGAAATAAAGCATAGCAGGTTTTCCTGCTTATCAGAAGCACCGACAGCAGGGATAATGCACAGATCGAAGCAACAAGAAAATCGGTTTGGCCTTGCCCGGAAAACAGTAAACCAAGCAGAGCGCCAAACGCTGTTATGACTATTCGTCTTCTGTCGGCAAAGTTTTTGAATCTGTCAAACTCTGATGCGAAGCCCTTCTTCAGCGAGTCTGCAATTCGGGAATACAGCCCTGGCTTCATCAAGCAACTCCTCTGTATCGCTTTCGGGACGAAAATGGGTCAATACCAGTTCCCCCGCATTCGCTTCGCGCGCAAGTTTTCCGCACAATCCGGCGCTCATATGAGGCTTTGATGCCGACCATTCTTTTTGCAGAAAACAGGCGTCAGCCAGAAGCAGATCCGCACCGTCCGCGAAAATGCTTATTTCGGGACAGATATTAGTGTCGCCTGTATATACAAAGCAAGCGCCGTCACCAACAACTTTCAGCGCATACGTCTCTACCGGATGTTTTACCCGTATAAAACTGATATCGAATTCGCCTACCCGCATGTCGCCGGGCAGATATCTGTCGAATTTGCCGCTCACAAGGGAGAGCGCGGAGGCGGGCGTAGCCGGACAGATCAGCTTAAGTGAGTCCAAGCCGCTGAAATCCAGCATATATCCCAATACGCCCATATCGGACATGTGGTCGAAATGAAGATGGCTTAGAATGACCGCGTCAAGGCAGTCTAAAGACCCTATATTTTGCCTCAGGCGGCTTAATACGCCGCTGCCCATATCTATGGCTATATTTGTCTTGCCGCTGTCAGAGCTTAAAAGATAGCCGCTGGTAGCGTGCCATGCCGAAGGATAAGGCCCCTCGCAGCCTAAAACAGTAAGATACATCTCTATATACACGAGACTGCCCCCATTGGAGGCAGTCTCTTTCACCTCTTGATTTATTTGTACATCGGGCCGTATGCAGCGCAGGCGCGGTAATCGGCGCCTTCCTTGTCCATGCCGAAAGCGTTCCAGCTGGCGGGACGGAATATGTCCTCTTCCGGAACATTGTGCATGGCAACAGGTATGCGCAGCATTGAGCAGAACGTGATCAGATCAGCGCCGATGTGGCCGTAGCTGATCGCGCCGTGGTTGGCGCCCCAGTTGTTCATAACGCTGTAAGCGTCCTTGAACGGGCCTTCCTTGCCGTTTGTACGGGGTGCGAACCAGGTGCAGGGCCAGGTATAATCCGTGCGCTTCCAGAGGATATCGTTGACCTCATCGGGCAGCTTGACGGTCCAGCCTTCGGCTATCTGCAGCATCGGTCCAAGACCCTTTACGAGGTTGAGCCTTATCATGGTCACAGGCATCTCGCAGTCGGTGACGAAACGGCTGGAATATCCGCCGCCGCGGAAGTAACCCAGGTCGGCGTAGTTCCAGGTAGTATTGGCCATGATGTTTTTCTGGTCTTCTTCGGTGACTTCCCACCACTGTTTCATGAGCCTCTTGCCGTTCTCATCCACAGCCTGACCGGTCGCGTCCAGGCAGCACGCGCCGGAGTTGATCAGGTGGATAAATCCGCCGGACTGCTTCGCAACGCCTTCGATATCGTAGCCGGTGGCCTTCTTTACCGCTTCGGGGCTCCAGTAGGTACGGACGTCGGCAAACATCTGAGCACGGTTGGTGAGCAGTTTCATGAACATCATGCCTATGCCGTTCAGCGTGTCGTTCTCGGTGGCGAGAATGTAGGGTTCACGGGCGCCGTTCCAGTCAAAGCTGGTGTTTAACAGTGCTTCGGGATAGTCGCAGTTGGGATAGAAGTCGGTCCATTGCCTCTGGCCCTGGAAGCCTGCCGCCAGAGCGTTGTGCCCCACCATTTCCTCTTCGTGGCCTTTTCCAAGCTTGGTATTGCCGTTCATGAGGTCCTTGATGATGCACATCATCTTCACGGTGAATTCCCAGTCGGCGTCTTTAGCCTTGCGGGTCTTCTGGAGCTCTTCGGGGTTCTTGTCAAAGCCTTCGATAGCGTATTTCTTGGTCCACTCCAGCGCCTTTTTGTATTCTTTTTTGTCGTAAATGCCTTCGGTCATGCGGCGAATGATCTCGACCTCGTCAACGCTCTCGACACGCATGCCCAGGTATTCTTCCACAAATTCGGGATTGATTATGGAGCCTGCGATGCCCATGCAAATCGAACCGATCTGCAGGTAGCTCTTGCCCCTCATGGTCGCCACGGCTACGGCGGCTCTGCCGAATCGGAGCAGCTTTTCCTTTACGTCTTCGGGTATTTCGGTGCAGGTCGCATCCTGTACATCGCGTCCGTAAATGCCAAACGCGGGCAGCCCTTTCTGGGCGTGGGATGCCAGCACGCTGGCAAGGTACACCGCGCCGGGGCGCTCGGTGCCGTTAAAGCCCCAGACCGCCTTTATGGTATCCTTTTCCATGTCCATGGTCTCGCTGCCGTAGCACCAGCAGGGAGTAACGGTCAGTGTGATCGCAACGCCTTCTTTTTTGAATTTGGCGGCACATGCGGCGGTCTCACCCACTCTGCCGATGGTCGTATCTGCGATGACCACCTTAACAGGCTCGCCGTTTGAGTAACGCAGGTTCTCCTCAAACAGTTTCGCAGCGGATTTCGCCATGTTCATAGTCTGGTCTTCAAGAGATTCGCGAACCTTGAGCGCGCCTCTGCGTCCGTCAATAACCGGACGTATGCCTATTGCCGGGTATTCGCCGATCAGTCTGCTCTTAGCCATAATATACCTCCACAATTATGTATAGACTAATTATACTAGCAAGCCGTCCTTTTTTCAAGCTTGCGCGCAGAATAATTCTACAGCTGGGCGTAGCGTTTGAGAGCCTCTATATCGTGTTTAGCGGTGAGCGGATCCGCGCCTTCCCTCAAAACGCTTATGCCCGGTTTGATCTTATTGAGCTTCTTGTAGAAATACTCGTGATCGAAGAAACCTTCGCCGATCAGGCAGCTTTTGAAAGCTCCGTTAACGACCACGGCGTCTTTCGCGTGGATAGCAACTATCCTGTCGCCGAAAACATCGAACGCAGCGTCTATCAGTCTGTGCTGATCATCGGTCTTATCGGGCGCAATAAGGTTAAACGGGTCAAACACTATCTGCAGGTTGGGGCTTGACACATCATTAAGCAGCTTTCCGGCGAGTTCGGGAGTATTGAGCGTATGGCACCATACGGGCTCTATGCCTACGAAAACACCGAAAGATTCAGCACGTTTGACCATGCGTTTTACGCTGTCAAGCAGCAGCTCATACTGCTTTTCCCTGTCTTTTTCTGTGCAGTTGCTGGTTTCGGTCGCAACTATGTTGCTGTCGAGCATCCTGCAATAGCTCAGCTGTTCCTCAAATCTTTTGACGCTGTCTTCGCGCAGCGCTTCGTCCTTGGTGCCCGGGTCCACATAGCATCCCAATACGGCTATTTCCAGACCTCTCCGCTCGAATGCAGTTCTGACTTCATAGGCAAAACCAGGGCTCAGATGCCCGTATTCGGGCAGGAAGCCCTCCAGCGATTTGTGCAGCGCCAGTTGAAGGCAGCAAAATCCGGCTTCCGAGATCTTGTCCGCTATCTGTACGGGCGTACCTTTGCCGTAGTCGTGACCTCTTACACCTATCCTCATATGTTTCCCTCCAATCTTTCCGCCGCGCGATGAGCGGCCGCGGATATATTCGCATCCGTCGTTTTTTCAAGTTCCCGCAAAAGCGGCAAAAGGTCTTTCCGATCATTGTTCGCCGCAAGCACGCACGCTTTGCATATCATCCGGGTTTTTCTGGCAAGGTTAGTACCGATCAGCTCCGGCAGGTCTCCCAGGTCTCCCTTCAGCAGCTTTTCAAGCGGATATGCGAAAGGAGCATCCGTTTTGGCGATCCTGTTGTGCGGGCAGGCTTTCTGACATTCGTCGCATCCGAGCAGCCTGTTTCCCAGTTTGCTTTCATACTCTTCCGGTATTTGCTTAAGTTCGCTCACAAATCTGAGACAGCGGTTCGGGTCCACAAAACCGCTATTTGAGATCGCCCCGGTCGGACATGAATTCAAACATCGCCTGCATTTTGAACAGTCGGTGACAGATACGGTTTTGTCCGTCTGGCTGTATTCAAACGCCGTATCCGTTATTATATTCTGTATGTGAAATGCCGAACCTATACCCTGAATATATGTCAGCGAGTTTAGCCTTTGTACGCCTATGCCGAATTTAACTACAGCGGCTTTCAGCGGAATGTTGGCATTGCATACGGCTTGCGCGCCGGAATCCTTTAGCATCCTTTCAAGGAGTTTAACGCCGTTATATGCCTTCTGAGACGCCTTATAATATGGTGAGATGACTCCTTCCTTGCAGCTGCCGTCATAAGTGAGATCGTACGGCATTATAAGCAGTATGAGCGTCCGGGCGTCTGGCAAAAACGCCTTTGGTGATGAAACGAGTTTTTCGTACGGAGTCGGAATATCTTCAGGCGGCAGAAAATAGATCCTGCCAAAACCAAGTTTTTCCGCAGCGGCGCAAAATTCGGCGTTTGATATCATATCTGGATGAGCCCGGTGCGCGCGGCATGGAACAGGTACTGCTGAACAAGTCCGCAGTTGGGTCCAAGCAGTCTTCTGGCTTCGCCGCACATATATTCACGGCTTCCGTGCACGTCGAACCAGCTTTCCATAAGCCGGCTCACCCATACGTCCACGGGAAAAGCGTCGGTATGACCCGTACCGAACAAAAGCACGCAGTCAGCCACTTTGGGACCTACGCCCTTTAGTTTCATCAGCTCTTTGCGGGCCGTCTCGACATCCATTTCCCTGATCGCTTCAAGCGGAAAGCCATCTCTGACGAGCTTAGACGTCTCGACGATGTATTCGGCCCTGTATCCGCATGTAACTTCGGTTTTCAGCACATTGGGATCCAGCTTGGCCAGAGTAGACGGCTCCGGGAATCCGTACAGCGTATGGCCGTCATACGTATACCTATCGCCGTATTGTTCGCAGATGCCCAGTACCAGCCCTCTTATGCGTTTGACGTTGTTATTGGCTGACAGAATAAATGCGATCAGCGCTTCCCAAACGGGTTGATTCAGCACCCTGAGTCCGGGCATCATATCTATCGCCTGCACGGCTGTTGGGAAAGACGAACACTGCTGTTTCAGCAGAGCATAATCCCTTTCATCGTCAAAGTACTGTTTTGCGAACTCGTCGTCATCCTGGCTCGTTCTGACTTTGCCGTTAACTACGCTTATGTATTTATCATCGATATGCTGCCAGTGGAAAACCTGTGCGCTGTCGATCAAAGTAAGCTGTTCATCAAATCGTCTCATAATTCTCCGTAAATAAAAACCCGTTCGGGTATTACCCGAGCGGGTCATTGGCTGTAATTATTCGGCTGCCGCTTCGGTCTGGGGATAGATGCTAACCTGCTTCTTATCTCTGCCTAAACGTTCAAAACGAACAATGCCATCCAGCTTCGCGTAGAGAGTATCATCGTCGCCGATGCCTACGTTCAGACCGGGATGAATTTTAGTGCCGCGCTGACGGACAAGGATATTGCCCGCTAAAACGAACTGACCATCCGCACGCTTAACGCCAAGCCTCTGAGCATGGCTGTCA
>JAEEGL014468164.1_pt1 | contig 51085 bp, 40 predicted proteins | sample 9134231 | NCBI WGS metagenome assembly JAEEGL01 (sample SAMN16246548, study PRJNA631951) | gut metagenome | biome: gut microbiome; feature: rumen; material: fiber-attached | host: Bos | place: Iran: Karaj | collected 2018-10
ACCAGCGGGCTGTTCCACCTTCTCGAAGAACTTGCTCTTGGGAGCCTTGCACTGGGGGCATTCGTCCGGAGCTTCCGGACCCATGTGCACGTAGCCGCAAACCTTACATACCCATACCTTCATATTGTGTCTCCTCTCCGCCCCTGGGCGGGTCTGATGTGTGAAAATGCCGGCGAGGCCGCTATGCCTTGAAGCTGTCCAGGGCCTCGTTGGGGCCTATCAGGAACAGCACATCGTTTTCCTTGAGCACGTAGTCGGCAATGTTACCGATCTTGGGCACGGACTCCAGCGGGTCGCGGATGGCAATCACCTGGATGCCGTACTTGTGGGTCAAGGACAAATCCTTAAGGGTCTTGCCCTGGAACTTCTCGGGGCAGACAATCTCGATAATGGAGAACCCTTCCATAAAGGGCAAAAAGTCCAGCATGTTGGGGCGGTTGAGCCGCTCGGCAAGGCTGATGGCGGAGTCCCTCTCAGGGTGGAAGATGTCGGAAACTCCCAGTTTTTCCAAGATGCTGGTATGGGCTGCACTGCTGGACTTAGCAATGATATGCTTGACGCCCAGTTCCTTCAGGTTCAGCACCGTGAGGAGCGAGGCCTGCAGGTTCTCGCCGATACACACGATTACAGAATCCGCCTTGTTCAGGGGGATAGACGCAAGTTGCTTGATTCGGGTGCTGTCTGCCACAATAGCCTGGGATACAGAGCTGGAAATGTCCTGCACCTTGTCGGGGTGGCAGTCGATGACCATCACGTCGTGACCCAAAGATGTCAGGTGCTTGGCCAAAAAGATGGCCGAGTTTCCAAGTCCGATAATTACAAATTGTTTAGAAGCCATATGAGGCAATGTAGTAAATTAGCCCACCATGATGTCTTCTTCGGCAAACCAGGTGGTATTCTGGACCCGTCCTGCCACAGCAGAAATCAAGAAGAGGGGGCCCATACGGCCAATGAACATCACACAGCAAATGACCACACGGCCAACGGTGGAAAGCTCACCGGTAAGACCCATGGAAAGCCCGCAGGTACTGTAGGCGCTTACCACCTCGAACAGGACCTTCAAGAAGGATGATTGTCCGGCACCGGAAACCCCGCCAGGAATTTCAGTACACAGGAGCAGCAGTGTCGCAAGTACAATAACCACGATGGCCACTACGAAAATTCGCACCGCCTTATCCACCGTGGTTTCGGGAATGGTCCGTCCAAGAACCTGGGTCTTTTCACGGCCCAGCAGGCGGTTAAAGCCCAAGAGCCCGATTACCGCCGCCGTAGTCACCTTGACGCCACCACCGCAGCTACCGGGGTTTGCACCGATGAACATAATAACGATAAAGAAGAACAGGGAACTTGCGCAAAGGCCCGACACGTCCACCGTATTCAAGCCAGCCGTACGGCTGGTAAAGGCCATGAACAGGGTGGTTTCCAATTTCTGGCCGATGCTCAGGTCGCTAAGGGCGTTACTCCATTCCGTAAGGCAGAACACCAGCACGCTAGCCACCACCACGAACAGGGTGCCGACAGTAGCGATGTGGGTATGGAGCGAAATCTTGCGGACCTTGTGCTGCTTAAAGTCAAACAGGTACCGCAGTTCCGTAACCGCCAAGAATCCAAAGCCACCTGCCAGGGCAAGCACACAGGTGGACAGGTTCACCACCGGGTTCAGCTGGAACTGCACCAGGGAATCCGGGAAAAGGGTAAATCCCACGTTGCAGAAGGAACTGACCGCCTGGAAAACCGAAACGAAAATGCGGTCGTAGAGCCTTGCCCCCGAGAACTGGGTAAAATAGACAGCTGCACCAATCAGCTCAAGGATAAAGGTAAAGGGCAGAACCGCCTTCAAAATTTTCGACGGGTCGATGTTTCCCTCTTGGGAAAACGCCGAAAGAAGCACGGACTGGTGGTTAAAGCCCGGATGCATACCCGCTAAAAGAATCAAGGTGGTAGATACCGTCATGATTCCAAGACCGCCCAGCTGCATCAGTACCAGCAACACCCAGTCCCCAAAGTGGGAGAACGTACTGCTGATGTCCAGCACAGAAAGCCCAGTCACGCATACCGCCGAGGTCGAGGTAAAGAGGGCTTCCAAAAAAGAAATCGGATGGTTCAGGGAAACAGGCAAAGACAAAAGAATCGCGCCCACTACAATGAGCAACAGGTAGCCCAACACCACCAGCGTGATGGGATTATTCTGCTTCTTCTTGACTACGGGACTCTCAGAAAAACGGGAGCCCTGGTACTTGGAGCGCAACATGTGCGCAAATATAGCAATACCACCTAACCCCTAAGTTTCTACATTTGGGGCCGTTATGAAAAACTTGCGCGCTATTTTGATGCCCGTTGCCATACTGCTCGGAATTCTTTTCCCGCAGGCGCATTTTTTGTCGCCCCTGATGCCGTTTCTCATCGGAATCATGATGTTCCTCACCTTCGTGACAAAAATCCCGCCCCAGACCCACGGCTACACCTTCAAGATTGAAATCCGCGCCTTTATCGTAAGCCTAATCCTTATCGCCCTCCTATGGGCGGCCGTTACTTTATTCAAGCTTCCGCGTGAAGTTCTTTTAGGAGGCGCCATCATCGCTCTGTGCCCACCGGCAAATGCGGCCCCGGCCATGGCCAAGATGCTGGGTGGCTCAGCATCCCTTGCCCTGAAGATATTCTTGAGCGGAAACCTGATCGCCTGCTTTTCTATCCCGCTGATTTTTGGCTACCTGACCGGCGCCGAGGCGAGCCTTTCCGAAATTGCCTGGAAGATTTTCAATTCTATCCAGCCCATCATCAGCATCCCGCTGGCATTTGCCCTTGGACTTAGGGCCTTCTATCCGGAGCTTGCCGACAAGGCCGCAAAGTTCCAGAAATACACCATGGCGGTATGGACATTTTCCGTTTTCATCATCTTGTCTAAAGCAAGTTTTGATATCCGCGCAATGGGATTCTCCGATCTGTGGAACAGTGGAAAACTCCCTTGGATGGCAGGAATCTCATTGGCATTATGTCTTCTACTATTCTGGCTGGGATGGTTCTGCGAAAGGAACCGGAGACCTATAGAAGGTTCCCAGAGCATGGGCCAGAAAAACACCACGCTGGTCATCTGGATTTCTACGCTGTACGCAGGCCCGGTGGTGGCACTTGCCCCCACCTGCTACGTTGTCTGGCAGAATCTGGTGCTCAGCTGGATGAGCCGGAAAAAGACCTAGCGGACACGCACCGTCTGGAACAGGCCGCCCATGCGGACAACGTAGTTTCCTGATTTCTGGATTTGCACCCGACTAGAGGCGCTATGGGCGACACCCTGAGCAACCAGACCTCCACGCATGTCGTAGACGGCCCACTTTGCGCCGGCCTTCATCCCGTGGATATCCAAAGTACGGCCCTGGACAGCCACCGAGAAGGCATTCAGGCGACCAGCCTCCCCATAACGGATAGATGCAGATTCCGTTTCCCTGGCCACTGGTAAGGACTTTTCCGGACACGTAGCAATTATCGACAGTACCATTCTTTTGGAAGGCAACTATAGGTCCAACAGAAACAGGATTGTTCTCGCCCCCGCCAACACCCTTACTGGCAGACGCGGCAATATCCACATTTATCAAATTCAGGTTTTTGACAGTCCCCCCGGAGAGGACTCCAACAAAGCCAACATTCTGAGCATTACACTTTGGCTTATTTTCGGGACATCTTTTATTTGCAATTTATCCAAACTTCTCCGAATCAAGGTACAAATTGGAAATGGAATACCCGTTTCCATCGAAGATTCCCCCAAAACTGACTGAACCGGTACCAACAGCAATAGGAACGAACAATTTGCCCCCCATATCCAAAGAGGCCTTAAGTTTCGCATTTATCTTGACTACGGTATCCTTTTTCTCTTTAAAGGGAACATTATTCACCGCATCCCTGAACCAGGCCAAGTTCGCCTCGTTTTCGATGAGGTAATATTCCTTTTTATCTATGGTTTCTTTTTTAGGTTCAGTCTTGGATTTTCCATCCCAAGCTGCAAAGGACTGACTCACCCCTGCAATCAAGAAAAACAGGGCCAGGGTTTTCACTATCGGGCAAGAGGCTCTTCTCATGGACATCTCCCTTTTTATTTAGCTTGAAAATAAATAAAAAAGGCAAATGTTCCAAAAAAATGGACAATAGGAAAAAAAATATGCCTATTGTCCCTTTTTTCAAATGTCAGATTGCACTATTCTAATTTGGAGTATTGCCCGATTCTCGCATGCGACGGCGGGCGCGGGAGCCAGGCCTGTTGCGACGGCGCTTTGGGTGGCCCGGCTTTTGGGGCTGTTCGGAATTTTGCGCAGGCTGAACCGGTTTTGGAGCAGGCTGCTTGGGAGCCTTGGAAGGGTTCTGCGCCGACTTCTCGCGGCGGGGGAAGCCACGGCCGCGGGCGTTCCGCATCTCGCTTTCAGGAGTCTCTTTCTGCGGTGGCGGAAGTTTCTCGAATATAGCCTTGTCTCCTTCGGGTATTTTTACTTTGGTCAGCTTTTCGATAGCCCTCAGGTCCTGCTCCTCATCGGGAGCGCAGAACGAGATAGCGATGCCATCCTTGCCGGCACGAGCCGTACGGCCTATGCGATGCACAAAAGTCTCGGGAACATCGGGCAGGTCGTAGTTGAACACGTGGGAGACATCATCCACATCGATACCCCGGGCAGCGATGTCGGTAGCCACCAGCACCCGGATCTTCTCATCCTTGAAGTTCTTCAAGGCCTCTTGACGGCGAGTCTGGCTCTTGTTGCCGTGAATGGCGGCGCACTTGATGCCCGCCTTTTCCAGCACGCGGGTAATCTTGTCGGCGCCGTGCTTGGTACGGCTGAACACCAGTACCTTCTTCATCTCGGAGTGTTCAAGCAAAAGCTCCTTCAGGAGCGCACCCTTCCGGCGCTTGTCGATGCGATACAGTTCTTGACGGATGCGCTCTATAGGCGTGCTCTGGGGCGTAACCTCTACCCGAACCGGGTTCGGACGCAGAATGGTGGCAGCCAGCTTAGTGATGTCATCGGGCATGGTGGCGCTAAAGAACAAGTTCTGACGCTTTTGCGGAAGCAGTGCCACCACCTTGCGGATATCATGGATGAACCCCATATCCAGCATACGATCGGCCTCGTCCAGCACAAAGAATTCCAGGGCCTTCAAGGAAACGGCCTTCTGTCCGATAAGGTCCAGCAAGCGGCCCGGCGTGGCCACAAGCACATCTACGCCACGGATCAAGCTGTTCTTCTGGGAGGCATCCCCCACACCGCCAAAGATGCAGGTGGTAGAGATAGCCGTAAACTGAGCGTATTGCTTAAAGCAATCCGCCACCTGGATGGCAAGCTCACGAGTGGGGAGCAGAATCAGAGCCCGGCATGTCTTAGGCGCACGAAACTTCCCGGAATCCAGAAGAAGCTGCAGAATTGGGAGAGCAAATGCCGCCGTCTTTCCTGTTCCCGTCTGGGCAATTCCAAGCAGGTCCTTGCCCTCGAGCAAACTCGGGATGGACTGTTCCTGAATAGGAGTGGGCTGTTCGTAGCCTACGGCACGGACCGCACGCTGCAAGGGATTTGCCAGGGGGAGTTCAGAAAAAAGCATGGGGCCAAATTTAGAAAATAAATATTAGCCCCTAAAGTTATTTCTGCAAATTCAGGCTGGCGTTGGCAGCGCCGTACAGGCTGATGCTATAATCCTTGATGATGTACACCGGGATCTTGTTCAAAAGCGGGCGGATGTTCGGGTTGTAGTTCTTCTCAAAGTACTTCATGAACAGATTGTCGCGTTCCAGCCAACGCAGGTCCTTCTGCACCGTACCGCCAGCCAGGTAGAAACCGCCAAGAGGCAAGAACAACGTAGCGGCATCGCTTGCGAAGCGGGCCAGCATCTTCACGAACAGGCGCATCATTTCGGCTGCCACCGGGTCGGTATCGCTGGCGCGGCTGATATACTTGGGACGATCGTTGGGTTCGGTCTCCTCGATCTTCTTGAAGGCCTCGTTATCGGGAACGCCGCGAGTTTCCTTCCACCATTCGTACATATTGCGCAGCCCCATACCGGACACGAGAGGTTCCACGCCGGGGACCATGCCAATCTTCTTTTCCATATAGTCGTGGAATTCCTGGGAATCCTTGTCAAAGGGAGCGAAAGTGGAATGTCCGCCTTCTGAAGAAGCGGGGATGTACTTCTCGCCGTCAAAAGCGAGGAAGCCAACGCCCATGCCGGTACCTGGGCCGATAACTGCCTTGGTGGCCTTCTGCGGCGCGGGCTGGCTGCCGTCGGTATGAGTAAGCTTGAAAATCTGCTTGGGGTCATCCACGTCCAGCGTCGGTATGCCGTAGCTGATGGCCATGAAATCGTTGATGACAAGGGTCGGGATTCCCGTCGCAGCACTAAGGGCATCGCCATCTACGCTCCAAGGGAGGTTGGTCATGACGCACTTGTTGTTTGCCACCGGGCCCGCAGCACTGATGCACACGTGGCTGGGCTTGAGGTCAGCACTATTCTCAGCCGCAATCCGAAGCGTCTCGCGAATGGGGGCTTCCAGGCCGTCAATATCCTTGGAGGGGCAAACCGTCTCGAGGATCAGCGTGAACTTGCCGTCCTTATAGCCCACCAGGCCGAGGTTCGTGTTGGTGCCACCAATATCGCCTGCCAAAACCAGGCGATCAAACTTTGCATCGGGATTAAGCCATTTGATTTCCATAAAAAACTCCGGGTTATACGTGAGGAATATAGGAATTGTTTTGATTTTCTACATTTCTCGCGATGAAAAACAGTGCTACAATCTGGCACATACTGGCCGTAATTACCGTGACCTTCTGGGGCACGAGCTATGTGAGCACCAAAGTTTTACTGGAACATGGCTTCACCTCCGTGCAGGTGTTTTTCATCCGGTTTATCTTTACCTACCTACTTCTTCTGTTGGCGTGCCACCGCAAGCTTTGGGCGCAAAGCGCAAAAGACGAGCTCATTCTTTTTGTAAGCGGCATTGCCGGCGGTACGCTGTACTTTTGGGCTGAAAACACGGCCCTCACCCTGTCGCCATCTTCTAACGTGTCCCTCATCGTCTGTACCAACCCGCTGCTCATCATGATTTTTGGTGGGCTCCTGTTCAAAAGCGAGCGGCTCAAGTCCAGACAAATCCTGGGCTCCCTGCTAACCTTCGTAGGGATGGTGCTGGTGGTCCTCAACGGCAAGTTCATATTGAAACTTTCGCCCCTAGGAGATTTCCTCGCCTTTGCAGCAGCCATCCTCTGGACCATCTACTCCCTGAGCCTCAAGCCCTTCAAGGCGCGGTACAGCACCCTGTTCATCACCCGAAAAATTTTTTTCTACAGCATTGTCAGTTCCATCCCCCTCATGGCGGCAGAACACCTGCAAGGGCGATCCATTCCCTGGGAAAACTTTGCCGAACCCGTGGTGACGCTGAACTTTTTGTGCCTTTCCGTATTCTCATCCCTGTTCGGCTACCTGGTGTGGAACAAGGTCCTTGAAAGAATCGGGACAGTCCTTGCCAGCAACTACATCTACGCCATACCGCTGGTCACCATCATCACAGCCCTTGTGACCATCGGAGAACGCATCACTCCCATGGCCTGGGCCGGGGCTGTCGCAATCGTCTCGGGAATGGTCATTGCAGAATACAAAAGCAAGCTATAACTTACCTATTTCTTACGAAACAGCCGTTTTGGACAATATGTCCACAGCGTAAACAAAACCGACCTATGAATTTTTAGCGGTTCAAGTTATATTTACTATGGGATAACAACAAAAAAGGATTGAGTATGAATATCTTGAAAAAGACCGCCGTGCTTGGCTTGGCCATTGCGGCCAGCGGTACGTTCGCCTTAGCCGCCCTACCTAAGGCGTCCACACTGGTAGAACCCATGGGACTAGGATTCAACATCGGAAACTCCATGGATGTTCCAGGCAACCCCACAGGCTGGGGAAACCCATTCCCCTCTCAAGACCTAATGGATTCCATCAAGGCTGCCGGTTTTTCCACCGTTCGCATTCCCTGCGCCTGGGACAGCCACGCTAGCGGCGGCGTTATCAACAGCAGCTGGCTGGATTCCGTGAAAACGGTTGTCGATTACGCTATCAGCGCAAACCTCTATGTTATCTTGAACATCCACCACGAAGGGAACGGCGGATGGTTCCAGACGCATATCGGCACAAGTGTCGATGACAACGTCAACACCAAGTTGAACAACTACTGGACCCAAATCGCAACCAAGTTCAAGGATTACGATGAGCACTTGCTTTTTGCCGGTGCGAACGAACCGGGTTCCAACATTGGCAACGAGAACATGACTCAGGCACACGTAAACACGCTTATGAGTTATTACCAGACATTTGTCAATGCGGTACGTGCCACAGGCGGTAACAACGAAACCCGCACCCTGATTATCCAGGGGCCCAACACCAATATTGACAACTCCGTAAAATTTGCGACCACGAACCTGTTCCCTACCGACAAGGATAATCAGCAGGGCTACCTGATGTTCGAAGTCCACTACTACGATCCCTACCAGTACACGCTTATGGGAACCCCACAAAATTGGGGCGCTGATGAGGAAATCCTCCCCCAATACTATTATGGGGCAGACTTTATCGGGACCGATCCTAAACGGAATGCGGGCTACAACGCATGGGCACATTCTGTGGACCAGAATTACTACACCAACGCCCACGTAGAAACACAATTTTCCAATATGAAATCCAGTTTTACCGACAAGGGCTATCCTGTAATTATCGGGGAATACGGGGCAAACATCCGTACACCGGACCTTACCTGCGATAATCTAAAGCGCCATATGAACGGGCGAGTCCTTTGGCACAAAGATGTAGCGACAGCAGCAAAAAAATACGGCCACGTTCCCGTCTTGTGGGACATGGGTAATGAAAAAGAAGAATATGACAACATGGCATACATCAGGCGCCAGTCATCTTACGGTACCGTCGGTGCCATTGTGGACTTGGACGTTATCAACGCCCTTCGTGAAGTCTATGGGTTGTCAGCAATTCAAGGAACTAGCCTCATAGAAAAAAAGACGCAAGGCTGCAGTTCTTCCGGAAACAATCCTGAAGGACAGTCCGGAGGGAATCCCGAAGGGAAATCCGAGGGAAATCCAGATAATCAATCTACCACCATTGCAAAGGCCACTTCCATTTCCCAAAACGTTCATCTCTCTGTTGAAAATGGTATGGTTACAGCAAGCTTCAACGCCATTACCGCAGGTCGCACAACAATCACTCTCATGAACAGCCTGGGCCAGGTCATTGCAAGCAAAGACATGAACGCTGCCCGCGGCACCAACAGCGTCTCGCTGAAAGCAAGCTACCAAGGCACCGCCTTCTTGGTCATCCGTCAGGGCAGCCAGAAGATGGTCAAGGCCATCCGCCTGAAATAAGCACAGAATTGCGAATACAAGCGAAGCCCCCGATACATCGGGGGCTTTTTTATTAGATTCCCGCATTCGCGGGAATGACAAGAAGAGTGAATTTACTTCACCACAATCTTCTTCGGGGCAAATCCTTGGACGTGTACCAAGTAGATTCCCTTAGGCAAGGACGTCAACTGCACAGTATTGGCAGCATCCGACAGGACAATGTTCATCACCACCTGACCATGCACATCCATCAGGCGGAAATTTCGCTGGGCAGGGCTTGCGAAAGACACCTGCAGGGTGTTTCCGGACTGCAGAACCGAGAAACCTGCGACGGAGGCAATCTGATAAACGCCGTCGGTTTTCTTGCCTCCCCTGCTCCTGGAACTAGAAGACTTTTCGTCAATATCCTCAATATCCGTGTCTGAATTTCCAGAAGAGCTGGAGACATCCGTATTCTTTGCGGAACTACTAGAAGAGCCATCCAAGCCAGAAGAACTGCTGCCACCCTGACCCGAGGAACTTGAAGTCGGAATTACAACTTTTGCCGGATGTTCATCGTAGCGAGTCGCCAAAGCCATCAGGTACCACGTGGCATGGGGTAGCCACTGTTCTTCCCAGCGCCAGGTCTGCCAATCGGCCACATCCTGGCCAAGCCCCGCAAGGTCACTTTGAATCGCCGACACATCATCCCATGCAATTCCCGAACCATCCATATTCTTGCCGGTAATACCGTTGGCTATGCCGCCTTTAAACGTTGTACTTGAATAGGATTGATAAACTGGCGGATTCTTTGTACCAACACCTTTCATCATACTAACATCATATGGGTTCTTTCCAAGAATCCAGTCCAGCTGATCTGCCGCATACTGGAATGCTTTCACCGAATCTTCGTAGCCAAGCATTCTAGAAGCATATACGGCGGCCGAAGCCAAAGAACCTTGGCGCGCACTTTCCCCTTGGAACCAGTACCCAGTTTCGTTGTCATGGGGAATAAAGAAATTCGTCTGGAGTTTGCCGAGCGTTTTAACCACCTGCTTCGCATAACCGAAATGATTGTTTTGGCGGTCCGTCACGCTAATCATCCAGTCCAGATGTTTCTTGATAGCCTCGGCGGCTTTTTTCATCAAGACCTCGCCAGGATTGACACAGTTTGCCTCTGGCGGGCAGGGTTCATACGCAATGTTGTTCTCCATTTCTATGTAACGAAGCAAAGCCACCACAGGAAGCCCCGCATCGCTGGCATGGTAAAACGGCCTGGTCTTATCGTTGTCACTCCAGAAATAACCTTCGTCACTCAGGCGGCCAATCAGGTGTTCCGCCCTCTTGCGAGCAGCAGTCATGTATTTGGATAGGCCTGTGGCAATGGAAAGTTCCGTTGCCGCCATAAGAGCCGTATAATCGTCGATGATATTTTCCTTTTTATCATCGCAATAAGCACAATCCCCACCCAAGGTCTGCTTACTTTCCAGATGATCGAAGCCGGTCTTGGCGGCGGCCAAATAATCGTCCGAGGTGTAGTCGCCACCCTTCCCTAACGTAGAGGCTCTGGCCAAAGCCGCAATGGCCATTCCGCCACCTTCGCGGTAGGCAGCCTGGTAATTGGCGGACATCGTTCCGGCACTACCCGAAAAGGCGCACAGATTCCAGCCGCCATCGGATGCGCTCCACCCATTAAAGACGGTGGTATAGAAATACCCATCATCACTCAGCATACGTACTAAAAAATCAGCACCCCAGAGGGCCTCGTCAAGGGCAAAGCCTCCACTTGTGGCCGTGGTTACGGCCGTAGGGATATGCTCGTTGGCGTGCGCAAGAACCCAAACCGTCAAGGGAATTTGCTGAGGATTCATGTAGTTGGCGTAAGACAAATGAGAAAGGTAGGTACCATAGTCACCGGAGGCGTCACTCCAACCGCCGTGAACATCCTTTTTCTGGCTGCTTCCATAAATCGTCGCACTTTTATGCCCCGTCATGGTGTTACGATCCAGTCGGAAATAATTGAGCACAAGCCCAAGAGTCGTACTCGCCAGGTTTTTGTCTGCAACGGTTATGGTTTTCGATGTTACGGTGTTTCCGTCATGCTCAAATTCAATAGTGTAGTCCCCCGGTGTTTTAATTTGGGAAAAATCAAGATTGTAATAGACGGTAAAACCATTGGTCCACTCCGTGGGAACCGACCCATAGCCAAAGATTCCCGAAGCAACCGACGCGCCATCCTTCTTGATGGTATATTCCACATAGGTCAACATCTCGCTGGATTCCACCACCAAGGACTTTGGCAGGTCGGAATCATAGCCCGCGACATTATAGTGGAACGAGGTGACAGCGCCGGCAAGGGAAGCCGCACTCAAAAATAGGGGAAAATAAAGTTTACGCATAATCTAAATATATATACGAAACTCCAATTTTCCTAGAAAAGAAATGTTTAACAAAACTTCTTGGCGAAGATTGCGGTTTTTTATGCAAAAATCGCCGATTTACGCCCCAAATTCCTGGTCATCTAGAATAAATTCGTTGGCAACACTGTCCTTTTTCTGTTCCGCCGTAGCATCTAGGGCTTCTGCATGGCCACGGAGTGCCGCGAAGGGGTGGAAAATCTTAGCGCGGTCCTCCATGCTCATGCGGGGGTGCTTCATGAGAAAATTCCAATCGTTGCGCGGGTAAGGCAGGTCAATAATGTCTTTGTAGTCGGTCATGCCTTGTGCCCTCCGATCTGACCGTTCCGTTCGATAGTGGTGGCGCCCTCCTGCAGGTCCATGCCCTTCACGATGGCGTTCTTGCCGAATCGCTTCTTGATGAGCAGTTCCGCCTTCAGGCGTTTCTTTTCGCGCTCCTGCATCTGCACGTCGGTGAATAGGTCGTACTGGGTATGACTTTCGTCTGCCAGATTGATGGCCACCAGGTTCAGCTTGCGTACCGTCAGTTTCGGGTCTACAATCCTGTCAAAAAGCCTCATCGTGGCATCGGCCATTACCGACTGGGAGCTGGTGTAATACCCGATGTTCGCCGTACCGTGGGCAGGCTTGGGCACTGTGCGTCCATAAAAATCCTGCACCGTCTCGCCGAAATAAATGCCCTTGTCCACATTCTCGCGGTCATACTGTACCGTAAGTACCATGCCGTTACACACCAAAGAATGCTCCACCAGGGCCATGGATACCGTATCCACCATCTCGCGGACCACAAGGCGGGCCTTGTCGAAGGGGTACGGGTCCTGCAGAACCTGACCCTCCCCCGTGCTGCGGGAGCGGGGCTTTGCCTTCTTGATGTCGGCGATAGTGCAAGGCTCGTAACCCCAGGCGTGGTCAATCAGGATTTCGGCATTCACGCCAAAAAGCTTGTACAGGCCTTCCGGATTCTTGACGCTTACACGGGCGATGTCCCCCATAGTGTAAATTCCGCGGCCGCCATTCAGGTAGCATTTTTCCAGGCGTTCCGCAATCCCGCGGCCCACCTGCCAAAAGCTAGTTATGGGGCGGTGAGACCAAAGTTGCCTACGGTAACCCATCTCGTCCAATTCCGCAATGCGAACGCCGTCGGCATCGGCCTCCACATGCTTAGCCATCACGTCCATAGCAATCTTGCAGAGGTACAGGTTTGTGCCGATGCCGCCTGTAGCCGTAATTCCCGTAGTGGCAAACACGTCCTGAATGATGGTCTTCACCAATTCCCTGGCTGTCTTCTTATACAGCTTCAAGTATTTCGTCAAGTCCAAGAAGCATTCATCGATGGAATAGGCGTGGATATCTTCGGCGCTTACATACTTCAGGTATACATTGTAGACCTTCGTGGAATACTCCACGTACTTGGCCATCTGGGGTTTTGCAATCAGGAATTCCACCTTCTCGCCGGTGCGCCGTTCCACCTCGCGGACCTTCTGATTTACCTCAAAAAGCCGCGCCCGCCCGGGAATCCCGTAGGCCTTCAGCGCAGGCGTCGCCGCAAGGCAAATGGTCTTTTCGGTACGGCTCTCGTCAGCCACCACAAGTTTTGCCTTTAAAGGGTCAAGGCCACGGAGAATACATTCCACCGAGGCAAAGAAAGACTTGAGGTCTATGGCGGCGTAGGTGCGGGAGGGCATGAAATCAGCGGATAATCTTGTAGCGCATCTTCATGGCCTTCAGTGAGGTTCTTCCCCCAATCTGAGCAGCAGGCTTTGCAAAGTGACCAAGCCTTTCGGTACCATATCCAGCAGTGCGCCTATAGGTCGCCGAGCTAGCCAATTCAACAGCCTTTTCCATTTGCGCCTTTCTGGTTTCTATTTCAAAATCGGGAACTATTCCCAAATCATGGTAAAGCTTCCAATCCTTATCATAGGAATACATTGCCGTAATAATTGCCAGTCCTTCAGGCATGGCAATGGGGATATCCTCGTCTTCCTCCCCCTTAGCAATCACGGCCTGCGCAATCTGCTTTCCGTAAGTCAAGGTTCCCACCACAGGGGACTTCTTATTGGAGGCAATAGCCGAAAGCATCAATTCCGCACAACTGGCCGACCACTCGTTTGCAAGTATGACAACATATCTGTCTTTTGCACTTCCATCCTCATCTGCAACAACAGCCATAGTATCCAATTTCTGGATGTACTTCTGCTTACCATCAACCAAAATAGAATCCATATCGGAAAAAATATCTATGACAATAGTATCTCCTGCAGAAAGGAATTCTCCTGCGGCATTGATACAATGTTCTGTATCCCCACCACCGTTATTGCGCAAATCTATGATGGTGGACTTTGCCCCCGCTGTCTTTTTCAGGGCTTCGGCAAATTCCCCATAAGTACCCGAATCATTCAAAGTCTTACTGTCAAATTCCGTTATCTTGATAATCGGTATGTAATCGCCCATACCATCTTCTTCGTAATGAAGGTATACCGTAGGAAGCCTGCCTGTTTCTTCAACAACAACCTTAACCGTAACAAGGTTGAACTGATCCGGAGAAGATGCCGTTGGACTGAGCGGACGAGCTATGCTCAGCATAATCGTATCTCGACCAGAATATTTTTCATAGGCCATCATTAGGTCATCCATAGAATAAAGGTCGCCTTCTTGAATACCGAGGTTCCTGGCCCCTTCAGTCACCGATGTCACAACAAACAGTTCCGCGTCAAATTCATCATAGGGAGCAGATTCTATCCCAACTATCTTCAAGCCTTTTTCGGATTCTTCAATAGCTGCCAGTATTGTTGGGGCCAATGTCGGATCATAATAACGCGTGTAGGGGTCATCCATCTGGTTGTACATATAGCACACGTCAAAGTACCCCTTGGTACAACTCTTTTCTCCGAAAGCATTCTTGCTATCCAAAGCGGAGCCCTCACCGACGTAGGCTTCAACACTATCCTCTATCTCGTTACGGGTATGTCCATAGATATAAAACAAGTCCAGCAGGGTGTAATTGGCGGACAATTCTTTTGAAGGGACGAGTTTTACCGGGAAATCATCCTCTGACCCCGTATCAGAAGGCGACTTGTGCGTACACGCCGACAATAACAATGCCGAGCATACCAGTACACCAACGAAAAGAAGTTGCATTGTCTTCATATAAGCATCCTTACCAGTCCTTGCGCTTCACCTTACCAGTCCTTAGCGGGTCTGGCCTGGCCGCGAATGGGTTTCCAGGGTTTACGTTCGCCGTTCTGTTCGTCAAAATCTTTTAGCAACTGGGCGGCCTCTTCAGGGCTCATCTCCCCCATGGGCACGGGCTGCTCTTCGGGCTCCTCACCACCGTCATTAGAGGAATCGCCCTCACTATCGCTGGAGTTTTCCTCCGGTTGTTCGGGCTGCTGTTCGGGCTGTTCACCGGCACCGCCCTCGCTATCGGAGCTTCCCGCATCCGAGCTACTGGACTGACCGTCCTGACCATTCTGCTGATCCTGATTCTGGTCTTCGCCGCTAGAAGAACTCTGGCCATCGTCCTTGTTCTGATCCTGATTTTGATCTTGGTTCTGGTCCTGGTTGTTATCCTGGTTCTTGTCGTTCTTCTTGTTCTCGTTTTTCTGCTCGTCCTTGGCCTCGTGAATACGGTCTAGGAGCATCTGCAATTTTTGATCATTAGGGTAATATTGCAGGCCTTCGTTACAAGTAATCTCTGCAGAAGGCAAACGATTTTCAATATACTGGAAGGCGGCATCGCTGTAGTAGGCGCTGGCGCTCTTGGGGGCAGCGAAGGCGGCGACAGACAACACCAAAATCATAACAATGGACCCTATCGCTTTGCTCCAGGGTGACAACCGCTTGTAATCTGACACTCGTTGTCTCATCATCAGATTACCTCCAGGTCGTTGTCGGTGTTGCTGGCGTCAATCTTGGCCTTGGGCTTGCGGCCGGCCTTGATCTCAATAACATCATCAATGCGCTGCACGTGGCCGCTGAGCTGGCCTGCCGTCTCATCTTCGGCAATCAGGTTTTCCAGCATTTCCTTTGCTTCGGCGTACTTGCCGTCCTTGCAAAGCTGCAATGCCCGAGCCAGAACTTCCTTCGCCTTTTCACTCAGGGGCGGTTGTTTCTGATCGTTGTCCTGGTCCTGATTCTGCTCCTGGTTCTGCTTCTGCTTATCCAGTTCTTCTTTCAGCTTGCGCTGAACAATCTCCACATTCTTCTTGGCATTTTCGAAACCGTTATCTAGGTCTATAGCCTTCTTCAGATAGGCCACTGATTCTCGCCAGGCGGCAATGCGTTCGCTACCTTCCGAGGACTTTTCACCTATGCGAAAATGGGTATTGGCCAGATTATAGGCCGCCTTTGCCGCCATTTTCTTGTCAGGCATACGTACGGCGCTTTCCAACTCTTTCTTGGCCTCATCGTAGTTGCCCAGCTTATACTGGCAAGTTCCGATATTGTAGAACAGAAGCGGATTTGCAGGCTCCGCCTCGCGGGCCTTCATATACTGAGCCAGAGCTCCAGCGTAATCGCCGTTCTTGAACAGTTTATTGCCGTCGTTTATCGGCCTTGCCCACAAGACCGCCGACAGCACACATACCACAATCACAAAAAAACGCATCTTTGAGCCTTCGCCTTCAAGTTCCTAGAATATACAAAAAAGCACCCCCAAAAACTTATTTTTAAAAGAAAAAGGCTTACCATTACCAAAATATTATTAATTTATCAATCTACAGCAAAACCCCATATGTCTATAGCTCATGAGAAACAATAAAGCAACCTCCTTCTTCTTAATTTGGGGAAGCATTTGCCTTTTCGCCAATCTGCTTTGCACAAACGCCTCCGCCTTTGGCGGAGACCAGGGCTATTGGGCAGACTGGATTCAAAAATTGGCCAATGGCGGTTTTGAAAGATTCAACGGGAACTACCCGCCCCTCTATGTCTTCTGGCTTTGGATCGTATCTAAGATATACGTCCTTGCCGATATTCCCGTCGACAAGACATTTATGCTGAAATTCCTTTGCCTATGGCCCATCTATTTTGCCCATCTCGGACTTGTGGACCTTATAAGCAGAATTGTCGCAAAGGCAAATATCGAGCCCTTCAAGGCACACTTTATACTCGCGCTGATAGCCCTGAACCCAGCCCTTTTACTGGACGGTCCCATATGGGGGCAAGTTGACTTGTTCCCCTGTATATTCGGAGTCGCAGCCCTCTATTGCATCAACTTCAATCGCAAAATCAAGTACGCCTCCCTATTCTTTGCCCTGGCGCTCCTCGCAAAATTCCAGATGATCCTTCTGCTTCCCGTATTCGGTGGGATATTCATCCGCCGCTACAAGGTTTCCTGGAAGGGGCTCCCCGGAATGGCCATAGCGATAGCCCTCGTTTTCTTGCCCTTCATCATTTCTGGGAACCTGTCCGGTATGCTATCCAGGGCGTACGTCAATACGACAAGCCAGTACCCCTTCGCGACCTACAACGCCGCAAACCTCTGGATGCTTACGGTCGGAAATCTGAGCCATGACACCACTCCATTTTTCAACCTTTCACCCGACGGTATCGGCTTCTTGCTTTCTCCCGCCTGGATTGGCAAAATCCTCTTTGTCATTATTTCCCTCTATATCTTGAAATGCGCCCTGTTCACCAAAACACTTCACCGGACTTTTGAACTGGCCACATGGAGCGCCTTCGCCTTTTTCCTGGTACTGCCCGGAATGCACGAGCGCTATCTTCTCTACGCGGTTCCCTTCGCATGCATCTGGCTCGCCCTGAATTCCCGTAAGGCTTGGCCATGGGCAGTATCCATCACCACCCTATGCGCCATGAACATCTCCATTATCAACGGGTTCCACGGGGGTGACCTTTGGCCTTGGGTATCCTGGATTGCCGTAATCCTCTTTATTGTTGCCGTCATCCATACGCTGGCACCGCGCCTGCTCCCGTTTATAGCATCCCTAATTTCAAAAATTTCCATTCCCGCCTTTGCGCCCTACGTTCTGCTGAGTGTCATCCTGGTCCTGGAACTTTCGTGCAACATAAAAGACGCCATGCCGCTAGAACAAGAACTGATGGACAATCAAATCTATCTGACCGATATTTCGATAGACCACTTTACCCAGGAATACAAGACTCCCCGAATCGGCAGGAGCGTCGAAGGTAAAACCCTTACCGTCAAGAACCGCCAATACACCCATGGTATCGGTTCCCACGCCCACTCCGAATTGTTTTTCTACTTGCCCAACAATGCCAAGAGCCTCAAGTTCCTCGTAGGTGTCGATGACGAAGTTTCAGGCGGCGGAAACGTAAAGTTCATAGTCAAATCTGAAGAGAAGGAACTCTGGTCTAGTGGAGTTGTCCGCGGCAGTATGCCACCCATCCCCGGCAAGGTCGATGTTTCCGGACTTGACCACATCATTCTGGAAATAGACGCGAATGGTGAAAATTCCTACGACCACGCCGACTGGCTGAACCCGATTCTCACGCTAAAGAAATAGCTATGCGTCACCTGCCGTTCTGGATTATTCTACTTATCGGCATTTTCGCCCGAACATTTATGTTCGGCGAAGTTCCGGGGGATATCAACCAGGATGAAGCCTTTGCTGGTTACAACGCATGGACGCTGATGCATCACGCCACCGATTCCTTCGGATATCGGATGCCCGTTTATCTTACGGCATGGGGTTCCGGCATGAACGCCCTGGAATCCTACCTGATGATTCCCTTTGTCGCTCTGTTCGGGTTGAAGGTTTGGGCAATCCGTTTGCCTATGGTCATCGTGGGAATACTCTCCCTTGTAGCCCTATACAAGATGGTACTGCATTTCTCCGATAAAAAAACAGCCCTCGCTACGCTCCTTTTCCTTGCCATTTGCCCCTGGCATATTATGCTTTCACGATGGGCCCTCGAATCTAATCTGGCCCCCGGATTTGTCCTGTTCGGTTTGTTCTTTTTTATAAAGGGGCTCGACAAGCCCAAGTTTTTAATACCCTCGGCACTTTGTTACGGGCTCTCCCTGTACGCCTACGCCACCATCTGGACCGCCGTTCCCTTTATCATTCTCGCAAGCGTCCTTTACGCCATATGGACCCGCTCCCTGAAAATGAACAGGTATCTCTGGATTTCCTTGGGCATCCTCGTCGTGCTTGCCTTGCCACTGGCCCTTTTCCTGATGGTCAACAAGGGAATCATCGCCGAAATCCGCCTGCCATTCCTGAGTATCCCCAAGCTTGTCTATCTGCGGGACAGCGAAATCTCGTTCAGGGGCATACCTGAAAACATTGCAAACCTCTGGAATATCCTCCGAACACAAAGCGATGGACTTCCTTGGAACCAGATTAGAGGATACGGAATCTTCTACGAGGCGACGCTTCCCTTTTTCATTGTCGGGTTTATTGCTTCGCTTAGGTACGCCATCCTGGACATACGTCACCGTAAACTCGGTCTGAACGTTTTTGTCCTTATCTGGCTATTGGCAGGTTTTTCTATCGGTGCCCTCATACACGTGAACATCAACCGAGTAAACCTGCTTTTTATTCCTATGGTTATCCTTGCCATGCAGGGGATACTCCTTACGTTCAACTACATACACCCTAAAACCATCATTATTCCTCTTGTAGCCTATCTTTTCTGTTTTGCAGGCTTCGAAAAGAACTACTTCACCATTTACAAAGAAGCCATCGGGCATAATTTCTGCAACGGTCTGGAAAAAGCTGTAGAACTGGCCTCTTCAAAGGCCCCCGATAATACCCGAATTGTCGTGGATCCCGGCACCAGCTACCCACGAATTCTATTCTTCGGGAAAGTCGATCTGGAATCCTACCTTTCGACAGTTAAGTACACGAATTTTCCCAGCGCCTTCCTGTACGTGTCTTCCTTTGACAAATACATTTTCACCGACAGGATTATTCCCTCTCGCCACAATCACGTTTACCTGCTAGAAAACAAGGATGATCGCTCATCCCTGCTGCGGAAGCTGGGATACCAGGTGAAAATCTCCGGGGATTACGTAGTCGGCTACAAAGACTAGCCGACTACAGGCTCAACATCAGCAAAGACGAGCACACAACAAAGACGGCCACCGTAATGCCGCCAAGCGCCCTTATTTTCAGGGACGTCCCCTCTCCGCTTATGCCGGTGGCAACCCAAGGTAGGCAACTCAGCAAGACCGGAATAATAAAGCGGAAATCGTTACTGCACGAGTAGGGAATTTGGATGCGCAAGGCAAAGACAGCCGCAAAGAAGAATATTGCCTGAGCAACGAGCAGAACGTTGATCTTGCTCAATTTAAGTTTGCTCAGACCTCGAATCCCAAAACCAAGCAAGGCAAGGAAGCTGGCGCTTATGAGGGTGGCGAGCCAATTCCCTGCAGGAGTAGTCAACAGGCGGAATTCCCCAAACAACGATGTCTTGGCAAGGTAATTCCAAAAGAACTGGCGACCCAATGCGTCGTTCCATGGACTAGTGTAGGGATTTGTCAAGAACGAACGAATGTCAAAAAACAGGAAATTTCCAGGACTGTTATTGACGTAGACCACGCTATTCACATCCACTTCGTTAACGTTTCCTACCACACTAGCAGTGGCTACGCGGAACACGACAATAAGGCCAGTAATCACAAAGATTCCTATAGAAACCCATTCCAGCCTTGAAAGGCCCTTTCTCACTCTCGGAATGGCGCTCATGAGGATGGAGAAAACGACAATTCCAAAGGTAATGGCCGCAGTTGATTTAACCCAATAGGCTATTGCGGCCACAATTACCGACGTTAAAAGGTATTTGCCCTTATTTGTCTTGAGGTAGCAAATGCACGCCCACAAGGCAACAACATGCATAGCGCAAAAGAGGACATCGTTGCCTATTCTTGGAGACGCTAGGATAAAGCCCGGCCAAAGACTCCACAACAGAGCCGCAATATAGCGGGTCCCTCCCCAAAGGCTCTCCCGAATGCAGGCCATGCCAAAGGCCAAGGCCACTAGGGAAACAAAGATGTCAAACCACATCACGACCCTTAGCGAATCGAGACTAAGCCAGCGAGAAACATTCCAGAAACCGGCACTAATGGCGTGGTACACCGGCGGATGGTAGCATACAAAGCATTCATCGGATTTGGGAATGTGATGATCCATCGCAATAATTTCAATATACTTGGCATGGGCCTCTACGTCATGGCTACGTTCATTGTACGCCGTTTCCTGCGTATAGACCACCCGTATAAACATGCCCAACAAGAAAATTATCAGTAAGCGCCGGTCAATATTGAACCTCATTCCAAAAAGGAAAATGCTGCAGCCCACCAAAAGGAAAAACGCCACGGAAAGAACGGTAAACAAAACGCTCTTCGGATGGAATTCAAAATTCATTCCCCCAAGCCCACCTTTATTCCGAATGGACAAGTCTAAATGATATTTCGACGTGTTCGAGCCTAAATGCTTATGTATTTCGGAACTGGATAAAACGAATCCCTTGCCAAAATCACAATGTCCCGGATATTTCTCGAAAGGAATCTTTGTTCCGTTGATAGAAAAGGAGAGAACGCAATCATCCGGATGTATTTCCATATCAAATGTCTTGACAGCGCCGGCGTCCACATCCATTTCAACACCAAAGACCTCGCCCTTATGCATAGGGATACTTACCAGCGAAGACACCTCTTTGTTTTCGCCATTCCTATGCAAGACTACATTATCTGTCTTGGGGCAAAGAAGCCAATAAACGACCGCTATGGCCAACGCCCCCAGCAGCAGAAATAATTCCCTATACTTTAAAATCTTTCTAGGCATTTTTCCCTTCGTGGTAATCTTCTTCGCTGTTTACGTTCCAGAGGGCCGTCTTGTCCGTAGAATTCTCGCGGATACACTTTACCACCTCCATAGCGGCAAGCATGCTATGGTCCATATTGTTGTACTTGTGCATACCGTTGCGACCCATCAGGAATAGATTCTCCACCGGGTCCACGTACTCACGAATCCTGCTAAACTCGCCGTAGGTACCGAAATAGGCGGGGTATGCCTTCTTGATGTGGAACACCACGGAATCCCGCACCGCATCGGGCCTTGCCACATCAATCTTGTCCAGCTCCGCAATGGCGAACTTGATGAAGTCCTTGTCGGGCATACGCCACATCTCGTCGCCCTCGGTAGCGAAATATTCAAGGCCAATCCAAACCTTCTCCGGGTCTGCTACCAGGTAGGGACTCCAATTGTTGAAAATCTGGATACGGCCCAGCTTCACGTCGGATTCCTGAACATAAATCCAGTTGTCGGCCACAAACTTGAGCTTGCTTTCGGGAGTGCCGGGCTTTGCGGGGTTCTTGATCAAAAGCTTGTCCAGAAGCAGGCCCACGGTAATAAAGTCGCGGTACACGAGACCGTCGGCAACGCGCTTGACTTCTGCCGGCACGGGGTTCTTCCCGTTGTCCATAGCAGCCACAAGTTCCTTCACCGGCATGGTGCTGAGGAAATAGTCGCAGGGTATGGTTTCGGTGGAATTCCCGGAGTCCACGACAACGCTTTCCACCCGCTTTCCGTCGGCAGATCGCTCCACACCGATGACCTTCGCCTTCATATGGATTTCGCCGCCCTGCTGCTGCACCTTCTCGGCCACCGTTTCCCAGAGCTGACCAGGGCCGAATTTCGGGTAAAGGAACTGCCCGATAAGGCTTGTCTCGGTATCCTTCTGGCGGATATCCGCACCTTCGGCGCCATTTGCGTTTTTCTTATTGCTGGCGAAAATCTGCTTAAGCGCGTGCACTACCGTCTTCGTGATGGAAAGGCCCTTGATGCGCTGGCCACCCCAATCGGGGCTGATCTTGCTACAGGGTACGCCCCACACCTTCTCGGTGTAGTCCCGGAAAAAAGTGCGGTAGAGTTCCACGCCAAAACGGTTAATCATAAAGTCTTCGAGGCTCTTTTCCTTGCGGGCGGGCAACAGCTGCACCTTGAGGTAGCTTACGCCTATCTTGAACATACGCCAGAGACCCAAGTTCCGGATGGTGTCGCCATTCAGGCTTACCGGGTAATTGAAAAGCTTTCGCAAAAAGAGGATTCGGGAAAGGCGGCTACGGCAAAGCATCACGTAATCCGTCTTCTCGGGATCGGGTCCGCCGGTGACCAGCGGAACGCTGCGCCCGATAGCGATGTCATCCTTGCTTGCAGAACCTTGCAGAGGCAAAATTCCCTGCCACCAGTCCATTACCGTATCGCTCTTGCTGAAGAAGCGGTGGCCGCCAATATCCATGCGGTTGCCGTTGTAGCGTGCCGTACGGGAAATTCCCCCGATGACATCTTCCGCTTCAAAAATTACGGGCTTCACATCCGTTGTGCGCAACAGTTCCAGAGCGGCGGTAAGGCCTGCAGGACCTGCACCGGCAATGACCGCGATTTTTCTCTTTTCGCTCATAAAGCTCCTTGGAGATCAGACTTTTTATTTCCCGATCTAAACAGAATAAACTTCCTCGCGAGAAAATTATACAGGAGTACGATTATCGCGGCAACAACCTTGGATACCATTTCCTGAATAAGGAGAATCCCGACAAAAATATACATCAGCAACTCGTTCAGACCCATTCCGAAGAGGCTAATCAAGACAAAAACAGTAACTTCCAGAAAGACATATTTTTCCATCATCCGTTTTTCTGTACTGAAAACCCACCGGATAGTCAAAAGGTAATTGACCACATTCCCTGCAGCAAGACCAATCAAGTTAGAGATAAGATAGTGGATGTCAAAATAGTAGAGGGCAAGGGCAAAGGCCCCAAAGTCCACCACAAAGGCAAGACCACCTGTCACAAAGTACCGTAAAAACTGCCCAACTATTCCTTGTCGGCTCGGGAGCATCGATTTAATCTTACCCAATATGGAATTATCTAAATCCATCGAAAAAAAGTTAGTAATTTTAGCCAAATGCTATATCGTAAGGTGTAAATGATGTCTTGTTTCCTGATTACCGGCGGTGCCGGATTCTTCGGTTCCATTCTCAAGAAAGAACTTCTCGCAAAAGGCCACAAGTGCGTAAGCATCGACCTTTGTCCCGACCCCGACAAGCATGAGAACCTAGTCAGCATCTTGGGAGACATCCGCGACAAGGAACAAGTAGAAAAAATTTTTAGCGAAAGCAAGTTCGATGCCGTCTTCCACCTAGCCGCCATGCTAGCCCATGACCGCAAGCGAATCGATGACCTGTGGACTTCAAACGTCGATGGCACCGAGATTATCGCCGACGCCTGTGTCCGCCACGGCGTGAACAAGCTGGTCTTCACATCATCAAACTGCCTCTGGGCAAAAAATTTCGACAACCCTGTCACCGAAGCCGAAGAACCCAACCCCATTGAGATTTACGGAAAATCTAAACTAGAAGGCGAAAAGATACTCTTCGCCCACAAAGACAAGCTTGACTCCGTCATCTTCCGGTGCCCCACCATCATGGATGAAGGACGTCTCGGGCTACTCTCCATTCTTTTTGAATTTATCGACGAAAATCGTAAGCTCTGGATGGTGGGGGATGGAAACAACCACTATCAATTCATTTACGCCAAGGATCTCGCGAACGCCTGTGAACTGGCGCTGAACTACCAGGGAACCACCGTCTTCAACATCGGTTCAGACAACGTCAAAACCTTCAACGAAGTATACAGCTACGTCATTGAACACGGAAAGTCCAAATCCAAACTGGCCCACTTCCCCAAGTGGTTTATCATCCCCTGTATGAAGCTCGCAAGCAAGCTGGGCATCTCGCCGCTTGGCCCCTACCAGTATAAAATGATTGCCAGCACCTTCGTTTTTGACACATCCAAGGTCAAGCGCGAGCTCGGGTTCAAGCCGACAAAGACCAACGAAGAAATGCTGCTCCGCGCCTACGAATTCTACCACCAGAACCGCAAGGCTATCGAACACCGGACAAACGTATCGGCCCATAACGAATGTGCAAAGATGGGCGTCATACGCCTACTCAAGTGGCTTTCGTAAAGCCACGTTACGAATAGAACGCAGACACCAGGGCCGTCATTTTCTGATGGTCCTTTACTGCTGTCATTTCACGAATGCTATGCATGCTGAGCATGGGTTCGCCGATATCTACTGTCGGTATTCCGAGACTCGCCGAAACCGCAGGGCCTACCGTTGAGCCGCAGGGCATATCATTGCGGGAAACAAAGGTTTGATACGGAATGTTACTTTGTTCGCACAACAGCTTGAACTGGGCGCTGGAATACACATCGCTGGCATATCTTTTTTGAGAATTGGTCTTTAGCACAACACCACCGCCCAGAACAGGGGCATGGTTGCCCTCGTGCTTGTTCTCAAAGCTCGGATGGCAGGCATGGGCCATATCAATGGACAGGGCCAAGGAATCCGAAAGGGCGGCCCGCGACCCTATCACTTCATCTATTACAGACTTCAAGAAGTTGCCTGCGGCGCCTTCACGGGTAGTAGAACCCACCTCTTCATTATTGAAGAAGGCTGCCACCTGGAAATCCCTTTCCGAAGGTTCCGCTTTAGCAAAGGCCTCCACAATGGCATGGCAACTGCTCAAGTTGTCAAGCCTTCCCGAATAAATCCATTCGTTTTCAAAGCCGCCATATTGAGCGGGCTGAGCATCAAACAGCTGAATATCGAAATCCAGAAGCCTGGCGCCTTCTGGCAGCGACCCTTGCAAGGCCTCCACAAAACGCTCCTTCCCACCCACGGCAGTCCATAAAACGTTCAGGTCCGTCTGGGGATTTACCTTGAGGCCCTCCTGGTTCACATTACGGTTCAAATGAACCGCCAGCTGCGGAATGCGGAACAGCTTGTCACCACGGACCAGCATGGCCTGCACCTTGCCATCCTGTTCAAAGGCCAAAAGACCGGCATATCCAAGATCCCGGTCAAGCCAGCTGGTAAATAAGGGACTTCCGTAGATTTCAGGATGGAGCGTCCTTACCCCAGCCGCCGAACAGTCCGGATTGGGGGTAATTTTCAGAGTCGGGTAGTCCGTATGGGCAAGGGCTATTCTGAATCTGGATTCCTCTCCTACAGTCTGAGGAGGCCTAACCGCAATAAGGGCGCCACCCCGCTCAAAAAGCCTTATTTTGTCACCAGCAGGAGCCAAAATCTGCCTAAGACACTCTACCGTATGGTACGGCGTAACCGATTTGTTCAAAAATTCAAGAAAATCCATATTCCAAAATTAGGTTTTGGATTCCAGGAACGAGGGGGCTGGCTTACCTGTTTCTATATTTTTCCGCATGAAGTTCAAGCCCATCAAGCAGATAAACTGGATGGAGATGTCCGGCCTTTTGGTCGGTATCTTCTTCACGGTTGCCGTGATGATATTCGGGCTTGTGCTCTATACAAAGCTTTTTACCAGCGGAATGATAGGCGTGGAGGAATACAAGCTCCACAGTACCTTCGATAAGGCCCTAGGCCTCAGACCCGGTACCCGTGTCCAGATTAGCGGTGTAGACGTGGGTCAGATTACCGACATGAAAATCGAAGGTGACGGCGTGTATATGGAATTTACCATCTACAAGAAATACCAGAACTGGATTACCGACAGCGCCCAGGTGTACGCCATCCGCGACCAGAACGTGATTTCTGCCCGCGTCATCAACATTGAAGCCCGGCGCGGCAAAGGACGGGTCCTAGAAGACGGAGAATTTCTGCCCCCTGGCAAGGCTCAGGATATCGAAACCGTGCTGGAAACGGCCAACGAACTGCTAGGTCGAGTGAACCAGCTTATTGATGCCGCTGACACGCTGGTATCCATGGCTATGGATACGGGAACCACTATCGGCGCCCTGTTTGGGTCCCGCGCCCTTTACGACAACCTGAACCGACAGCTTGTTCGACTGGATGACATCACCCTCAGCGGGACAAGGGCCATCCACAAAGTTTCAAACCTGATGGATACCCTGCAGCTCACCGTCCCGCCCCTCATAGGCCGGATGGACAACGTGATGAACAATGTCTCCGGCATGATGGATGACGTCTCCGGCATGATGTCGGAACTGAAGCCCCTACCCGGAAAAGTGGACGCCCTTATGGGCAAGCTTGGGGGTACGGTGGACCGCGCAGACGACATGATTGCCGAACTCGGGAAAATTACCATCGGGCTCTCAGACTTTATGGAAAGTACGGAGAACACCCTGCAGAACGCTGACGAGCTGATGGAAGGCGTTTCCAATATGTGGATTGTCAACCGGAACTTGCCCAACCGCGACAGCATCCCCTTTATGGTGGAGACCCTATGGTAAATAGAATCTTCACCCTTGCGCTGGTCCTTATTTTCTCGGGAATGAGCTTTGCTTCCGAGTCTTCGGTGCTAGCCTTTCGCGCCCAAAAGTCCATAGCCAAAGGGAAGTTCGCCAAGGGTTACGGTCAATTAGAGCGGGCCCTTCTTGCCAGCCGCAAAGAAGCGGACTTAGCTGCCGAAGGGCGTGTCCTCAACTCCATGGCGAAGGTCCGCATCATGAGTCTGGACCTAGACTTTGCAGATTCACTGCTCAGTGTTGTCCGTCAAGAAGCGATGGATGAAAACACAAAGCTGATGTTCAACATCAACAAGATCTCTCTGGCCAATGCAAGGGAGAAGTTCGGCGAAGGCGAAAAGATCTGTAGGTCTATTGAAGACTCCGACATAAAAAAATGCGATGAAACCCTGAAGGCATCTTTCTACTCGGGTTGTGCAATCGCCCACGCCGGCAACAAGCACGGAGATGACGCCAGGCAGGCTCTCAAGATGACCGCAAAGAACAGTGATGACGGCGAAGGCTTTTACGCCTATACAGCCGCAAACGTCTCTAGGCTGCTAGGAGATTCCGACGCTGAGACCTTCTACAAGGCAGCCGAAGAAAAAGCCATCAAGAGCAACTTCTCCTATATGACGGCTACTATCCTCTGGGAACGCTCCTTGCTCAAGGGCGTTTCAAAGAAGGACAAGGATGACCTGAAGCTCCGTTGCAAAAACGCCTTCGAACTGATGGGTCTCCCTAACAACGCCAAGCGTTGTGGAGAGTAATTCGAAATAAAGAATTAATTTGCCGCTGAATTTGTAGCGGACGTGTCGGCAACCACAGACGAATCTGCAGCGGACGTCACCGTAGAATCGAGTGCGGGCTTCACCTCTTCGGGCTTTTTCAGCTGAAGCAAATGGCTGTACGCCTGTGCTGGCGCAATTTTTCCATCGGCAAACAAGTCGATAGTTCTGGATACCTCGTTAAACACCGTAGAATCGGCACCGGTCTTTCTCCCCCGATAACCGAGGATGCGATACGTCTTGTTGTAGAAGCTTGTACGGAATTTCTTGAACCGGGGCTGCATCACATCGTTCAACACCATCTCCACGGCCATTTCCGTCTGCATGGTATCCAGTTCAAAAGTCCGGTAAATAGTCCGAATATGAGCGGGAATGGTGGTATCGGGGCTATCAAAATAGGGGCGCATTACATTGGCCGCTGCCGTCTTGTTGGGGAAAGGCCCCTTTGACAAACGCAAGGCGTGTGCTACTGCGAGACGCCACTGCTCTGGATAAATCCTCAATGCCCGACGCATTACCAGGTAATCCGTCGTATCCCTGGTATCCATAGGTGTCACGGCACTCACAAAATAGTAAGGCGTATAGAACAGGCTATCAAGTTCCGTACAAAGGTTGGCCACATGACTCAGGTAGACATATTCCTTGCCCGACAAGAAGCTATCGCCCAATTCCGTAAGGCCCTTAATCCAGAACAATCCCGCCACCGACGCGTCATTACCCGCAGCGACATACTTCACGTAGTCGGCCTTGGGCAAGAACGTCTCATCAAAGTTGGTACTGGGCAAGGGTTTCGCGTAATGGAACGCGAACGCAATGACCGCAACAGCAAGGATGAGACAAATCAGGTAACGCATAATTCTATAAAACGCAGGACTCCGCAAGCTTTTCCAGAGCATCGATGCAGTCACTTGCAAAGTTTGCCGGATTGCCGCTACGCTGGTAAGCGAAGTTCAAACCACTGGAGCTATTGAGCACGTGGAACTTACGCCTGCCACCGCCGTTCGCAATGGCTGTCAGAACCGTCTTGGCATCGCCACCCTGGCCACCCGGCACGCCCGGAATGGACACGCCCGGAATAAGGAAGGGAATCTCGTGCTTTTTAGCGGCACAGTAGGCCGTAATCTTTTCTAGCTCTTCGGGATGGGTAGCCCCAACGACAGCGCCCAGGTAACCGAGAGTTCCATCCCATTCCATAATCTTGTCAGCTACGGAATAAAAAGCCTCAGCCCTGTCACGAGGGTCATCACTGCGAACAACGCTCATATCCTGAAAATCGTGGGCGCCCTTGTTGCTTGTACGGAGCAGCACGTAGGCGCCGTTTCCTTCGGAATTCTCGCGAATGAACGGACCCACAGAATCAGAACCCATCCAGGGGGAAACCGTTACAGCATCGGCCTTGTACACGTCGTAAGCCGCGGTAGCATAGGCGGCACTGGACTTGCCGATATCGCCACGCTTGGCATCGAGAATCACCGGAATGCCCGCACTCCTGTAATCGGCAATCAACTGCTGCAGTACCAGCATAGCCTGCACGCTCACGCATTCGTAGTAAGCGCTATTGGGCTTGACTACCGCAGGGGTCACGCCCCGCTTAAGGGCACATTCCAGAATTTCGGAATAGAAACGCTTGATCTTGTCTTCGGCAGAACCATCAGGGCAGCAGGGATCGATAAGCTTCAAGACCGGATCCATACCCAGACATATCGGGTTTCCGCACTTGGCGATACGCTGTTCTAGAAGTCCATGGAAATTCATTACTTCAAATCCTCTTGAATCTGGGCCGCTTCGTAGCTGAGAATGCCGTGAGCCACAGCCACATTCAAAGATTCCAGCTCGCTGCTCATGGGAATCTTCACCGTCTCATCGGCAAGTTCAATGAAGTAGGGATTGGTACCCGCACCTTCGTTGCCTACCAAGAAGGCCATCTTGCGGAGCTTGCGCTCCGGGATCTGACGCAGGGACTGCTTGGCATGCAAATCCGTAGCCACAATGGTGTAGCCCTTGCTGCGCAAGAAGTTGATCTGGTCAATCAAATCCACGTCAAACTCAAAAGGCACCCGCAGGAACGTTCCCGAGGAGCCGCGCACCACCTTCGGATTGAAGGGGCTTACGGTACCACGCCCAAGAATCATGCCATCGGAACCAAAACCGAGGCTGGTACGGAAAAGCGTTCCCAAGTTGCCCGGATCCTGCACCGCATCTACCAGCGTAAGCACGCTGCGGCTGGACTCATAGTTGGGCTTGGTATTGGCTATACGGCAGTGGGCGATAATGCCCTGAGGCGTCACCGTAGAGCTAATCTGCTTCATCATTTCAGCGGACATCTCGTGGACAGTGATTCCCGCCTCGTTGATGGTGTCCATCAAAACCTTATCCTCAAAACCTTCTACGGCGTAGATCGCAATGACCAGCTCGCGATGGTTGGTCACCAGCTCGTTCACCACATGGACGCCTTCGCCCAAGAAACGGCCTTCGCGTTCACGACCTTTTTCGGTAGTGAGGGCCAGAAGCTTCTTGAACCAGGGAGGATTGGAGCCTGTGGCCTCGGAAGCTTCGGAAGCGGCTACGCGTGCTTCCAATACAGATTCATCCAGAGTCTCGTCACCATTGGTCTCGGACTTCTGTTCTGGACGCTGGCGGTAGATAGGCTTGTTGACCTTGTCAAACCCGCGGAAGGGACGGTCGCCTTCATGGCGCCGGTCAGAACGGCCAAAGCGTTCAGAACGTCCGAAGGGCCTGTCATCGAAACGGCGGGGCCGGCGTTCGCGATCAAAGGGGCGATGTTCGCGATCGAAACGACGTTCTCCGGAATGCCCCTCACGAGGGCTTCCGTCTTCGCGAAGTCCACGAGGGCGAGCTCCACGAGGGCCACGGCCAAATTCCCTATCATCACCGTTCTTGTCATCGCGGCGGGGGCGACGTTCTTCGCGACTTTCGCTGACACCGAACTTACGGTCCAGAGTCTTCCTTATGGTACGCGGGGTCTTGTTTTCTTCGCTCATAGTTTTTCCATCAGTTGTTCGGCGACAGATTCGCCGTCTATCTTCAAGAGTTTGTAAAGGTTCTTGATTTCACCTTGCTCCACGAAATTATCCGGGATTCCGAACCGGAAGAATTTCTTGCCTGAATATCCAAGATCTGCGGCCAGTTCCATCACGGCTGATCCGTAACCGCCAACCACAGTGTTGTCTTCGAGAGTGACAATAATATCGTGTTTCTCGAACAAATCTCTATAGCAGTCGGGGTCTAACGGCTTTACCAGGCGGGCATCCACGAGAGTGGGATTGTGACCGTGCTCGCGGAGAATCTTAGCCGTAGTCTTCAGCTCGTTGGTCATAAAGCCTGCACCCAAAAGCAAAATGCCCTTGCCCTGTTCCAAAACCTTCGGGAGCTTCACGTCTACAGTGGCAGGCGGTTCCGAAAGTTTTTCTGCGAGGGCCGTGCCGCGGGGGTAACGTATAGCCACCGGGCCTTCCATGTCGATAGAGGCCTTCAGCATATCCCGAAGCTCGTTCTCGTTTGAAGGCGCCAAAACCGTCATGCCCGGCACCGTCCGCAAGAACGACAAGTCAAAAGTCCCGTGATGGGTAGGTCCGTCGGCACCCACAAGGCCCGCACGGTCCAGCACGAAAACCACATGCAGTTTCTGCAGGGCCACGTCGTGCATAATCTGGTCGTAGGCCCGCTGCATAAAGCTGGAGTAGATGGCCACCACAGGCACCACTCCATCGCAGGCAAGGCCCGCGGCAAAGGTCACCGCATGCTCTTCGGCAATGCCCACGTCAATTACCCGTTCAGGCAATTCCTTGGCCACAATGTCCAGGCCACAGCCCGTAGGCATGGCCGCCGTAATGCCGATAATGCGGTTGTCCTTGCGGGCAAGTTCCAGCAAGGTCTTTCCAAAGACGCTGGTAAGAGAAGGGTTTGGACTGCCCGGCGAAAGAGGAAACCCGCTTTCGGGATCGAAGGGACCTGTTCCATGGAACTTGGTCGGATTCTGCTCGGCAGCGTTCAAGCCACGGCCCTTCTCCGTCAAGATATGAACCAAACAGGGGCCCGGCTGGGACTTGACGCGTTCCAGGATCATGATAAGTTCATTGATATCGTGACCATCGATAGGCCCAAAGTAACGAATCCCCAAGTCCTCGAAGAAGGTTCCGGGCTTCACGGCGTTCTTCGCCGCATTTTCCACCTGCAGGAACAGGTCGCGGAACCGGCTTCCCAGCACACCCGGAAGCCTAGTCATCAGGCGGTCCAGGTCGGAACGCATCTTGTTGTAGACCGGGTCCGAAATGACCCTGTTCAAGTACTTGCTAAAGCCGCCTACGTTAGGGGCGATGCTCATCTTGTTATCGTTCAAGATGATGGTCATGTTCTGCTTGGAAATACCCGCGTTGTTCAGGGCCTCGTAAGCCATACCGCCGGTCATAGAGCCGTCACCGATGACAGCCACCACGTTGTTCTTGCGGTTAAAGTGGTTGCGGGCCACGGCAAAGCCGAGGGCGGCAGAAATAGAGGTAGTAGCATGGCCCGCGCCAAAGCAGTCGTACTCGCTTTCGCAGCGTTTCAAGAATCCCGAAATACCGCCCTGCTGGCGGAGCGTGTCGAACCGGTCGTAACGGCCTGTCAAAAGCTTGTGCACATAGGCCTGATGGCCTACATCCCATACGATCTTGTCTTCGGGAGCGTTAAACACGTAGTGGAGGGCGATGGTCAGTTCCACCACCCCGAGACTAGACGCCAAGTGCCCACCATGCTTAGCCACCTGGCTAATGATGGTCTCACGGACCTGGGACGCCAGGTTATAAAGCTCCTCCACAGAACAATGCTTGATGTCCTCTGGAGACTTTATGTTCTTCAGTTCCATTACTTAACCCGGGTAATAATGAATGCGGCCATGGCCCGAAGGACGTTCGTGTCGCAAGAAAGCCCATCCAAGGCGCGGATGGATTCTTCGTAAAGTTCCTTGGCTTTTTCCCTGGACTTGTCCAACCCCACCACAGAGGGGTAGGTCGCCTTGCCCTTCTCGATGTCGGAACCAGCATCCTTGCCCAGTTCCTCGGTGGTGGAGACAATGTCCAGAATGTCATCCACAATCTGGAATGCAAGGCCAATAGCCCTACCGTACTGGCGAATAACCTGGATATCCTTGTCGCTTGCACCGGCAAGCATGGCACCCACCTGAAGGGCCGCCTCGATAAGGGCTGCCGTCTTGTGGTAATGGATATAGTCCACCGTTTCCAAGTCCACTTCCTTGCCTTCGCACTCGATGTCGATCATCTCGCCGCCAATAAGGCCGTAAGTGCTAAGCAGGTGGGCCAAGACCTCGATAGCGCGGGCGTTGCCCGTCTTGCCCATAAGTTCAAATGCCAGCACGCACAGAGCATCGCCAGCCATAACAGCCGTAGCCTCGCCAAACTGCTTATGGCTGGTGGGCTTGCCCCTACGGAAATCGTCGTTGTCGATACAAGGCAGGTCATCGTGAATCAGGGAGAAGGTGTGAATCATCTCCAGGGCGACCATAGCATATTCCACATTTTCGCCCTTGCCGCCAAACATATCAAAGGTGGCCCGGACAAGGGCCGGACGCAGGCGCTTGCCTCCAGCTAGCATGGAGTAGCGCATGGCCTCGTGCAGGCGACAGGGCTGATCCGTCACCGGAGGGAGATACTTGTCAAATAGGGCTTCCGCCTGAACAGAAATCTTGGACAGATAGTCCTGAGCAATAGCTGATTCTTTCTCAATAGACTGCATACCCACAAAGATACTTAAATCAAGGGGCGCAAAATCCGCATTTTATCCCTATTTTAACCGATTCATCGCAAATAAATAGGGTTCTCTGTGCTTTTTCCCTTTTTTGAAGGTAGATTTCCAGTAGGAGGTTCCCATGACTACGATTCCCAGTTTTTGGTTCCTTGTTCCCGTTGCCGCCCTCTTCGCCCTTGCCATGGCTTACCTGTTCTACCGGGCCATGAAGAAAGCCCCCGACGGCAACCATAAAATGAAGGCCATCGCCCACTTTGTGCGGGTGGGGGCATTCGCCTACCTGAGACGCCAATACAAGACCGTCTCCATCGTTTTCGCGGTACTGTTCGCCATATTCGTGGTGCTCGCCTTCATGGGCATCCAGAACCCCTTCGTACCCGTAGCGTTCCTCACCGGCGGATTCTTCAGCGGCCTGTGCGGATTCCTGGGAATGAAAACGGCGACCTACGCCAGCTCCCGAACGGCACAGGGCGCTATGAGCAGCCTGAACCGGGGGCTTGTCATCGCTTTCCGTAGCGGGGCCGTCATGGGCCTTGTGGTAGTGGGCTTTGGCCTGCTGGATATTTCAGCCTGGTTCATTCTGCTAAACTACATCTACGACCACAATATCTTCGGGTTTGGCGCCAGCATTGCGAACAAACTAGCATTAGGCGGTTGGAGCGATTCGCTGTTGCAAAACGACGTGTGGCTCCACGGCAAAACGGTAGAAATCACCACAACCATGCTGACCTTTGGAATGGGAGCCTCCCTGCAGGCCCTGTTTGCCCGTGTGGGCGGCGGGATTTACACCAAGGCAGCCGACGTGGGTGCCGACCTCGTGGGCAAAGTAGAAGCGGGAATTCCCGAGGATGACCCCAGGAACCCGGCCACCATCGCCGACAACGTAGGCGACAACGTGGGCGACGTGGCCGGCATGGGTGCCGACCTCTACGAATCTTACTGCGGATCCATCTTAGCGACGGCGGCTCTGGGAGCGGCTCTTCCTGGAGGGCTTAACTACGTGCTCGCCCCCATGGTGGTGGCGGCCATAGGCATTGTGCTTTCGGTTATCGGCATCTTTATGGTCCGCACCAAAGAAGACGCTTCTACCAAGAACCTGTTGCATTCCCTGCTTACGGGAACCCTGGGCTCCTCTATCATGATTCTCATCGCCCTCTTCGTCATGGTGAAGCTGGGCTTTATCGAGCTCGGTATTTTCGGCGCCGTACTTTCGGGACTTGCAGCAGGCGTACTTATCGGGCAGTTCACTGAATACTACACTTCCGATGCATACAAGCCTACCAGAGGTATTGCGGGTCAGGCCAAGCTCGGGCCTGCCACCACCATCATCGACGGCATTTCAGTGGGTATGTTCTCTACCGGGCTCCCCGTAGTGACCATCGTGATTGGGATTATTGCCGCCTTCGGGTGTGCAGGCGGTTTCGAGAATATGGCTATGGGCCTCTACGGCGTAGGATTTGCTGCTGTGGGTATGCTGAGCACTCTGGGCATCACCCTTGCAACGGACGCCTTCGGACCTATCGCCGATAACGCCGGCGGCAACGCAGAAATGGCAGGCCTCGACGCCAGTGTCCGTGCCCGTACCGACGAGCTGGACATGCTGGGAAACACCACCGCCGCTACAGGCAAGGGATTCGCCATCGGCTCAGCAGCCCTTACCGCCATGGCCCTGTTAGCGTCTTATGTCGAAGAGATCAAGATATGGATTGGGCACCTGGCCACATCCGCCAAGGGCCTCTGGAACGTAGGTAGCGTTACCTTCGCGAACCACAGTCAGGACCTGGTGAATGCCGTCGCAAACATCGACGGTGCAAAGATTCTCGATGGCGGGAACCGAGCCGTCTCCGCTAGCGGCGAGCTCATCGGGCTTGTGGCCAGCAAGGCGAACTACGTAGACTTTATGAACATTTACAACCTGAACCTGATGAACCCGCTTTTGCTTGGCGGCATCTTCATCGGTGCCATGATGGCCTTCGTGTTCTGCGCCCTCACCATCAAGGCGGTAGGCCGTGCGGCCAGCGCCATGGTCGAAGAAGTCCGTCGCCAGTTCCGGGAAATCACGGGAATTATGGAAGGAACCGCCCAGCCGGATTACGCCCGCTGCGTGGAAATTTCCACCGTAGGCGCTCAGCACGAGATGGTCATCCCGTCGTTGCTAGCGGTCATCGTCCCTGTGCTGGTGGGGCTGTTCATGGGAGTGGCTGGCGTGTTCGGCCTGCTGGTGGGCGGCCTTGCGTGCGGGTTTGCCCTCGCCACCATGCTGAACAACGCAGGCGGCGCCTGGGACAACGCGAAGAAGTTCGTGGAAAAGGGGAACTACGGCGGCAAGGGCTCCGATACACACAAGGCCGCCGTTGTCGGCGATACCGTAGGTGACCCATTCAAGGATACCGCAGGGCCTTCCCTGAATATCCTCATCAAGCTCATGACTATGGTGAGCGTAGTGTTTGCAGGAGTAATCGTCCGCTTTGGCGGATTCCTGTTCTAGCTTGAGTAGATTGTTGAGTCCACTTAGTTCTTGGACTCGGACTTCTTGAAAGTAGCGCTGGTGACGCGGTTGCGGCCAGCCTGCTTGGAGGCGTACAGGGCCTTGTCGGCACGGTCGAACAGGCGCTTGGGATCTTCGCCTGCAACCATCTCGGCGATACCGAAAGAACAGGTGACCACCTGCTGCTTAATGAGCTGGGTCGTCTCGATAGCATGGCGGAGCTTCTCGGCCAAGAACTGGGCGTTCTGGATAGGCGTGTCTCCGCACAGGATCACAAATTCTTCGCCACCCCAACGAACTAGGGCATCGGTATTACGGATCTTGCCCTGAATAAGCTTGGTGAGGTTTACAAGAACCTCATCGCCCACATTATGGCCCCAGGTATCGTTTACATCCTTGAAGTGGTCGATGTCCAGAATCACGAAGGAAACGGGGCTACCGTTCTTTACCAGGTTCTCGTGCTCGCGCATAAGCACGCTACTAAAGCCGGCACGGTTCAGGCAACCCGTCAGCGGGTCTTCCTTACTGGACTTCTCGTATTCGCTCTTCTCGATTTCCAGAGCTCTCAGGTTCTTTTCCAGCTCCTCGCGCTTTTTCTTGTTGGCAGCGCGCTCACGACTGTAGTCGAAGAAGCGGATGATCAAGATAATCAAGAATGTCACAAACCAGATGGCGACTATGATGGTCACTAGGTCCAGCTTCGCAATCTTCTTGCCCTTGAAGCAAAGGCCCTTGATTTCCATAGTACCATAACCCAGCGGAGCGTTAGTTCCGGTCTGGATTTCAATCAAGGGCACATTGGACAGATCGACACGGGCCTTGTGGACATTGATTTCGTTCTGGGCTACCCACCAGCCAGCCACACGGAATTCCTGAGGGACAAATACCGCCGGGTAGGTCTCTTCTAGAGGGAAGAATTCCACCTCGTTGAACTTCAGAGACGCTTCATCTCCTTCACGGTAGAATGAGGCGTCGTAGGTGCGAAGGTACAGGCGTACCGTTCCCTCGCCACGGGGCTTGACCCACACGAAAACGCTATCGTAATGGGAAAGATCCCAACCCTTGGTCTTGCCATCGCCCAACAAAATTTTGATACCCGCATAGGGGTAGGGATACCCCTCCCGCAATTCATAATCCACCACCACCGAGGAATCTGTACGCATCAGCTTGATGGCGGAATTGCCACCATCCGTGGAATCCGTCTGAGCGATAATGTAGGGGTAATCCGACAAATTCAGGAACTGAATATCATTCAGCCCTTTCTGGTAAGCCGTCAGGGCTATGACCGTAGCAGCCAAAAGCACGAAAATCAGGATGTTCATCCTGAACAGCGCGTATATCTTTTCCATCAACCAAGACATTTACAAAACACCATCAAACTTATTAGGAAAATAATACAAAACTATCCCGCAAAGAATTATTTACCGACTCAAAAAGCCTCCCAATCGGCCCACAGTAAATCTCAGGGTCTGAGCCAGCTCTTCTTGGGAATGAGCCGAGGGGTGACCGTGAAGGGCGGTATTCTCCGTCATGACCAGCTTGTATTCCAAATCCTTGAACCCCTTGGCCTTCTGGTCTTCAAAAACCTGCTGCACTGCAGGAGTCATGGAGTCATCAGGCCAAGTCTTGGTAGAAACCAGCAAGAACTTCACACCCGGGTGCAACTTGCGGAGCTTGTCCAGCAGGGCAGCATAGGCGGTCTTGAATGCGACCGGGTCCGCATGAGGCGGGTTACCCTGAAAATCGTTGATACCCACAAAAATCACGATAACCTGGGGGTGAAAAGACTCAAAATTCCAAAGTTCAGACTTTTCTCCCAGCTCCATGACGCCAAAAAGCGTGTAGTCGTAAAGGGTGCTCAGGGTCCAGTCGGGGACAATCCAATCGTAATTACGGACAAGGCCGCGCCCGCTTACCGCGTTAATCTGAAAATCAGCCTTGTAACCGTCCGCCAGCAAGAAGGCGTAACCACGGGAAGCGTCCGTCTTTTCAAAAACCGTTCCGTCTTCGGGACCGCTCGCCATGTTTCCATAGCCCACGCTAAAAGAATCGCCGATAAACTCGATACGGCGGTTGGACGCCTTGGGTTTGGGTCCGAACTTGCCACCCTTGCCTAGACCGATACCGTAGAGAGTGACTTTACCAGGGTTGGACTCGCTAATCTTTATCAAGCGGAACTGGTGGGCTCCGTCGCCTACGACCTTTACCTTGTGAGTCTCACGGGCATCGATAGTGAACTGCTCGGACTCCTTGCCATCGATATCCAGACGGTAACGTGCCTCCCCTTCTAGGTCAAAGGACAGCTCCGACGTGGCAGCGGTAAACTGGACCATAACTCCGGGAGCGCTGGCCATAAGCGCCTGGGGGGTAACCTGCCAGCGGCCAGTCAAGAGAACGTTTTCAAGGAGTGGATGGTTCATAGGACCTCCAAAAGAGAAGGTGAAAAAGCCGAACACCAAAAGCAGGGCAGTGGCAAAATGTGCGTATTTTATAGTCATGTGTCGATTAGAAATATACACATATTTACAGATAAACGAAGAATAGGACGTAAAGAACATATAGATTCTCGCCTTCGCGAGAATGACGAAGGAAAGACATCCCGTCATGTTCGCACAGGCGAACATCTGTTAACAGAACAGTATATGGATCCCGTCGGGGTTACACCCCTCCAGGATGACGTTCCTATCACACTTCACATTCCACACCCCACACCTCACATTTATCTATATTCCCAATATGCTCCGCCAGTTTCGGGTTTTGTGGATTGCTCTTTTTCTTGCAGGCTATGGCCTAGCCTTTGGCGATTCCATACCCGCCGGAAACGCGCCGGCCCCAGGTTCCGAAGGGGACACCCTCACCAAGGTGGACAAGCGTATGGCCTACCTGGTCTACAAACTTTTAGACAAGGACGGAAAGATAAAGGGAGCCAACCTGGAGCGGGGCGAGAAACTTTTCTACCAGAATTGCAGGGGCTGCCATGGCACAGACGGCATGCGGGTCGACTTTACCCCTACGGAAGCAAGGCCAACCTACCTAGGAAAAAGAGCCCGCGAAGATATGCCCACGTTCTGGTACCAGATGAACTTTGGCGATGACAGCCGCGAAGGTATGAATCCCTTCTACGACGAAATCGAGCTGGATGAAATGGTGGATATAGCGGGCTACGCCCAGACGCTACCCTAGCCGGTAGCAATCCAGAAACTACACCGACTTTTTCTGCATAACCTTGACTTCTTGAATAAAGGAAAGAAGCAAGGGGTGGCCAGTCTCACTGCCCACTTCCTGGATTTCCGCATTGAAGGGCGGCTTGGACAAATGCAGGGAATGAACATAGAAGGTGATTTCCCTCATCTTGTCAGAACGCTTGCCCGGGTCCTTCACCTGGGCTCCCAGTATGGTTCCCGTCATCTTCGCGTAGCGTAGGACCTTCACCAGGTCGAAGGTATCCAGCTTGCGATAAAGGCTCCCGTACTTGGTGGCATCCAGCGATGACTGCAAGGATGATTCATCCTGGCCACACCGAAGCTCGTAATCCGGAATGCCCGTCTCGTAATGTGGAATGGAAAAATCCTTGCGCCATTCTTCCACAGGGGCTTTCGCTCCGCCTTCCGACATACGGGAAGCATTGGGACAAAAACCGAAGCTTTCCAGAATGCTAAACACATTGGCCTCTTGTTCCGGCTTAATCAAGAAACCATACCCGGGGATGAATTCTTCTACGCTTTCCATAAACTGGGAGAAAGCCGAAAGTTCACCCAACGCCTTCGCATCATCTATTTTCAGCAGGCGCACCGTACGAATACGAGCCCCGTAGAAGGAACCGTTCCATTCATCCAATGTAGAGGAAACATTCTCCGGAGTCTTGACGCAATTGCGGAAATGCTCTATCTCCGATTCGGGGAACCCGCTCCGGAGCCCAGATAGGTATGTCTCCTTGTCCAGGTTAAAGCAGAGGAAGGTCTCATCGTTCTTGGAGGTAGCAAGGGTCGAAAGCACAAACAAGATTCTTGGCGACGTGCCTACAGAAGCCACAATGTCGAAGTTGGGAAGCACAGAAACAGAAGCTTCGGGTATAGGCATCACAGAAGATTCCAGCCATTCCAAGCCACTTGCGTTCAGCGCCACCTGAGCCACCTTATGCAAGCCCTTCTGCTCAGAAAGGGTAAAATCCACAAGTCCAAGGAGCCAAGCCTCTTTCAATGGTCTGGGCAAGTTATCCCAGCCCAAGTGACTAGTCTTGTCGAGGATGCGGAAAGTAGGGTCCAGCACCCAAAAAATCTGAGTGGCGTCTTGAATAGATGTAGTCGTGGAAAGATTCTTGAAAATGCTCTTACAGAGTCTGCGGTCTTTCTGGAAGCGAGCGCAAAGCCACCAGGACAGAACATCTTGATGCAGGCGGAAACTATTCTTCTTCAAAAATTCCAACGCCTTGGCCGATGGGTACAAGTTCGTGCCCACCAGTTCTAGCCAGTGGTTCTGAGTCAAGAAACTGAAAATCAAAACCAGTTCCGTTTCAGCGGCATTGGTCCACAGTTTGGAGGCCGACGTAAAGGAATCCAGACAAAGCTGCCTACCGCGACGGTGCAACGTGCCGTTACCATTAATCTTCAGCTCACCTCTCTGGGCAAGCCCCAACACCTTACAGATATGCCAATCCAACAAGGTGCTGTAACCTACATGCGTACCCTTAGACGGATCTACCGGTTCGGGAATGAACTTGATGCATTCCTCAAAATCCCGAAAACCGTAATAGACCACAGTATTGGCCGTAGAAGAACGCCACACCAAGAACTGACGGCAAAGGGATATCAGAAACTTCTGGAGCTCGGCGCTCTTGGCCGCAGGCACCGAAAGCCGTAGTTCGTTATAGGACAATCCCCGGGAACCACTCAGGTATATCAAGTCTAGGCAATGACGTTGCCAGGGTTCCAGCTTTTGGCGAAGGGCCTGTAAACGTTCGTGGTCAGAATAAAAAGACAAGACTTCAGACTGTATCAGGGCATTGTTCAACAAGCCTTTCTTGCCATAGGCCATAGCGTGAACATCACGCAACATAGGCTTGGACATCCCATCAAAAAATACAGCCAAATTCATCATAGCGCATCCCCTCAAATAGGGATGCAAATTTAGCAAAAAAATTATTTCACGTCAATTAAGAAACAAATGCGGTGATATCATCAATAGACGACGCCACCTGCTGCTTGTTGTTCCAGATACGCATGAAGGTCTTTCCGTAGGCCTCGTTCACCACACGATTATCGAGAATCACAATCTTTCCGGAATCAGATTCAGTGCGGATAAGACGGCCAAGTCCTTGACGGAGTTCCATATAGGCTTCGGGAACAAAATAATTTTTGAAGGTATTCTCACCCCTGGCCTTCATATCGGCAGAAATTCCGGCCACCAGAGGGTCAGACGGGTTGGGGAACGGAAGCTTGGTAATCACCAAAAGCTTCAGTGCATCTCCCGGGAAATCTACACCTTCCCACAGAGTCTGACAACCTAACAGGCACGCGCCCCTGGACTTGCGGAACATCGATACAAGACCGTCTAAAGAACCGTCTACATGCTGGCACAAAAGAAGCTTGTTCTTCTCAGCGAAAACAGGGGCCAGTACAGCCTGGGCCTTCATCATAGTGGCTACACTGGTAAAGAGCACCAACGTATTTTCTTCCACTGTCGGCAAAAGTTGCAACAAGGTTTCATTCAGGGCATTGCCGAATTCTTGGGCGGAAGGCTTGGGCAGGAACTTCGCCACCATCACGGAACTGCGGGACTCCATTGCAGAGGCATCCGGGAACACCTTCAAGAAGGGGCGCTTCTTAGGAGAATCCATGCTCATGCCCATCTTCTGAACGAAGTAAGAAAGATCTCCCTGAACCGCCAAGGTAGCCGAGGTGAACAGCGCCGACTTAATCCAGGGGTAGAACTTCTCCTTCCAGGTATCGCCGGAATGAAGCGGATAGGCGTGCATCTTGAGGGTATGCGGATTGAAAGGCTCTTCCAGGTAGAACACCCAGTCAGCACGACCCGCCTTCACCAGGAATTCAAAGTCCGTCATAAAGCGGGACAGATCTTCCATAGCGCCGCGGGCATCTTTCACCAGGCCTTTGGTTGCAGGTACCGCTGCAAGGGAATCGAACAGCTTGTCGGCCTGGGCTTTTGATACCAGGAACTGGTCCACAAAAGGCTTGGGATCCGCATCGTATTCCGCCAGAATTCCGTTCCTGTAGATAAGGCCCGTCTTGTCTGTCTTGAGCTTGCCTATGCGCTTGCCAATCTTCATGAAGAGGCGGTGCAGGCATTTTTCCGTTTCGTTCAAGGCGTTAATCAGTTCTTCGCAGGCGTTGATTAGCGCCGTTTCTTCGGCAGGAATCCGGCATTCTATTTCGGCGATAAGACCATCCTTGCGTGTGCGCGAAGGCACCAGAGTCTTTGCGATGTTCCGGTAACCGAAGAAGGATACCAGCCTGCCCTGGGCCTGGTTGCTGACTTCCGGGAGTCTGTGGGCTTCATCAAAGACAATATGCTCGTAAGTGGGTAGCAGGGCGAAATCCAGCTTCAGATCTGCCATGAACAAGGCGTGGTTCACCAGCAGCATGTTGGAGGCGGCTGCGCGACGCTTCGCCACCATGGCGGGGCAGTGGGCGTAATGGATGCACTTTTCACCTTCGCAGGTAGAGGCACTGCTAGAAAGCTTGGACCATAGTACGCGATTGCGGTTGTGGTTGAAGGAGGTACATTCGTTGATGTCGCCGGTAGCGGTCTGTTCTACCCAGGGGAGCAACGCCATAAAGGAATCCCGCTCCTCATTCTGCAAAAGACCGGCGGAGCATTCCAGAAGCTGCTCGAACTTGCGAAGGCACAAATAATTGTCGCGCCCCTTCAGGATAGCCACCTTCAACTTGCCGTCAAACAAAGGCTCTATCTGCGGGATGTCGTGATTCCAAAGCTGTTCCTGGAGTGCACGGGTAGCGGTACTGATAACCACACGCTCGCCTGCCACCGCCTTGTTGGCGGCGGCAATCAGGTAGGCCATGGACTTTCCAGACCCTGTCGGCGCCTCTATAACGCAGAGACCACCCTTGTACATATTGCGTTCGGCGATGGAAGCGTATTCCGCCTGGTTCTTGCGGTAAGTGAATTCCGGAATCTGCTTGGAAAGTAATCCGCCCTCGTCAAAAAATTCGGAGACACGCCTACCACTCGCTGGTAAAGGCACTCCCTGTTCACCAGAAACCTCGGGAATCTTGTAAGACGGAGAAAATTCTGCAGTACCGGCGGCAGATCCAAAGAGACGCTCCCAATGAGTCTCGGCGCTGACTTTGGTAAGGGCATTCATAAGCCAGGAATCCATAGACGCAATCTTCTCGAAGGCCTTCACGAAAAGCTTGCCACAGGCCTCGGCATCGGGGAGCGCCCGGTGGGCGCGGCTGTGCTCAATCCCGAGGGATGCCACCAGCGTATCCAGGCGATGGTTGGGAACGTCCTGGAAGGCGATTCTCGAAAGGGTCAGGGAATCCCATACAGGGTGGTTCTCAAAATCAATACCGACTTTTGCAAATGCACTTTTCAAAAAGCGGGCGTCAAAACTGGCATTGTGGGCCACAATGGGGCTATCGCCGATAAAGCTGCGTATCTTTCCGGCAAGGGCAGCAAAGTCTTCGGACTCATCCAGTTCCTTCTGGGAGATTCCCGTAAGACTCTCGATAAAGGGGCGGAGCTTCACGGATGCCGGACGTACCAAGTAATCCAGGGACTCTGCAGGGTTCCCGTCCTGAAAGCGCATCAGGGCCACTTCGATGATTTCGTCCTTGTCAAATTCAAGGCCCGTAGTTTCCAGATCGATGGCAATAAAAGTCGGAATGTTCATAAGAATCTCACTTCTTTGACAATGTCGGCAAATCGGGAACCAACTTGTTCAGGTCATTCTCGCCCTTGGAAATTTTAACCGTATCGCTGGGCGCACGCCAAGGCTGGCCGAACCTGAAGGGCATAAGCTTGCCCGCATCGGGCGTATTGCGGCCCTCTTCCGGGTAATAATACTCGATAAAGAACCCGCCCTCTTCCAGAGCCGGGAAATTGAAGTTTCCCGCTTCATCGCACTTGGTAATCTGGGAAGCCTTGGTGTCAATAGAAGTCAGCCTTACCGCCACCTGGGCGTTGCCACCTGGGATAGCCCCCTTGAGAGAGGCGAGTTTCAGCTTGGACACCGATTCCACCCTGCTTAGGCGTTTGTATTTCAAGGTAATGACCGTATCGCGCACACCATTACTGTCTGCCGCCGCGAGGGTCGTATCGTTATAGCCCTCCAAAACTTCAATAGCCACATCCGTAGGCCATTCCTCTTCACGTTTTACCAGCAAACGAACAGGATCCAGGGGCTCTACGTTCACCTGAACCGTATCCTTGTTGATGGCAATGTGGAAAGTCTGAGCCAGGGTATCGCCAAAAGGCTTGTCATATGAAACAATCAGAGAATCCTGAGGGAATACTGTCTTGGTCCTAGATGTGAATTTTGCGCCCACAATGCTTGGAGCAAGGGTATCCTTGGCTATGTCCTGCCATTCCCATTCCACATAATTGCGGAGCGTATCCAGAGGGCGGAACAGGGAATCCTTCGCCTCGCGGCAGGCAAACTTATAGATCGTTTCTTTCTTAGGCTTTTCGCTAAAGTAGAACTGCGGCTTTAGAGATGTCGGCCCAAGATACACCTTGGAAGGGTACAGTTTTTTCCCATCGGCATTGGAAGTGAGGGAACAGTTGTTCGTATCCCTGAAAAGGGAATCGAAGTAGACAGGCCTGGTAAAGGTCGCTTCTAGAATGTTGGCGAAGGGCTGGGTCACCGATTCCAACTCCAAGTAACTGGTATCCTGGTCCGCTAACGGAATCCAGAGCGTATCAGAAGACGTTTCCGTCAGCACAATGTCTTTTTCCCAAAAGCCTACCGGCTCTGCCAACGGCTCTATTTTCTGATTCCCGTTGCCATCAAGGAATGCCGCTATGCGGTAACGGCCCGGCTTAAGGCCCGTCAGCTCAAAGTTTCCGGCGCTATCCACGAGAGTGGTATATAGAGGCGGTTCCTTCGTAAGCATAGGGAGCGAGTCCAGCAGGTTCGTAGTCGTGTCCCTGTATTTTTGCAAGTAGCGAATGCCCTCGCGTTCCTGACCCATCAAGAAAAGTCCGACACTGGGGTACAGCTTTTTCTTTGTCATGGAATCGTGTACCATGATCCGCCCAGGGAGCTTCAGGGAATCGATATGGGAGCCCGTAGAAAACACCACCTGGAAGGGCTTTGCAAGGGCGTTACCGTGCAGGTCCTTGATTCCGCTGGCAAAGGTCACCGTATAGGTAGTGCCCGTATCCAATAGCCCGCGGGAAGTCAATTCCAGAGTCTTGCCGCTAACCTCGAAACGCATTTTCTTCTCGATAGGCGGCGAAATAGAGACAGCGTTTCTCGGAATGCTGGGACTAATCCACTCATCGAATTCCAGTTTGATGTAAAGTTCATTGGGGTGGTTCGTGGTACCAGGAGCCGGGTAGACTGCCGCAATCCGGGGAGGCAGCTTGTCTTCTGGACCGCCGCCTGGCGCCACCTGTGTGGCACAGGCCACAAACCCTGCACAGACAAGTGCAAGGATAGTCCAAAGGCAATATGCAACAGTCCTAAACTTCATATCAAATCAAAGGAATAATCTTGCCTATACGGCTCCAACGAATATTGAAGGGAATGCGCCACCAGGTAAAAGGATTGCCCAGGGCGAATTTCTGGTCATCGTTTTCGAAGGAAAAATAAATCACAAATGCCTTCGCACGAACATTGCGGAGCGATACAAAACCCCAGTAGCGGCTGTCGGCAGAATTGTCACGGTTGTCACCCATCATAAAGAATTGCGGAGTCTTGACGGTGTAGCTTTCGATAGGCTTGCCATCTACCAGCAGGCGACGGCGAATCTCGAACTTCGAAGCAGTTTGTTCCGCAGGGGTTGCCGACGTATCAACAGCCGTCGTGTCGATCGCTGCAGAATCCGCGACCAGGCTGTCCACGGCGGTCGTATCTGCCGGCTGGTTTAGCAGCGCTACGTTCCCTTCCAGATCCCGCAACACCGAGGCGTCAAATCCGATGTAGCTTACCGGACGTGTCGTGCCGCCCTTCTGGTGCGGGTCCAGCATCGGCAAGAACCCTATTCTCGAAAGCTCCTTGAAATAGGCAAAGCTCATAGTCCCATAAATCGTGTCACCCTGGGTCAGGCGTTGCTGCAAAACCGTACGGTTGTAACGCAGCATGTCGTTTATCAAGAGACTACGGTCGTTTTCCACCGGGATAAAGAATTTCTCAAACTCGTAATTGTTGTTCTCTACGCCATCTATCCACAGCGAAAGGTCCAGTTCCACATGGCTGTCGGGATTTTCCTGCAGCACCAAGGAACGGAGCCACCACAACTTTTCAAGGGGCAAGGAATCCACATAGAAAACATCCCCTACCGACGGAACCACAAAGGCCTCACGCTCATCCTTAGGGGACTTGGTCCTAAACGTAGAGGTATACTTGCCATGGCCGGGTAGAGAATCTTGCCGAACGCCGTTCAGATAGAGCACGCCCTTGTGAACCGCCAGAGTATCGCCGCTTACGCCTACGCAACGCTTGATGTAGTCCTTGGGGCCGTCGGCATAGTGAATCAAATGGGGCTGGCCCTCTTCGGGCTCGTGATCCCAGTAGAAATTCCCAAACATCAGGGCGTTAAACAGGTGGGTGTAACGGCCGGGATTGTTGTCCGGGTATTCAGGCTCACCCGGGTAGCGGAAAATCACCACATCGCCCTTCTTAGGCAAGGTATAGCCCGGGAAATGCTGGTTACTGAAAGGAATGGGCGACCCGTAGGTAAACTTGAGGCCCAGCAGAAAATCCCCTGTATGCAGGGAATCTTCCATAGAGCCACTGGGAATCTGGAACGCCTGAATCACATACTGGATGACAATCAGCGCCAGCACCACCGGGACAATTATTTCCCGTGCCAATCCCTTCAAAAAATTTTTCGGCGAAAACTGTTTCGGTGAACTTTCCATATAAGACTCAATTAAATCTACTCAAAGGCTGCGCACCTTCTTCACAAAATTTCTACTGACCAGCAACTGGCTATGGTCCTTATCCCGTAGCACCACGTTCAGCCGGCCCATATCGGTTTTTCTGATTTCGGCGATATAGTCGATAGCCACCAAATGCGCACGATGAATCCGCACAAACTGGGCGGGGTCCAACTTCTTTTCCAAATCCACAAGAGGCGTGTCAATCACGTACGGGCCGCTCAAAGTATAGACCGTCGTGTACTTTTCCTCGCTCTGGAAACGGATAATTTCATCCACATTCACCAGCAGAATCCTATCGCCAATTTTTACCTGAATGCGTTGTAAGTAGTTATTGGCACCCCCCATCATATGCCTAAAGGCATCCCAGGAGAAATTTTCGGGCAGTTGACTTTCTTCCGACACCTGGTCAAGGCGTTTCCGCAATTTCTCCACGGTCTTTTCTAGACGAGCTGGTTCCACGGGTTTCAACAAGTAATCTACTGTGTTCTCCTCATAGGCCCGCAAGGCAAAGTTATCATAAGCCGTAGTGAACACGATTAGCGGCATATCCTCTTCCAGGGCTTTCAACGCCTCGAAAGCATCCATATCATCTAATTGGATGTCCAGAAACACCACGTCGGGCAAGAGCTGGCCGATTTTCTCGATGGCCTCTGCACCAGAGGCGGCCTCCCCCACAATTTCAATTTCAGAAGAATAGGGCGCAAGCAGGGAACGCATGCGCACGCGGGCCAGAGGTTCATCATCTACAATCAGAGACGTACACTGCATCACTTGTCCTCTACCGCTTTCGCAGAATCAGCCTTCGTAGTATCGTCGGCCGTTCTCAAGGGATTGATATAAATCCTGATGAGTTCTGCCTTGAATCCGTCCTGATCCTTATAGACGGTGCCCGCTCCCGTAAGCAAGGCAAAGGAGCCGTAAGACCCCTGCTGGAAATGGTAACGGACCTTTCCTTCTGAAAGTTCCATAGACAACTTGTCGCCAGCCATAATGAAACGCCCTGACAGGGTATCCGTATCAATGGAATCTGGAGTAGAGCCCCTGGCAATGCTCTGGATGAACACTACAGAACTGTCCTCCTTCAGCTGGACCTTGACCATATTCGCCATGCAACTATCACAAGGTAGCCGACCCGAATAAAAGCCCACCACACCTTCGGGAACCTCAATCTTCTTGAGAGGTGGTAGTGGAGCAGGGGCACTTTCCTCCTTGGAACAACCAAAGAGCACAAACAGCCCAAACAGGAGAATCCATCCAGAAATCTTCATAGGCTAAAATCTAAAAATTTTACGAGGACTATTTTGTAGAGCGGGCTATCCGAAAGCCCAAAGTATGGCCCTTATACAGGGGAGCCTTCTTGTCTCGTTCGCTAGAGGCGAGTGCGGTCGCCTTATCAGCCCAACCACCACCGCGCACAACGCGATTCGTTCCTGTATCGGCTCCGGTAGGATCAACTATATCCTTGTTCTCGTAAGAACCGTACCAATCGTTCAGCCACTCGGCCACATTTCCAGCCATATCGTAGAGACCATATTCATTGGGCAAGTACTGACCTACCGCCACAGGACCCTTACTTTGTCCGTAATAGGCGTAATTTTTAGCTTCTTCCGAACCCCAATAATACTTAGATGTGGTTCCACCTCGAGCGGCGACTTCCCACTCGTTTTCCGTAGGTAGGCGAACCGCACCCTTGGCGCTGTAATTGATAGAAACATTTTCTAAATAGGATTCGCTACCAACAGAAGTGTAAGCGTAGGCCGTATCGCGGCCGAGCAATTTGGAATAGGCATTGCAGAAGAGAACCGCCTGGTACCAGTTCAAATTTTCTACCGGGAAATTTCCACCGTCATTTGCCTGCTGGGGAACATCTCCCATAACCTTAGCGTAAACATCCCGGGTCACTTCAGTAGTAGTAATTTCAAAACTAGAAATAGAATAAATTGCAGTTCCCCGCGTAAGGCTAGCCGCAGGAATTTCGGCCCAATCCATAAGGGATGCCCAGGAGGTATCTTCAGCTGCACCGCCAGAGGACTGGGGAGCAATAGACCCCGAAGAATTAACGGGATGCTCGTTTTCATCGGGGTACATGGGTTCAAAAGTCTCTTCGCCACCGCTTGCAGAACAGGCGGCCAAAAAAGCAGCGAAAACAGAGACCAATAAAAACTTTTCTACAAACCTCATATGTGTCACCTCACCACGCCAATGCGGTACAGTTTCTGCTTGGTCTTGCCGGAACTGAACTTCACCTGCAGCCGGACCGTATAGACATCACTGCCCAAGGCTTTCAAGTCCAGGTTTTCAAACTGGTTCCGACCCGCCTCTACGCCAGACATTTTCTGCTGGTAAACGCAGTAACCCGTAATGTCGTAAATCTCCAAAGTGACCGTCTTAGCGCTGTTCCCAATTTCAAAGCGGGCCTTGGCGTTTCCGCCACGTACAGGGTTCGGGTACACGAAGAATTCCCGAATTTCATCTTTCAGCTTGGAAGCCTCAGGAGCGCCTAGCTTAGAAGCGTCGAAGAATCCCGTCCTCTCGTTTCCGCCGGCAGGGAGCGTCCAAGCCGACACGGATTCAGCCGCCCCTGCAGAGGCCTTCCGCAGGCGGAATGCCGAGAGCTTGCCCCGATGCAGGGCATAAATTTCGGGACCGGCCGACTTTGCCGTAGGAACAGCATCCGTCACAAAAATGCTCATGGGCTTCAGCTGCTTTGCGGACTCCACATACTCAAAGCTGCCTGCCGCCAGCGGGAACCCGTCTTTTTCCGCTAAAGCCTTGCCCTTGCCGGTATAGGCATAAACCAGGCCATCGTTACTGGGCACCAGAATTTCAGGGTCGGCATCGCCATTCACATCCACAAGAATCGGGTCGCTGAAGAATCCATAAATCGGAGTCCCGCGGCTAATCTTTACGGGGAACCCTGCGATAGGCAGGCCAAAGCGGTCCAAGGCATACACCAAGTTGTCGCCCAAGAAGACGATTTCTGGATACTTATCTCCGTTGATATCGCCGATGGCGATACCCGATGTTTCATCCTTCAAGCCGCTTGAGCCTGCAGCACCACGCTTGTAGCTTTTTGTCCAGCGAGTCACTAGACCCTTCTTGGCCTCGTCGTAATTCACGGCCACAACTGTCCCGCGACTGCCTACGGCGATAACATCCACCTTGTTGTCGCGATCCATATCGGTACAGGCAACGCGGAACGTCTCGCCTTGTTTTCCGTTCAGCTTAATCCAGCCCTGTGTCGTGAAAAGTTCACCGTCGCTGGACACCCATACACCCTCAACACCCTTGCCCGCATCTTGCCTGCAATAGGCCATGTCGGTATAGATTTTTGATGCGGACGAATTGGACTTATGAACGTTTATTGTCGACTTCTTTTCAAACTTGACTGCATCGTACATTACCACGCCTTCGCGGCTGGCGATCCAGATTTTTCCGGCGTGAATTACAGGCCCTGCTGTAGCGGAATCTACTGCAACTTCATCTTGCATCGGTATGCCGCCAACAAAGCGGGTCTTCACCAACTTGTTCTTATGCAAGCTGTAAACGTCCTTGCCATCGCTAGCCATGCCCACCAGCGCCCCGTTGCTCGGACCCACGCGGTACAGCGGCACCTCAACCTTTGCGCTATCGCGGGTCAGGGACTTCTGCGTGATTACCGTATCGGCCACGAACAGCGTGTCGCCCAGGGCATTGAAGGCCTGCAGGGTTCCGTCTTCAGCACCCACCACGATAATCTTTTCACTCTCGTGTTCCGGGTCATCTACGAACACCGCGCCACGCACCGCCGAATTCAGGCCAATCTCGCGGGGGAACTTGCTCCCTTCGATACTGCCATCGTCAATGCTTATCATAACCTTGATAATGGGGGTTGCAAAGTTTACCACGCTGTCGCCCATGAAGGCATTGGAGGTCTTTTCCTTGCGATAGGAATAAGAAGGCGGCTCACCACCTGCCTTGCTCAACTTAGGCTTCAT
>JAEEGL015356899.1_pt1 | contig 51085 bp, 41 predicted proteins | sample 9134231 | NCBI WGS metagenome assembly JAEEGL01 (sample SAMN16246548, study PRJNA631951) | gut metagenome | biome: gut microbiome; feature: rumen; material: fiber-attached | host: Bos | place: Iran: Karaj | collected 2018-10
AAACTCACATCTTCAAACCAGAGTCTTAGCTTGGTGACGTGCTCGGTTTTGTGTTTTTCGTCTTCTGCAAACGGAATATAATAATAGGCTACTGGGATTTCTGGCAGATGCTTTGAGAATTCGACGATTTGCTCGACAACGGTTGGCTCAAAATAAAACGCCTCAATTAGTTTTGCGTCGGAAGACAAGATGATTGAGCCGCTATCAACAATGTAGTAGTCGCAGAGTTTTGCGATTTCTGAAATCTGCTCCGAGACGGAACGATAGCTGCGGCCGGTCGTGACACAAAACTGGTTGCCACCGTTGCGCCAGGCTTTAATTGCTTCGAGATTGTCCGCAACTTGCTTTGGGTTGTCGCGGAAGAAAAGCGTTCCGTCAAAATCTGAAAATAAAATCATTTTTGCTCCTCGTTTAATGCTCCTGTTTTTGCTACCACTATTGCAAATCTATTTTTTAGGTCGCCATGAGAATATGAAGGTAGGCTTTTGCTATTTACTGTGTCAATTTCTGGGTCAAGAATGTTTTCTACTGGTACGCCGGCGCCGATGAGTTGTTCTTTTACTGCTTCGCTAAGCTTTTTATTGTCCAATTTGTAGATTTGGTAGTTTTGAGCATATGGCGAGAAGTAGACTTTAAGATTCTTTGGCTCGCTGCCGAGTTTGTCTTTGAAAAACTCAACAAATTTCTTTGGGCCAGCTTCTTCGATATTTTGTCTGCCAGCATGGAGTAGGCCAACAATTTCCTGTTTTTCGTCGAATACCACAACACCAAGACAATCGGCCAGTGGAAGCAGAATACCAATCTTTGGTTCTTTTGTGACTAATCCGTCTGTTACTGGGATTTTTTGCTCCGGATTCTCGATGGAATAATCTACAAAATTATTTTTTGTGACTACGCCGTATTCCGTGAAAGAATTGCGATTGTCATATACAGTGCAAATTCGTGCCGTTTTTTCTAGGCTAATCGACCGGCTTAGAAGTTTTTGGTTTTTGATTATTTCAGACTCGTCTCTTTCGCCAAAGTAGCGCATGTTGCCGTCTTCTAGTTCAGAAAACGCAACTTTGATTCTATTGTCGAATAAAACGGTCTTCTTCATAACGCGCCCTTACTTTTCAAATATAGCAGCTTCTCCGTTCGGAATTGGGGAAAAATCGAGCAGATTGCCGCTTGGCGGAACACCTTCAAAATATTCACGGATGATTAAGCCTGTGCCGCCGTGGCAGACTAGGCAAACGGTTTGGTCTTTTTGTTCTGCGACTATTTTATCTAGGAATGGATAGACTCGTTTTTTAATGTCAGACATCGATTCGCCACCTTTGAGCGCACCCGGCTCGATGGAGTAATCCCATAAACCATGATATGGTGGCTCAACATTGCTTGGCTCGCCTTCGTATTCACCAAAATCCCTTTCGATATTTTCTTTTGCCTCAATAACTTTTGCTTCGCTGTGAGTTTTAATAAGTTCATCCGCGGTTTGTTTTGCGCGAGTGAGCGGCGAATAATAAATCGCGTCAAAATGAACATCCTTCAAACTTTCGGAGATAGTTTTTGCTTGCTCTATGCCGGTTTCGTTGAGCGGAATATCCAGTCTTCCCTGAAGTTTATGTTCTTTGTTGTAATCCGTTTGTCCGTGACGAACGATATAAAATTTAGTCATAGTTTACCTTATTTTACTTAAATCTCCGTGCACGAAAACTGGGCCAAATCCCATTATTTCGTCGTACATTGGGCCAGGAAAAACGTCGTTTTCGATGAAGATTTTCTTATATTCTCGATGCGCGATGTATAGTTCGATGAGTGCCGCTCCGCCAACGTAGCCGGGAGTGTCGTGTTTGTCATAATTCAGTAAGTAAAAAGCGTCGCACCATTTACCGACTCTTTCTTCGCTGTCCTGAAAGAGCTTGCGGATTAGCTTGACGTGGGCTTCGTCGCTTTCCTGCCAGGTCTTTTCTTCTAGATCTGGGTCGTCGACCGTGGATGGCAACATAACCTCATGGCCAAGGCTTTCGAGTTTTTCTTTAATCTCTGGAAGCTTATCCCAGAAACTGCTTGATGCGGCTAAAAATATTTTCACATCTTTATTATAACAGATACAATATCACTGTCGTGGCACACTTTATCTATTTTACGTGATTATTGATGAGTTAAATCAACAATAGCCCCAATATACGGAATCTTGAATTTCTAAACCAACCAAAGACCCCATATATACCGTTCTCTATTAAAAATGGGTTACCAAAACTGAGCTGGAGGAAGAGTAATTTATCATAATTCTACGGTTTTCTTGCGGTAATGCCATAGTATCGCCGGACTAATAAAATTCCCTTAGGGGTACTGTGTTCCGCTACGTACTTTTCAAAAATCTCTGGTTCAATTTCATGATGAGAGAGACCATCTTTCGGATGAGTTTCAGAAAAATCCTCCAGGATTGGCGTTCTGTTTAGTAAGATCAAAAGGTCTTTTGGTGAATGATAATATTCCCGCACATGAATTGGTACTAGCTCAACGTCCTTAAATCCAGCGTTTAAAATAGCCTCGCAGTCAATGCGACTAATCGGTTTTTCATCGTAATAGGCTTGTCCACGACCAAACAATAGCTTGAGTTCCCAGCAATCCAACTGATCTACACCTCGCACAATTAGTGTCCCGCCAGGCTTTAAGGTTTTATAGATTTGTACCGGGTCAATACAGGTATGACGCGCTGTCACCACATCAAAATATTCATCCGGAGTATCCATCACCAAATTATTCATCACCCGGAAGCTAACATTTTTCTTTCCAGATTCTTTTAAATTCCGATTAGCAGTTTCTATCATAGCTTCAGAAAAGTCTGTACCAAGAGTTTCCGCCACATCCGGAAAATATTGCAATACTTTTTCACCACCACCAGTACCAAGATCTAAAATCCTGGAATGTTTGTTGGCAACCTGACATATTATTTTGGACATATCCCAGTCCGTTAAAGATTCTTCCGTCATACGAATAGCGGAAAAATCCCAGTTTTTTGCTTCGCCATAAAAATCATATTCTTTCATTTTTTCTCCTCGGTATTTTACTGAAAAAATCTCCTTCATAAACAGCAAAATACCAAAATTAGTTTAGTATTCTTGCCATTCATGAAGAAGATTTTCAACTTACTTCATTATTCAGCCTCGAAAGACTTCAATTTCCACGGCAATAGCACGCGAATGGGCGAATTGAACTATTGCATTATTATTATAACATAACACGCCAAAACATGCTATAATTATATCTATATAATAGATAGAAAGGTTGGTTTTGAATTTAAAGATCGGAATTGTTGGGTTGCCAAACGTCGGGAAATCGACGTTATTTAATGCCCTTACAAACGCTGGTGCACTCGCCGCGAATTATCCTTTTGCTACCATTGAGCCAAATGTTGGCATCGTTCCCGTTCCAGACAGCCGTCTTGATGTGCTCGCTAAGATGTACGAAACCGACAAAGTCGTTCCGGCGACCGTAGAATTCGTCGATATCGCCGGTCTCGTAGCTGGCGCAAGCAAGGGCGAAGGCCTCGGCAATAAATTCCTCGCTCACATCCGCGAGTGCCAGGCAATTTGCCATGTCGTACGTGCTTTCGTAAATAACGACATCGTGCGTGCCGATAATAAGATTGAAGAAGATATTATCGCGCAAGCTAAAGATGATATTGAGACCATCAATACCGAGCTCGAGCTAGCCGATCTTGAAACCAAAGAGAAAATCGCCGCCAAGCGCAAAAAAGATCCGGCCGACGAAAACATTCCATTCCTCACTGACAAACCAGTTATCTACATGTTTAACGTTGACGAGAATGGTTTGACCGATGCCGGACTTCAAGCTTCCCTACGCGAAGTGGCGCGTGCAGCCGAAAAAGCTAAATCCGAATCTTTAAGCATTCCTTATATCGAGCCAGGAGCCATCTTCGTAAATGCAAAACTTGAAGAAGAAATGTCCGGCATGAACCGCGACGAGCGCAAAGAGTTTCTTGAGAGCTACGGCGTAAAAGATGATGCGCTTGGAGAATTGATTCAAGCTGCCTACAAGACTCTTGGCCTTCAGTCATTCCTTACCGCCGGCAAAAAAGAATGTCGTGCTTGGACCATTAAGCAAGGTGCAACCGCTCCAGAAGCCGCTGGCACCATCCACACTGATTTTCAACGTGGCTTTATTGCCGCATCAATTTGCGCCTACGAAGATTTGGCTAACCTCGGTTCCGAAAAAGCTGTACGTGAGGCCGGCTTGATGCGCACTGAGGGCAAAACCTACGTCATGCGCGACGGCGACGTAGTTGAGTTTAAATTTAACGTTTAGGTTTTACACTCTAAGCCACGAGAGGCGACCAATCGTGGTATAATATAAGCATTATGATAGGAATATTTAGCGAAACAACTATTAACGTTTTTAAGAACATTAAAAACGTCTTTCGTCAGATTGCAACCTGGACCTTGATCGCCGGCGTTGTGTTTGGCTGTATATTAATCTGTCTTGGCGATTTTAATGCCAACGACATTGTTGCAAAGATTATGGCGATGTTCTTTAATCTTGGCATTGCGATGTTGGTTTGTACAAATAATATTCGCTGCATCGAAAATGAGCGCCCAGCCGTCCAAATTTTTGCTCTCATTAGCTTGGTTTGTAACGCGATCTGGTTCTTGCTCTGGTCAATTTGCATCTGGGCAGATGTAGAAACCGTCTTCCGCGGAACCGTAACTGTTGGTTCGTTCGCTACTACTGCTTCGATTCTTTCCTTCTTTGCACTTATCGCGTCAAACACCATGGCGATTTATGAGGGTGACAAAAAGGGTACCATCTTGCCACTTAAGGCCTCTTCTATCGCCGCGCTTGGCGTCGTTTCTTTGCATGGAATCGTAACCGCATTTTCTTGGACTGATCGTTTTTCCAAGAGCTACATTGGCTCGGCTTGGCAACGCTTCGACACGCTTGCTGGGTTCTTGACAGTTGCATGGATCATTCTTCTTATCGTCGCACTTGTCACTTCTAGTGGTGAATCTTCAAAAGTTAAGGCTGTTCAACGTAAACAACAGCTCGAGGAGAAGAAACAAAAACGCGCTGCGCAGCAGCAAGCTTATTACGAACAACAACAGGCTTACTACGCACAACAGCAAGAAGCCTACAAAAAACAGCAAGAAGCTTACGAAAAACAAAAAGCTAAGACCGACGATGAACTTCGTGCCGAAATCGAAGAAAAAGTTCGCCGCGAAATGATTGAAAAAGAAGTCCGCGAAAAGCTCGAAAAAGAAGCAAAAGCAACTAAAAACAAATAATCGTTTTGTGTGAGCTGATTATTGCCGTCGAGGGGGGCGAAGGCTAACGTAACACAAACAACGTTAACGTTCCGAGAAAACTTCACTAGTTGGACTAATAATCAAGTTATCGATTTTATCGTTGATCGTATGCACGCATCTCTAGGCGTGATCCGGTCGGGTTGTTAACATTATAGTCACGGCGAGCAATACATCGGACAGATGCAGCGTAGTACGTATATGTGTTTTGAGTACTAGAGCCGTATCTATAACTTACTGAATAATAGTCAGAATATGGTCTCGAGTCGTATTGGCTAAAATAGTAGTAATGTAAATAGTAAGTTCCACTATAGCTACTGGTGCCAGATTTATATACGTCATTTAACAGATATCTTGATCGATTGTATTTGTCAGTAATAATACCAGTACTATGAAGGTACCCGCCCGCCTTTAAAAGATATAATGGAACACTAGAGTTATAATTTTGATAATAGTTAGAAATTCTTTCATATTCTTTAACCGTTGGGAGCCCCCAACCTTTCGGACAAATACTTCTACTCGTACTATAGTATGGATCTTCTGTACTATAAGTCGTAAAGCCCAAGTTTTGTCTTGCTGTACCATATGAATAGTAATTTCCGATATGATAGTGCCACCGCTCATCATCTTCAGCAAGTCCAGAAGCCGAGGTCTCCGTAACGCCATTCGCGAAGTACACATTCCCGCCTTCAAAATCATATCTATAACTACCATATGGCGTACTCCCATAATTACTATTATGACCACTGTCTAAGTTATCCGTAAACAGAGACCCGTACGCAATACCATCAGGCGTATTGATGACATCAAAATCTAGGTTTTGCGTCATTATAATATCACCACTTTCCCATCCATACTTTGTAACCCAGTACTTTTTATTATCTCTGGCATCAATTAGTTGCTTACTTGTGCCATGCGGAGTTTTTCTGATAATAGTCGGGGTTATTTCTTGCATTTTTGAGATATCATTCAACGTTAAGTCTTTGTCCTTCCATACTGCATAAAGCGTCTCACTGGTTTTATCGGTTTCATAAAGAGCTCCCTTAACATAGTCTGGCGTGGACGACCTCGGAGCCTTGGACCAGCCGGCCAATTCATGAGATGAATCTGCCATATATATAGCATCATTCGGCAACACAAAACTCGCCAAACCCCAGGCTAGATTACTCTTTCTCACGTCATAAGATGAAATATAGTAATTATCTACCTTGACAGTTAAGGTGTGGGACGGTTTAATACCGATGCAGCGAATCTTGCCTGGTTTCCACAAATCTTCCGTCGCCGGACTAGTTGCAGATAAAAAGCCATCCTCTGCATCAACTGGCAATCGCCAATTTTTTGGACAAATATCACTCGTATAAACACTACCAGGCGAACTAGAGCCACTATTACGGCCATGCGCAATGCCCCAGTTATAGTAGTTTCCGCTAGCAGAACGATAGCATTCCCATTCGGAATAACCGTCTCGTACGCATGCACTGATCGAAGTATATGCATCCTCACTGGATGGTCTATAGATGGTCCCCTCATCATAAGATTGCGGCCCTGCGAGTTCGTAGTCCCAGGATTCCTCAAATGTACCACCAGTGACAGTATTGTTTGTTGGAGTATAGTTACCTAGCCCGTTCGTATAATCACCATTAATTGTCCCGTTAAAGTCAAAATCGAGGTTCTGGGCCATTTTTACCTCACCATCTTCGAAAACAATCCAGTACTTTTTATTGTCTCTGCGATCTTTAAGTTGGTAAAACTTGCCCGGAGTCATCGTAAGAACAATATCATTATTTATTTCGTCAAGATAATCTATATAGGCAATTGTTGCAGGGTATGGATTGCTAGTAGCAAAGAAAGTCATTTCACCAGTATAGCTACCATTGGTGACATGCGAATCTGCAAGGACGCGAAGCTTATAGTTGTATTTTTTATCAAGAGCACTATTATCCGAATTTGGATAGCTTGTGTGAGTATTAGTCTCTTTAACTGCGCCGGCTGGATAGGTAATGGAATATTTTTCGTCTAGAGCGATAGATTTTCCATACTGAGAATTACGCATTGACGACGCAACATCACTTACAAAGGTATACCCTGTACGGTTGTTTGACGAAATACCCACCTGAAATGGAATCTCGTGCCACTGTTCATCGATTTCGTTGATATCAAAATTTAATGCGGATGGAATATTAATAGTAAGGACTTGCTCTACGTTAGCGGTAAGTTCCTGGAGTTCGGCGCTGGCTTTTGGGACTGGAAAAGAAAGCACAAAGAGTGCCATGATACATGAAGTTGGTAAGATAAAACTTGTTATCCTCCAAAAACTTTTTCTCATGTTTTAATTATAGCATATCCACTTTGAAGTGCTACTTTTTAGCGCATTTTTCTTTTATCAAAATATCCAGTTCTTTATTAAAACGTTCCCTGGAGTATGTTTCAGCACTTTTTGCTACTTGGTTTTTGTTAAATTTGTAAGTATCAAATTCTTTGAGTTTCTTTGCGACCTCTGCCGTCTCTTGCTTGGCAAAGAAAAGGCCGTTTTTACCGTCAAATATGTAGTCTTTTGCGCCACCTTCTTTGAAGGCAATGACTGGGCACCCAGCAGCGAGCGCTTCGACTGGAGCAATGCCAAATGGCTCCATGCTCGGGAAGATATAGCCTTTTGCACCGCGAAGATATATGGCGAGCTCGGCTTTTCCCATAAGTGGGAGGAACTTGATTAACGGAGAATTATTAGCAAGTTTGACAAGATTCTTGTGCTCTGGGCCTTCGCCAATGATAATTAGTTTTTCATTTGCCTTGAGACAACCCTCAATACAGAGATCGAGTCTCTTCCAGTTGACTTGGCGAGAAGTTGTAATAAAGGCGTCATCAATTCCCTCTTTTTTCTTGCCGGAATAATCAAAATCTTCAATTTCCACTGGTGGATGTATTACGGTAGCTTCGCGGTGATAGTATTTCTTGATTTGCTCTTTGGCGTAGTTGGAGATTGTGATATAAAAATCCGGACGCTGAGCGGCTTTGTAGTCGGACTTGCGAAGCGGCTTTACAAATAGTTTAAAAAAGACACGCACGACTGGATTCAAAATGCCAAAACCCGGGTTCTTGACATAGTCATCGTACATTGCCCAGTAATACTGAGTTGGCACATGACAATAACATAAGTGAATGGCGCTGTGGTTTTTGCCGTGGACTTTTACGCCCTTAGCCTCGGCGCCAGTAACAGATATTACTAAATCGTAGTTAGACAAGTCTAGGTGCTTAAAATAGCTGGCGCGAAGTGGACTAAGGAAACGTCGAAGACAAGTTGGAAAAATTTTGAGCCAGCCTGTATGGACCTCGGCATCGTTAAACCAATCGATTCCCTTTTTGCTATATTTTGAAGTGTAAATAGGCGCTTCCGGGAACTTTTGATGAATTGCAAGAAGTAATTTCTCGGCACCACCAACATTCGTGAGCCAGTCACAAACTATTGCAACCTTCATTTATTTAGCTCCTTCGCCACGAAAAACTGCGACGATAGTTTTGAGGAAGATTTGAAAGTCAAGCATCAGAGACCAGTTCAAGACGTAATAAATGTCCAGCGCACGGCGTTCTTCGAACGAAATATTGCGACGACCAGAGACTTGTGCAAAACCAGTAAGGCCCGATTTGACCGTCAAGATCAATGAGCGATCACCATATGTGCGAAGCTCGTTCGGAAGTAGAGCACGCGGCCCAATCAACGAAATATCACCTTTTAAAATATTAAATATCTGTGGCAATTCATCTAGCGAGGTGCGGCGAATAAAGTGGCCAAATTTGGTAATGCGTGGGTCATTCTTAATATAGTCACCGTTTTCACGGTATTTTTTGATGAGGTTCCCCTTGCCCATTTTAGTGAATGCTTCCTCTGCGGTCATACCACTATATTCTGATTTCATTGAGCGGAACTTATAGCATTTAAACTTCTTGTTATAGCGCGTGAGGCGGAGATCCGCGTAAATAGCCGAATGTTTTGGATCACCAAATTTAATAATGAGCCATACAATTAACATCGGAATGGCCGCAAGAATAATTCCGATAAGGCTAATTAAAATATCAAAAGTGCGTTTGATTGCTGCCATTCCGCCAGAAAGCGGAGTGGTTTTTACGAGGACGGTTGGAATATGGCCGATGATTTCGAAGTCGCCAAAATGCGAAGACAAGGCATTCTCGCTCGGTACAAAATGGTAGAGCAGATGTCTATTTACGGATTGCTTATATACGTATTCGGTATTTTTTTCGTCAGTCTGGAAGATTGCGTCCGGGTGAGATTTTTTGAGGGCTTCTTTGAGGGATGAATATTGGTATTTTTGGAGCTCTTTTCCAATATATTTACGACTTGCCACAATACCAACTACCATATAACCAGATTCTGGAAAAGCATGGATATAACTGGCAAGATGATCGGTATTCTTACTATTCCCCACAATCACAACTCGGCGAATTCCATAGTGCTTTCTGAAGACCTGCCGAGCGATTAAGCGAATGAAGGTGCGCTCTAGGAATAAGAAAACAAAACAAAGTACGGCAGCAAGAAGGGCGACGACGCGGACTGGAAAAATATCGTGATCCGAAAAGTACGAATATGTAATAAGGGCGGAAACATTTAGAATTGAAGCCAAGAAAAGCCTTGCAATTTCTGGAGTCCTAGAGCGGCCCATGAATATATTCTTTTTATAAAGCCCCAAGGCCGTCATAATGATGAGCATGACCGGAGTGAGATAAGTGATAGACAATACAAATTCAACTAGCGGATTAGTGAAGTAGTACGGACGAGGATCAATATGCGACCGCACAAAAAGCGCAAAGGCAAACGACGCAATAAGCATCACGGTATCGCCGAAAATAATACAGAGTCTAAGAATAAAATCGGATTTTTTCCGCATGCTTATATTATATCATATAACAACATATTATATTAGCGCACGCAACGAACAAAGCCGGCGCTACGATATATTATATTATTGCTATTGCGATAGTATAGGTCCGTGTTCGAAATCGCAGAAAGATTGTTGGTATTTGTACCATTTAGATAAAGGAGGAGCGGTGTATTATAGTTTTCATTGTATGTAGGTGGAGCGTACGTCAACACAATGTCGCGCATAAAGTAATTGGTTGACCAATACTTCGTATAGTTCATGTCGTAATACGAATTGTTTGTTGGTTCGGTTGGCTTATTGCTCGATGCCGCACTACGATCTGTAACGAGATAAAGCGGAGCTTGAAGTGGAGCTCTTCCAACTGTAGAGAAGACCAATGCCTTTGGCTGAGTGATACCATAATAATTAAACAAGTCTCTGTAATTGCCGAGTCTCCAGCCTGCTGGACAAACCATAGTGGAGAGTTTTTTGTTGTAATATGAACCTTGGTGATAATGCCACAGTTCTGAATCGTCAGCAAGGCCGCTGGTAGATGTAGGCGTAATACCATTAGCAAAGTATATGTCGCCACCATTAAAATAGCTATTGGCATCCGTACTAGTACTCCAAGATGAGCTGGCGTGAATAGTCTGCGACCCTGTAACTGCTGATGTTTCGCTCGTGAGTGTAGTACCGCTAGTTGAGATTTCCAGATCAAGGTTTTGTGTCATCCAGCAGTTGCCGTCGGCAAGCTTATTGACCCAGTATTTCTTACCGTCTCTTGCATCGGTCATGCGCTGAGTCGTGTTAACCGGAGCAACCGCACATGATTCACGCGTTAACTCATGAAGATTCTCAACCGGAACTTCTTCATAGTTTAGCACCACATTAAAGGTATCACCCTCATTTAAATCTTTAGCCAAGCTTGTAGTGAGAGCCGAATTACTCACGCTTGAAGTGACAGTATAAAATCTGTCTGAAGAAGCGGACACGCTCGCAATGACAACGTCGCGATTTTGCTCCGAATCGTAATAGTACCACTGTCCATTGCTGTTTTTATTAATATAGATTGTTTTTGCAGTATCCCAGGAAATAGATGGAGTATTGATTGTGACGTGACTTGATTCCGTACTAAAGGTGACGGTGACGGTTGGACTTTCTACCCATACGGCGTAAAGATTGAGGCTTTGAGGGTATTTGAGATTACTGTTGTATTCCCAGTTGGCAAAGTTGGCGCTTGGATTGGTAGACCAGCCGGCAAATCTGTACCCTTCGCGAGTTGGAGTAGCGATTGAATTCCTTGCCGAGCGAAGGTATTGAACGTTGGAATTAGTCTTAACTGCTTTTGCCTCAACCCAATAGCCATACCAATAGTTTTGGCCATCATTATTAGTGCCACCCCGCCAGCCGATGGCAAAGGAATTATTGGCATTTCTAATGATATAATGTTCGGTTTTGGTGTAGGTATTTGAAGCATTATAATACGCACCTTCTGCAAGGTTTCCGCTCAGTGATTGACTGCAATAATTATAGTAGTAGTTACCGTTATTGTTGCCATCGTAAATACATAGGGTGGAATCCCCAGAGATAGCATAGTATACCGTAACATCAACATAATCATATTCGGTACCAAAGCTTGGGCTGTCGGAATATGAGTTGTTTTGACAGTATGTTGTTGTATCATTAATGCTATTCTTCGGATTATAACTACAGTCTCTTGATGAAAAAGTTCTAGTTTCACTTTCAATTGTGCCAGATACTGGAACCGAGTAGACTAACGCTATTTCCTCTTCGGTCTCGCCAGGATAGAGGTTCGTATTAAAGCGACCGCCATTTGCGCTAAAGTTGAGTTTGACGGAGTTTTCCCAAACGGCGTAGAGCTTTGTAGTTTGATCCGTGGCAGTAAAGCTCGTGTTGATGCGTTGGCCATTTTGACTATAAATCGCGCCATTTGTATCCATTCCATTTGAAATGACTTCTGGATATGTTGCGTCGGCACGAGTGGACCAACCGATTAGATTGTATCCAGCTTTCTGCGGGGGATCAATATTTGAAACCTTGCCAAGTTGGAACGTAAAGGAGCCAGTCCAGGAATCGCCGGATAGTGGCTCTGGCGTTGTACCTTCTCCTCCATTCAGATCGAATTCGAGCGTAAAGGTATTGGATGGACGTGCCATGCAGCGGACTGCAATTTGCGAAGAAATAGACATGTAGCTATGCGAAAGCGAGGATGAGTAAGTTATGTAGCGCGCGGAATTAGTCGAGTAAGAGTTATCTACTAGTGTTGACGACCAGTATGGAACAGGGGTAAAGAAGTATGGCTCCATATAAGCATTGAGGCTACCCGTGACGCTTAGAAGCCCGTTCTCGTCATATATCCTTAGGTTTGAAGTGGTGTTCTTTGGGAAATCTGTTACATATGTTGAGCTCCCACTATTATAATCTCTCGGCAAACGCCAGCCTTTTGGACAAATGCTTTCGTCGATCGAGATCTCTCCATGGTCACTATCCGCAACATCATTGATGTTGTCGGCTGCAACGGCTTCTAGCCAAGAATAGGCAACCTGTCCCCTTTTGAAGTGGTTACAAAATTTCGGATTGTCTTCATATTTCGCAAGACATTCGTTTATACTTTCGCCATACATTCTCTCGTCTCTTGTGTAGTTATATTTATATACCCCATTAGTACTCGTAAGAAGATGCTTGCGTTGTATATAATCACTCGGCATAATGTACGAATCGTTTAGGTCATAGTCTATAGGCTTTTTGGTAGTAGAGGCCGCCCAGGTCCTATCGACGATGTCCGTGTCTTCGTCTGTAAGAATGAGATTCGGTGAAAGGTCTAGGTCGAGGTTTTGCGTCATCCAAACGTTGCCATCGTCAAATTTGGCAATCCAGTAGTCCTTCATGTCGCGACTATCACGAAGGCGATATTGATGATTAGTCTCCATGCTAGCAACAACATCCGGATCCATTTCTTGCATATAAATAATGTCGTCGATGGTTTTGGCGGCTAGGTTGGTGATAACGGTAAAATTGATGGTAGTGTAATAATAATCCAATGGTTGAGAAATGTCGGCCTTAGCGCCAATATAAATCTGCTGAAGGTTGATTTTTGACGGATCTTCTATAAGTATCTCCCCCACTACGCCTTCATTGGCGGCTGGCATGCGATTGTAGTATGCACCGCCATCGATGGAATAACCCCAACGATTGGCTGGGAATAGTGACTCGTGCACAGTTGAGTCGAGGGCAGGAATAGTATAATTATGGACGCTATTGAGACCGTTGCCAGTGATATCATCTTCTGAAGTGTTGCTGTAGGCCGTAGTCATACCAATGAGTACACCATGTGCGATGTTACTATCGATGCCAATTTCGATTGGATGCGAATAAACTTCGTTTTTGGATGCGTCAACCATGAAGCTAATATCGGTTTTTGGAAGCATGATAGAGATATTCCCATCTACGCCAACGACAAAATCCAGACTGCCTCTATCATACCTTGCGGCACGCGTAATTACTGCCGGAGCGAATGTCATAAATAGAACAAAAGTAATTACCGAAACCGGTATTAAAACTAAGGCACTACGAATAAATGTATGGAGCCTTCTTAACATAGTTTTATTATAGCATAGACGGAATAAAAAATAGCGCAAGAAGTTTAAATAAAAGCACAATAATTATGATGGGGTTTCATTATTCTTACTTTAGTGATATAAGGGTGGCGTGAAAACCCGATGCCATCCTTCTTTTTTCGTTTTATTGCTATGCGTAGGGATAATTATTGGTGCCGTTTTGGTTTGTTTGTGCGGACCAAAAGAGATTTCTGACGACAAAAGTACAAAAATTAAAAATGACACCGATGCGATTTCTTTTTCGAAGAATTGGTTGACTGATCGAATATATTCAAGTTTGCCGGAAGAAGACGCAAATCTTGGTGTGGCATATTTGCTAGGCGAAAAAGATGGACTCTCGGATCAGTTTAAGGAATACTTACAAGTAGCCGGTTTGTCGCATGTAGTGGTAGCTTCGGGTGCACATTTGTCGATTATTGTCGGTTTTGTGCGGAAGATTTTTGGGCGAATTTCGCGCAAGACCGGCGTGACTTTTGCGCTGATTTTTGTTTTGATTTTTATGGCTTTGATTGGCTGGACGCCATCGATTTTGCGCGCCGGAATCATGACGATTTTGTCGCTGCTTGCCTGGTATAATGGGCGAAAATTTCAGCCTTACAAATTAATTCTAATTACCGCCGCAATCACATTACTCATTAATCCTCATTTCATTGTTGATTTGGGCTGGCAGCTTTCTTTCGCTTCTTATTCTGGGATTATGCTGCTCGGGCCAAGTGTGATTTCTTATTTTTACGGCGAGAAGAAACCGGATTTTGTTGGGAGTATGGTAATTACCACAGTTTCGGCAACTTTACTAGTGGCGCCAATTTCACTTTATTATTTTGGCTCTTTGTCGCTAATTTCGCTTGCTGCAAACATTTTGATTCTGCCAACTTTGTCTGTAGTGATGGGGTTGACTTTTGCGACGGGGATTTTTGCTGGCGTGCCCATTATCGGGTTAGTCGTTTCCTGGGCATCCGAACAGCTCCTGAATTTACACCAAATCATTATTGAATTTTTGGGCACAAAAAGTTATTTTTTGATTACAATTCCGAAGCAAAATCCGGCAGTGTTTTTGCTTTACTTTATGATACTTTTTCCTTTTGGGGTTTCCCTTTTTAGAAATCGGAGAAAAGTATCAAAGAAAAGCATTGAACAAAGTTTCGTGATTCCTAGTCGGGAAAAGGATAATATTGGGACGATGGGTTGGACAATTCCGAGAAAAAATGCTAAAATAAGTAAAATTTAATCTGTAAAAAATAATTGGAGAAACAATGTCAGGACACAGTAAGTGGGCAACCACCAAACGCCAAAAAGCAGTCGTCGACGCAAAGCGTGGCGCGCTGTTTACCAAAATCGGCAATCAAATTGCCATCGCTGCTAGAAGTGGCACCGACCCAAATATGAACCCATCCCTTGCAATGGTGCTTGAAAAAGCTCGCCTTGCCAACATGCCAAAAGCCAACATCGACCGCGCAATCGCTCGCGTTGCCGACAAAGCCGCTGCAGCACTTATTGAAGAAGTTTACGAAGGCTATGGTCCTGGCGGAGTTGGCATCATCATCGAAATCGCCACCGACAACAAAAACCGCACCATGCCAGAAGTTCGCCACACGCTCGACAAAAACGGTGGCCGCATGGCTGATCCAGGCTCTGTCATGTTCCAATTCACCCGCAAGGGCGTAATCATGATTTCAGAAAAAGGCGAAGATGCCTTGATGGCTGCTCTTGAAGCTGGCGCCGAGGATGCTTCCGAAGAAGAAGACGGTATTGAAATCTATACTGCCGCTTCTGATCTTATGAAAGTACGCGCTGCTCTTATCGAAGCTGGTCTTACCGTTACTTCTGCTGAGCTCCAATATATTGCAAATAACTTTGTGCCAGTCGAAGGCGAAAACGCTGAGAAGCTCGAGAAATTGCTCGATGCAATTGATGACCTTGACGACGTAGTTGCAGTTCATACGAATGCAGAATAATTTCTAAAAAAGAATTGGCGGCCTAAACAGGCCGCCTTTTTTGGAGATTGTTAATACTTAAACCACCATTGTTCTTTTTCGACTCGCGGTGGTTTACAAATCTTTAACGCCAGTGCATCATCCGACTCAAATGTCGGTAAAACTGCGTTTAGCCATCCAAGACTATATGATTCTTCCTGGATGCCAGAATCTCCATTAATGCATGTTGTTTTTAGCAATGCATACCGCACCTCCTTATATTTTTTAACACAAGGAACGTGTCGTTTATTATTATAATATAATTATCTTGATACGGCAAGGCGTTACCCCTTAAAGATTGCCCTTTCACTATATGTATTTTTATGCTATAATAAACAAACGGAAGGGTGGCCGAGTGGTTGATGGCACTGGTCTTGAAAACCAGCAAGTTAACGCTTCGCAGGTTCGAATCCTGTCCCTTCCGCCAGAAACGAAAGAAGAGAGCTTGCTCTCTTATTTTGTTTCTGAAGGAAGGTGGCGGGATCCCTACCCTGTCCCTTCCTCTTTTCCTCTTGTGTTTTTCGCTAAAATATGCTATAATTAAAGGTACACCTATTTTTTTCGGGGTGAAAAAATTGGAAGGAGGTATTCTATATGGAAAAGAATACCGAGAATTATTTAAAATATCAAAGAGTAGCCCAAGAGGTCAAAGCTGGAAAGGCTTCAACAAAGGAGTTAATAAAACTCAAGCGGACTTTAAAGCATGAAGGCTGCTATTCGAAGAATCCCCAGCATATGCGTTGGAGATGCATGCTCGCCGATCATCGTAAGGAGGTCCAGAAATACATTTCTATGTCTCCTGAAGAGCGTGAACATAGCAGTGTTCGTAAGTTTCTGCTTGCGTTTGGCCTCCCTACGAATTATCGAACCTTAAAGAAGTACCTTGCACACATAGAGGAGACTGCAAAGAAGTATTGTGGTAATCATCACCATAATAACAAACATAATGTGGTGGGGTCACTTGAGATTAATCCCATAAGTGATTATCAAGCTGATATTTTGCTTTACTTAGATTTTAAGGCTACTTGAATTTAGGGCGACACATGTCGCCCATTTTTCTTGCAAACATTTACGTGATAGACTAGTTTTATGAAGTCGATTTATGACTGCAATTACAAGTTTTATCGTTCGGATTTGAAACCGCAAAAGTTTCTAGCGATCTCGGACATTCATTTCGTAGATAAAATTAGCAAGAATCATCAACGTGTGCTTTCTTTTGTTGAACACGAAAAACCAGATTACATTTTTATTTCTGGAGACTCAATCAATCATATCCATGTCGCCGAATCGTCTGCGACGGTGGAATCGTTGCGAGAATTTTTTACAAAACTTGGTGAAGTCGCACCAGTTTGTCTTTGCCTCGGCAATCATGATTCGTATCGCAAAATTAAGCCTTTTCGCCCCAAGGGTTATTGGCATAAAATTGGCTACGTTTCCGAAAAGTCTTCGCCACTTCGAGAGCTTATCGGCAACATTCCTAATATTCATTTGCTCGAGAATGAAACATTTGAGGATGATTCGGTTTTTGTGTTTGGTCTTTCCCTCCCAGCCGATTATTATGCGAACGCAGAACATCCTAGCCTAGAAAAGAAGGAAATTCTGCTCAATGAATTAAAGGATTTAAATAAAAAGATTAGTAAACTTCCAACCAAGAAGCCGAAAATTCTTTTAGTGCATTCCCCACTTTATCTTGCAGATTCGGATGTACAGAAATACTTATCAGGGTTTGATTTTGTCTTTGCGGGGCATACGCACAACGGCGTAGTGCCGCCAATGCTTCAAGAAATCTGGCGTGGACGGCGCGGCATAATTTCGCCTTATAAGACGATTCTCCCGAAGCAGGTTACTAGAATTGGGCTTTATAACAATCGGTTAATTGTGCTTGGCGCGGTGACTACGATTGCAACATCTAAACTACTTAATAGTGTTTTTCCAACCAATGTGGCAACAGTTGAAATCATCAATGAAGATTTAAAGAAGTCAGTCGTAAAAAGGCGCTATAAAAAATGAGGCCGCACAGGCCTCTTTTTTTGTTGTTACGCTAAACCAAGATACTCTTCGAAGGCTATATTCCTATCCATAATCTCTTGGGCAACTTCAATGTCGTTAATATACCTCAGGTGCCATGGCTCGTATGCATATCCTGTGATATCCTTCTTGCCCTCGAGATATCGAAGAATAAACCCATAGCGAGCGAGCTTTGCATGGACTTTGGCAAATTCCTCAGTCCGTGCCAGCATATCTTCATTCATGAAGATATCTGTACCATCTGGGTCGACAAGATAAATGTCAAGTGCTAGCCCGGTATGATGTTCCGAGTATCCCGGAACAGCAGCGTAGGTTGCAGCATACTCTGCACCATATTCTTTCGTGAAGTAATCCACGGTCTCCTGCTGAGCCTCGACGCTCCTGTAGGCCGAATCTAACTCTATATGTATGCTATCATTTTTCATGAGATCTTCTCTAAGCTCGAGAAATGCCTCGTAGGCTTTTTCCTCTACTTTATTTTGATCTCCGAATGTATTCGTAGCATCCACGAGTGTGACTTTTTTTAGCCAATCGTCTGGGATTTTGTTGCTTTTGTTTACGAGTACCATGTATGGGTTAGAAGCATAGTCTAACCTTATACTTGATCCACCCGCTATTTGACTTGCTTGTGCCGTAGGTTGGACATCTGGTACGATTGAAGGCGTTTTGTCTGCTTGTTCCTTATTTGCGCATGCCGCAAGGATAGCCATTGTTAACAACACACAAATAAAAGTACTTATCCTTTTTAACTCTTTCTTCATATTATTCCCCCCATTCTGTCTGTAGTTAGGTAAAAAGTATCATTTACTATTATAGCATACTTTTTGTGGTTTGTCCAGGGAGAGGAGCGTGAGCCTTCCATAAAATCGTGGTAGGCTCACGCTCTATGTGTCCTTCGGACACAATCGCTTGTGAGCCTTCCAAATTATGGTAAGCTTGCGCTCTAAACATCCTTCGAATGTTATCGCCTGCAAGCTTTCCAGAGCAATTACGGAAGCTTTGCTTCCTTTTGTTGCTTCGCAACAAAAAACAGCCGTAGGCTGTTGTAATTGCTCTGGTAGTACCGACTGGGATCGAACCAGTGACCTTGGGCTTATGAGTCCCACGCTCTAACCATCTGAGCTACGGTACCACGTTGTTTTATTATACCATACTTCCGTGATATAATAAAGACATGAAGAAGAAAAACGGTTTTACAATCTTAGAAATCATTATCGTAGCGGTATTCACTACCCTACTCTTTATCTTGTTCTTCGTCCAGAAGGCCAATATGGATGCCATGGATCGCGACGAAAAGCGTAAGACCGCTATCAATGCTATGTATTATGCCCTAGAAGAGAGCTTCTATGCCCAGAACAAATACTATCCAGAGACTATTTCCGAAGAAAACATCAAAGTTATCGATCCTGCACTTTGGACCGATCCAAGAGGTTTCAACCTTGGTGACGAGCTTGGCTCATACTTCTACGAACCATCCGATTGCGAAGAGGGTAAATGCAAAGAATACACTCTCCGAGCAGTCCTCGAAAAAGAAGCGATGTACATCAAACGAAATCGAAACTAAAAAATAACCCCCGAGTAGGGGGTTATTTTTATGCTGATTCTTTTTCGGTGGTTTCTTCGGCTGGCTTCTTGTGGTGGCCATGGCTGCCGATATTCTTCTTAATATTGGAGACGAGATAAGCAATCTGTTTGAGTTCTTCTGGGGAAATGTCTGAATACGGGAAAGTGTAGGTAGTTTCATCACCAACGGTAGAAAGACGTAAAGTGCCGTACTTAAAGATCTTTTGGAAGATATTCTTCTGATGAAAACTTGCATCCTCGATTGAGCTAAGGTCGATAATATTGACCGATGAAGAAACAAGTGAGGTCATCGAGAATTGCATGACACGGCGGTTAGTAATGAAGAGTTTGTTGCCGCGATAAATGCGAAGGCTAATAATGGCCGCGATGAAGATGACGGCAATAATGGTCGTAAAGACTACGGCGAGAAAGTTGCGACCCATCGCATCGGATGAGAGAACACCGGTGGCCATAGTAATAATAAATACAATTAAGATTAGGGCAAAGGCTGCGATAGTGCCGACCATAATGGCAGTAAGGCAGATTTTGGCGCGAGAGAACGCAAGTTCAACATATTCGCCTTCCTCGAGTTTTAGGTGTGGGAAGTCTTTTTTGCTTCTCGCGTGACGAACATTTTTCAAAGCTTCGTTCATAATAGCTCCTTCTTTTCCTATATTATATCATTATGTTGCGTTTTTGCCAAATGTTTCTTCCCTTTTTCCGTAACGAGACGGCCGCGTGGAGTACGAGCGAGAAGTCCTAATTGCAAGAGGTAAGGTTCATAATAATCCTCAATCGTGGAGGCTTCATCACCGGTGAGGGCAGCAATAGTAGTAAGACCGACTGGGCGATCGCCGTAGTTCTCAAGCATTAATCTAAGCATATTGCGATCTGCCGGATCGAGACCAAGGTGGTCGATTTCCATGAGCTCGAGGGATTTTTCGGCAATCTTTTCGTCGATAATACCGTCGCCGTTAACATCGGCATAGTCGCGAACGCGCTTAAAAATGCGGTTAGCGATACGCGGAGTGAGACGGGAGCGGGTGGCGAGGAGTTTGGTGGCTTCTGGCTCAATCTTAGTGTTTAGGATATTGGCCGTGCGACTAATAATCTGCTCAATTTCTGGCTCTTTGTAGTATTCGAGGCGATGGATAATGCCAAAGCGGTCGCGGAGTGGGCCGGCAAGCGAGCCGGTGCGAGTGGTAGCGCCAATCACGGTGAAGTGCGGCAAATCTAGACGCACAGAGCGGGCGGCTGGGCCCTTACCAATCACAATATCGAGCTTGTAGTCCTCCATCGCGGAATACAAAACTTCTTCCACAGTGCGACGCAGACGGTGGATTTCATCGATAAATAGGACGTCACCATCTTTGAGATTGGTGAGGATACTAGCAAGATCGCCGGCGCGCTCGATCGCTGGACCAGAGGTAATACGGATACTGGCGCCAAGCTCATGGGCGATGACATTGGCCATGGTAGTTTTGCCGAGCCCTGGAGGGCCGTACAAAAGTACGTGGTCTAGAGTCATGCCGTCGTCGCGTTTTTTGACGGCGTCGATAGCGAGCTTGAGATTATTTTTGAGGTGTTCCTGCCCGATATATTCGCTAAAGTTGGTTGGGCGGAGACTAATCTCGATGCGAGATTCTTCGGAATCAGAAAGAGAAGCCGTAGGCTCAACAATACGGTTAGCTGGGTCGTCGAACGAGTGTCCAGCCAAATAATTTGGTCCTTGTTGCCTCTCTATAGCCATATCTATATATTAGCACGAAAAGAGAGAGTTTATAAAACATTCAAGATACCACGGAGGGCATATGCGGTGTCTTCGTGGGAACGAACGGTAATAGTATCGATGCCCATCTGTACGACTGGGTAATCGTTGCCGCCTGGCTGGGTCATGTCGCCAAAGTAGAGGACTTCGGATTTGTCGACTTTAAGTTCATCAAGAAGGTGAGTCATGCCAAATTCCTTGTTCATGCCTGGAGTGATGGCATTAATAGAGGTGGTACCGCCGACTTCGTAATCAAATTCCGGAGCGAGTTCCTTACAGCGAGCAACAATAGCCATGCGTTTTTTGCAGTCTGGATCCCAAGCGTACTTGTCTTCGGTAGAGGCTTTTTGGCCGAGAGCGGAGAAAGTGACCTGGGAAAGGCGGTTTTCGATAATTTCATCACCTGGTTTGAGCTTATCTTCTTCCCAGTAGCCGAGTTCTTTTGCGGCTTGCTCGATAGTTTCGGAGATTTTCTTAACTTGTTCGTCGGTGAGTGGATAGCTATAGACTTGATCCCAATCTTCTTTTTCGACATTGTAGCGATAATACTGTGTGCCTTGTGCCACGAAGAGGTGGAGATGAGCAAGTTTTTCCTTAGTAACGCCGCATTCAGCAAGACGATCGACGATCTGGATTAGGAATTGGTCGAATTTCTGGCCGGAAATCGGGCAGATTTCATATGGGCCGAGAAGTCCGATGAGAAGCTCCGCAATCTCATCTGGGATTGGAGTTTTGGCGATGTTTAATGTTTGATCTATATCGAAAGCTAAAACCTTTTTCATAATATTTTTATTATATAATATAAGTATGAATAAGATAATGATTGTGGGCAATGTCTTAAAAGACGTTTATCTTAATCTTGACGAGCGTTCCGAAAAATTCGTAACCGACAAAGACGGCGTGCGACAGCTTTCAATTGGCTTTAATGCAAGCCAGCATCACTTTTTCCGCCGCAATAGTAGCCTAGGCGGTGCGGCAGTTTCGCTCGAAGTTTTGACCAAACTCGGAGTTTCGGCTTGGATTTCTGGTTCTTCCCTAGAATTTACCGGTGATGGCGTCAATTTTACCGATGCGCCTGGCGCCTATCGTTATATTCTGGTTTCAAATGAGGAGGCGGCATATCTTACTCCAAGTTCCACGAGGATTTCCGATTTTGTGGAGCCAGAAAAAGCCGTGGACTACATCTATATTGACCGTTCCGTTGAATTAAACGAGCGCGTCGTGCGTCGCATCGAAAAGTATTTAAATGAACATCCAAAAGTAAAATTGGTGATTTTCCCGAAAGCTTCCGAAGAGATTTTTGAAAGAGATTTGATTATGCGCGCTGATTGGGTTTTTGCGGATAGGCGATTCGAGGGAGTACCAGAAGAAAAGTTTGTACTTGTAACCGATACGAAATTAAGTTATCTCAATACTTCTGAGCCAGTGACGATCAAGCGCGCGGATCTTTCGACGCATCTTTCCCTTTATTCTGTGGGTGCCGCGACAATTTTGGCTGGATTCATACTCGGAAGACAGCCGGCGCAATGCCTCAAACTGGCACGCGCCAATATGGAGAATTCCAAAATCGACATGGCGCTGAGCCTTAAGAGCCTTACCGAGATCGTCGCTTCTTATCACGACCACGTAGATGATAGCCTAGAATTGATTGCCGGAACTTTATGTTTGGATGGTTTTTCGATTATTGATTTTGACAATGAGGGCGAAATTGACGAGAAGGCGCCGATTTCCGGCGTGGCTCTAGGCGAAATAATGCTTAACAGATTTACCGATGATGGGTATAGCTATGTGGATTATTTCACGAATCGTCGCATGGTGCCGGGACTTCACTTCGAGAAGTTTTCACTTAATTCCGATTTAAAACCTTACTATGAAATGGGGGTGAGATTTGTGAAGTGGGGTGTTGGCTTCTCGCATACATTGGAGGAAGAAAAGATTAACACGCTCGTCGCAAAAATTGAGTTAGCAACAAAATCTAAGCTCGTGCCGGTGGTTAACGTTTCTTCGGATTTATCCGAGGAAGACACTTTGTCTTATCTAAGCGAAATTCTCCGCACGAGAACGAGTAATTTCCGCGTTGCGATTCTAATAATTGGCGGAAGAAACTACCTGATTCGATAGCCACAAAAAAGCGCCCCGCGTGGGGCGTTTTTTATATGATTACTAGACGTGTTTCACTTTGACCATGGCTGGGCGCAAAACTTCGTTTTCGTAGCAGTAGCCTGGGCGGAGGGTTTCGGCAATCACTTCCTTTTCACCTTCGGAATCTTCTACCATCACGGCGTCGTGGTAGGTAGGATTGAATTCTAGTCCAACACTGGAATTAATTCGCTTAAGACCGAGATCAGTAATAGATTTTGCGAGAGTTTTGGCAAGTGGGGCAAGTTCTGGATAAGTTTTAAGAGCACGCTCAATGTCATCGAGTAAAGGCAAGAACTTATACACGGTAGCAAGCTTGGCTGCGTTGGTGGCGTTTTCTTTTTGAACTTCTACTTGTTTTCTGTAGTTTTCGAAATCGGCACGAGTACGCTGAAGATCATTGGTAAGCTCGGTGATTTTTTCATTAAGTTTATCGTTTTCTGATTGTTTTTTCATAACATTTCCTCCAACATATTACCTGCGTGGCGCACGAGCGACATAACGCGTGAATAATTTTGACGCGTTGGGCCAAGGACGCCGATATAACTTTTGTCTGAAAACGGCGAACGAAACTTCGAGACAATGAGTGAGACCTCGGAATTCTTGCCGATTGGGTTTTCATGACCGATGAAAATATTGAGTGGCTCACCAGGAGCGGCTTCGCGGAGCCATGGCTCGAGGTTATCTAGCAACTTAGCGACGGATTGGACGCGAGCAGTATCCATGAATTCTGGCTGATTAAAGAGACTGGAAATGCCGGAAAGATAGAGTTGGTTGCCGATAGTGGCGAGGCCAAGATTGCCAGTAAGCTCAACAAGCGAATCAACTGCACCACGGATGGCGGCGTCGGCACGAGATTGAGACGTAACGCGCACTTCAAGAGCATGGGCGCCACGATCGTTTTCGATAGTTGGCTCTTCGGAGCTTTCTAGATTGTTGACGTAAAAACGATAGCCAGCATCGGTAGGAACGCGGCCGGCAGAAGTATGAGGCTGCGCAATAAGACCGAAGGCTTCGAGACGAGCCATTTCGGCGCGGATGGTGGCTGGAGAGACTTCAAATAGTTTTGCAAGAGTAACGCTGCCGACTGGAGACGCAGTCTCGGCGTATTCCTCTATAATTGAACAGAGAATTTCTCTTTGGCGTTCAGTTAAATTCATGCCTTCATTATACAAAATTAGCAGTTAAAATGCAAGAGTGCCAATTTGTTCAGAAAGGGGGTGGACTTTATTACTAAAATCTGATAGAATTTACTAATCGCTAACTTGGAACTTAGCATTCAACAGCCAGGTCTTGCCTGGTAGAAAATTGACAATTTGGAGGATTGTGTTTATGGATTTAAAAGACATTAGGGTATTTGAGTTGGAAACAAGTCATTTAGGAGTCCGCGTATGTTGCGGTTGGAGAGAACGTAGCAGCGGTGGGGGTCGCGAGTTTCTCTTGATGGATGAGCATCGCACAAAAAAGTATATGACTGATAAAGATGAAAAAGGCGAAGGGATGACAATCAGAACAGACGCTAAACGTTTTAGTCATGATGAATTAGTTGAGATGAAAAAACTCCTGAACGGATACAAGAAAGAAATAAAACATACCATGAAAGAAACGAAAGTACAGCAGGCAGTATAGAAAAACTATAAATGTAATTGAGGCTGGTTCCAAGCGAGTGTGAGGCGACGGAGTTTGTCGCGCACTTTATATAAAAGCCCCGAGCGAATTTTGCTCGGGGCCTTTCTATGCAAAAAAATACATCTTTGTCTTAGTGTTATAATGTTTTTATGGAAGAAAAAATTATCGCTATCAAAGACTGGCTCGGAACAGGTTCTATTAATATTTTTGGGCTGCCAATGTCCGGAAAAGACACTCAGGGAGCAAGGCTTGCTGAGGCTTTTGGCGCTAAATTGCTTTCGTCTGGCGAAATCATTCGTGAAATGGAAAGAGAGACAAATCAAGCTCTGTCATCAAACGGCGCATTGATTCCTACGAATGTGTTTTATGAATGGGTACTTCCCTATTTTGGCCGCGAAGACCTGAAGGAATCTCCACTTATTCTATCTTCGATTGGGCGTTGGTTTGGCGAAGAGGACTCAGTGATGACCGCCGCCGAAAGCGCCGGGCACAAGATTTCAGCTGTCGTCGTACTTAATATTTCCGAAGACGATGCCCGTGAGCGCTTTGCTGCTGCAAAGGTCTTGGGTGACCGCGGCGATCGTGCCGATGATAGTAATGAGGAAATCTTCGAGAAAAGACTCGAAGAATTTCGCACCAAAACTACTCCTGTACTCATGCACTACCAAACGCTTGGGCTGCTCGTTCCGGTGAATGGTAACCAATCTCGCGAAGCAGTGTTTGAAGAAATAATAGACAAGCTTTACATTAAAGCGCTTGGGCACTAATTATCACTCCTTTCTTTTTTATTGTGGAAAAGTCTGTGGAAAACTTTTACACTTATTCTTTTGATTTCACGGCGAAACTCAAAAACTATAAACATAAGAGTTAGAATTACCAGGACAATGATCGCACCAAGGGCTACGAAGCTCGAGCCTTGGCTATTCGCTGTGTCGTATTTTAGGGCATAGTCGGCTCCATCGTTGGTAACGATTTTCTTACATCGCCCCGTAAGAGGATTCAAGAAATAGCCGTCTCGGCAGGTTTTTCCTTCATTCACGTTCAAAACAATCTTTTTGCATCGGCCAGTTTCCGGATTAACGTAGTATCCTTCTTTACACTGAGTCTCTTTTACCTCGATCGGTTTAACACAATTCCCCGTTTCTTTGTTTAGGATTTTTCCTTCTTCACAAGGCTTGTAACTTTGATAGATATTTTTGGAGCCAGGCGTCGGAGTGAAAGTGTTTTTCCAGATAGCATCGCCCTTTTCGTCGTAGCCGATCAACGCATAGGAAGTGGACTTTTTCTGGCCGTTATAATACGTAAACTCGGACAAAACATTACCCGATAGATCGATTAACTCAATTGTATTCTTGGTAGTCGGATTTTTGGTGAGTGAAAAATCTGGAAGCAAGCGCACATAGTAATCGTCTGGCGAGACGATGCCGTCGAGCGGATAAGTTTTATTTTTGTATCTAAGCTGGCAGTTGCTAAGCAAAATTTGTTCACTGGTAGGATTATAAAATTCAATAAACTGTTCCGACTGTGCCGACTCGTAGTAAGACAGAACCTCCGAAAAAATGAGCCTTGCACAGCTAAACTCCACGGGACTTTCGGAGGTTTCGTAGGCGCTTGAATCCTCTTTTTCCTCTGTTTCTGACGGATTCTCTTCAAGTTTTTCGTAAGTTAGATTTGGAGATTCTTTATTAAAAATAGGTTCGTAGTTTTCTAGGTGGATATATTCTTCGACGTTTTCTGACGCTTCTTCACTCGATTCGCCTGGTGGAGATTTAGTAAAATTATGAATGAGTGTAGTAGGCGTGTTGGATTTGAAATAATCTGCGCAGCCATCTTTTCCGGTCCAACAAACACTGTCTAATGTTTCTTCCCCGCGTCTTAAAACGAGCGGTCCTGCTTTCATGGCTATGCTTTTTGAATAAGCAAGGTCAGCCAGCTCGCTGCCTGGGGAGCTGGCCAAACGAAGGAGGATGGTCTCGCCAGTCATCCAAGCATTCGACGGAAATTCGACGAGGTCTATGGAGCTTCCACCGGAGTTTGTATAAGTAAGGATGATTCCAGCGAGCGAAATAGGTGTTAAATCGTCGGGATTCGTCCTTCCGATTTCGATCAATTCCCCGACATTGGATTGACCGTCCATAGTAAAACCTGGGTTTATGGCATGGATGTAAATTTCTGAAATTTCTGGTTGCGTATTCATGCCTCAAAAACTATCACAAGACAGTGGTTTTGCAACCCCCACCGTGATATAATTTAAGCATGAACTTTTTGACCTCCGTGGGAATTGCTATATTGGCTACGCTTATTTTGGCTTTCTTACAGCTCAAGACTGGCGTTTTTGCTATGTTGTATCATTTTGCTCGCGGTAAAAAAGGAAAACGCTATGCGGACGCCTTGACATTTTATTACGTCGTTGGCATTATCGGGATAACCGCACCGCTTTCTACGGCCTTTTTGAGCATTCCAAATACTGAGCTTTTTAAGACAATCATGTCCGGAATCTGTTTTGCCTTAGCATTTCTCGTTCTAGTTTTTTACTATCGTTATAAAAAAGGTTCACAACTATATCTAAGTCGAAAGACCGTAGAGATTTTAAATGCTGGCGCGAGGAGAGCTCACGCATCGGATGCCTTCATGCTCGGCGTCGCATCCGGCTTAATTGAATTCGTTTTTACTATCCCACTTTATATGATTGTCTGCGTCGAGATGGCTAGTCTAGATCGCATCGATTTGCTCGTTGTTGCTATCGCTATGGAAGTTGCGGCTGGAGTCTTACCAGTATTTCTCTACCACGCCTTCTTCTGGAGAGGCTTAAATCTGGCCGATATCGGCAGAATTCGCGAGAAGAATAAGAATTTTTACCGCTATTTAATGTTTGTTTGCTATGTTTTGATTGGGTTTGCATTAATTAATTTTGGAGGGCTAATTTAATGACGAAGAAGAGCAAAAGCACATCAAAGGCTAGTTCGGCACCAGTAAAGAAGCTACCCAAAAAACCACTCTGCTTTTCGAAAAGCGATTTGGCTCACGAAATCAAAATCCACGCTCGCGCAATCGGGCTGCCATCTGGAGCTACCGAATCATTTGTTAGTTTAACGATTAGGAATGTTTCGAAAAGGCTCGCGCAAGGCAACTATCCACCTGCAACTGTACGCAATGTCGTAGCGATTGAGCTCAAGAAATACAGTCCAGATCTCGCTTACGCTTATAAGAATCATGATAAAATTATATAAACAGAGGTAATATGAAAAAGAAAAACGACTTTGACTATATTGTAATCGGTAGCGGAGTGGCTGGTAGGACTGTCGCTATTAATCTTGCGCGCTCAAAAGAAAAAGTCGCGCTCGTTTCGCGCGGAAAGCTCGGCGGAACCGAGATCAACAAAATCGATTTGCCTTTTTCCATTAATCTAGATTTTGCGCATCTCTACGGACGCGCAAAGCGAGGCGAAAAGCTAGGCATTTCGAGTGCTGATTTTCGCTTTGATTTTCCAAAACTAGTTGGTTGGCAGGATAAGGTTGTTAAAAAAGCTAGCGAGAGCGAAAAAGCCAAACTCGAAGAGGCAGGCGTCACTATTCTGACTGGCGAAGCAAAATTTATAGATAAAAACACCGTTTCCATAGACGATAAGCCTTATCGTGCTGCAAGAATAATCATTGCGACCGGTTCCGAGCTCAAAGATACCGGAATTTCCGGACTTGATGAAGTCGATTTTTTGACCCCGGCCAACGCCATGCGCATGATTCGTCTGCCACGAGTTGTTGCCGTAGTTGGCGGCGGTGCAGCTGGTTGCGAAATCGCCGAATACTTCGCTGAGCTCGGCTCTAAGGTTCTCTTGCTTGAAATGACAGGCAGGATTTTGCCACGCGAAGACGAAGAAGTAGGAAAAACTCTTGGCGAGTTCATAGCTAAAGAGCGCGGAGTGATGGTTTTGCCAGATTGTCGCGTCACAAAACTCGAAAAAGATTCGATTTCTCGTCGCGTAATTTTCGTCAACAACGGACGCGAACGTATGGTGCGTGTCGACACGATTGTACTTGCTACCGGCTCAATGCCATCCGTTAATCTTAGTCTCGAAAATGCTGGTGTAGCCTACAAGAAATCTGGTATTACCGTAGATAAGACTTTCCAAACTTCAGCAAAAAACATTTTTGCGATTGGCGATTGTATCGGTGGCGATTCCTCCACTGAACGCGCCGAGTATCAGGCAAATTTCCTATCAAATCTACTTACTTCCCGTTCTAAGTCGATTGTTAATTATAATGGTTTTGCACGTACCGTACGTACATATCCTGAAGTTGCCAGTGTTGGATACAACGAAGACGACATGATTAAGCGTGATCGCGTATTCTTCAAATCGACTTATAATCTCGCTGATACTCTAGCCGGAAAGGCTAACGGTTTTGATAAGGGTTTCGTGAAGCTTCTGGCGGACGGAAATGGTAGAATCATCGGTGGTAGTGTTGTGGCACCAAACGCCGAATCCCTGATTTCCGAGATTGCAATGGCCGTAAGGTATCATGCAACGGTATTAGAACTTGCGACTTTGCCGCATCCTGCTAATAATTACAGCGCCGCAATCAGACTTGCCGCGAGAGAACTCGCTTTGAAGAAAAAGTGGAAATAATCTTTTAAAACAAAATTAGCGTTAAAGTTGGGGGGTAACTTTAACGCTAATTTTGGTTGCGGGGGTTCGATTTGAACGAACGACCTTTTGGTTATGAGCCAAACGAGCTACCAGGCTGCTCTACCCCGCGACATGCGACCATTATAACGCTTAAGGGGATTTTTGTCAAGAGGGAGATTATCAAAATAGAGCGGATCGCCTCCGCTCTATTTTAAGACCTACTTGGATACGCAGCGGACCTGGCCAGCTACATTGCGAGCCATTGGATATGAAGCATTTGAAGCAGTAGGCGAGAACCACATACCTCTGGCGTTGCGGTTACTGATTCTAGTGGATGTCCAGAAGAAGCCCTCATCACCGGCGTGTTCTGGGTCGCTGTATTCGTCGCCTTGTGCACCAGTATAGTATCCGCCGAGGTTCATCATTTGGGTCCAGTTCATTCTGAGCCCTTCACTGCTGCCGTTTGTCATATAAGAATAGCTGCTACCTGCGTACTGAGCCATCATATCCGATGTAGGAAGTTGCCAGCCGGCAGGACAAATTGAGGAGCCATCATGGTTATTGACAGTGGCGTAATCGAACGTATAGTAATAACCCATCGTGGAAGTATTATAGTCATACACATTGGCAAAACCACCCGTTGTTTCTCCAGAATAGTACGAAGGGATTTCGCGTTCACCAATCGTTGTTCTGTTTTCGGCATAGTATTTATTGTGCGGAGTAGCGACGTAATAGCTGTTCGGGCCTTCGGCGGAGAATGCAATTGGCTCTGGCACATCTGACGTATACGGATCGAGGATTGCGCCATCTTCGTGTTCGTAGCGAAGGCTCGTAGTCATCCAAGCGCGACCATCGTTAGCTTTATAAACTGTGTAGAGAGGGCGATCATCTTTGCCTTCGTCACGCTCGTCAATTACATCTTCGGCAAAACCACCGGCCGCCACCAATTCTGGCGTGATGCCCTGCAAGGTGCCAAGGTTATATAGTGAAGGCTTTCCTTTTGTGGATTCCGTAGCAATGCAACGTACCCCCATTGCATATTTTCTTGGAGTTGCAACAATATTCATGCTGTTACCATCGAATGACAAACTAAACGCTTCTCCTAGTTGGCCCAGAGTTGACCCCCAGTAGCCAGATGTCGTGTTAATATAGGTCGGCTCACTCGTACTGGTATCCCACACGCCACGTTGACTTGGCGCAAAGTCCGCCGCTACCTCAAATGCATTCTGACCTTCTATTCGTTTAAGAATACCAGTAAAACCATAGGTGCCACTAAACGAGTACGGCAAAGTCCATCCTTTTGGACAGATTGTATTTGTAGCTTCGGCACTATTGTTAAACTGATGAAGATTAAAGAGATTATCTCCAGTTATTAAGGTCTTGAGGCCACGTCCAAAGCCAGCGGTTGCAGCTTCATAAGTGTAGTAGACGCCGTTTTCATTGACGATTGGCGCGACACTCGCGCTTATTTCCTTCTCCACATTAGAAGTGGACGGATTAAGCGTTACACCTTCGCCAGTCATGAAGGCGAGATCCTGAATCATCCAGCAATGATTGTCCTTTAGCTTTGAAACGGTATAGAGTTTGTTGTCGCGAGTATCGATGAGTGTTTCCGTAATAAGGGTGCCATTGTATGCTGGGATGAGACCGCAGATTTGTTCGGTCATATCTTGCATGGCGTAGTGCTCGCCGTCTACTTTGGTTTTTTCCATCATCTCGAAGGCTTCCGCAAATGTCTCGATATTATGCCAAACCGCATGAAGCTCAACCGATGAAGAGTTGAAAGTGTAGTACATCCCTGGAAGATACTCAACTACGTCGGAAGAGGCGTCGCTAGTCCAGCCAAGGAATTTGTGACCAGGATAGGAGATGTCTTTATTCGGGATCATAATAGATTTGGTATTACTGTCCGTGAAGAGCGCATAGATGTTTGCTGGTGCAGTAGCATCATCGTCGCCAGTGTTAAAGATGATTGAGAATGGATAGGTTTCTTCGGCAACACAACGAACGAAACCAGGGGCTGCGTCATCATGCGAGTAATTATTGCTTAAGGTGGAGATGAGTGGTTCAATACTGTTGTCATTGATATAGTTTATCGGTGCATCAGTATCGGTATAGAAGAGTGGCTGATTGGTAAAGTAACGGCGTTTAGCGGCGTCAGTATAGTTTCCTTCTGGGATAAGCTTGGAAAGTTCATTGTTGCTAGCGTTTTGAACATGTGGTAAGCGCCAGCCTTTTGGACAGATTGACTCTTGGACAGTAGGCTGCTTAGCGATGTGCGTCGTAGTTGTAATATTGTCACTATAACCAGTGACGATTGCATAATAGCCGTACCCATTCCCCGGAGCATTCTCGTCGCTCGATGTGAAACCGAATGTCGCCGAATTTCCACTAATAATATATTGCTTGTGTCCCATATTATTGAGAATCTTACCGTTTAGAGAATAGTTGCCATACTGTACTCCGCCCAATTTGCCAGATAATGAGCTACCATAATTATCTTTGGCATTATATGAACCCGCTGACCCACTCCATACACTCACGTAGTCAGTAGTAGCAGACTTTGTACTATAAAAGACATCCACTAGCAACAGGCTTGCGCCGCTAATTGTGACGACATGCGCATTATTAGAATCCCCTCTCGTTGAGCCGAGAATATTTGAATTTCCCCAATGACTTCCATAATCGGCTATTTTTTCACCATTTTGGTTGATGTTGCCTGTGTATGAATATTTTGTACCCATTTTTTTCTTACTGCCATACGAGAAATATCCACCTTTTATCGTAGCGTAATAGCCATAGCCATTACCGCCGTAAGAACTGGAATTATATGAGGAATACCAAGTAAATGTTGCACAGTTGCCAGGAATGGTAGTAACGAGTCTGTCGATATTAGAAACAAGATTTCCATTGATGTCATAAGTTTCATTGCTATAACCCCCGCTAGATAGGTAGGCTGGTTTTGAGGTATCACTCCCGATATAAACTCCAACACCATCATTGTAATATCTTTTACCAGTGTATACCACAATCGAAAGATAGTCGTATCCGCTTAGGCATACCGTGTGTGGTTGACTAGTGTCACCCCTATTGGTGCCTAAGATATGGGAGCTATTCCAGCTATTGCCATATTCGGATAGCATCCTTCCAGTTGCATCTAGATTTTGAGTACGGGAATGTGCTACCGATGTATTTTGTTTGACCGGCTCAATACTTGGCGGGTAGTAATCTTGTCCACCTTCACCATTTTCCATACTAAGTGGCGTCATAATGGCATAGTAGCCTCCTCGGCCATAGGTAGAACCGTATAATTCAAAAGAGACTGACTCAGTATACACTGAGACGGTAGTGCTACAGAAATTAGGCATAGCCTGTCCAAACAGTGTTGTCCCAGAACAGCTGGTGCCATATACTCGCTGGACCCTGGAACCATAACTATTGTAAATGTCTACGTAATTAGAGCTGCCATTGGCATAGTAATAAATCTTAACCTGTAGGGACGTTGCGCCAGGGAAAGTCACCGTGTGCCTACTAGAGCTTCCTTCCGTCCTCCCAGTTCCTCTAATTGTTGAGTTATTCCATAAAACACTTCCACTGCTGAGCATGGTTCCATCTTCCGCAAAGTTGCTTGTATATGAATATTTTTGAGTAAGGTTAAAACTATCTGGAGTAGACTCCTCCTCCTGTGTTTCTTCTTCACTCGTCGTTGATCCGCTCGTCTCAGAAGTAAACGTCACATTAGTTTTATCGGCGAGAGCCGTAGCAGATGGAAAAGTATAAGCCGAACCTAGGAGATAATGGAACAATGGGTCATTGAGCGATGTAACAATGTCACTAATATCAACAGAGCCATAAAAATCGTTCTTCATTAACGTGCCAAATCCTTGATAATAGTCCTGATGTTCCTCATCAAAATCAGTGGCGGCGATTGTGCGTTCCGCAGCGACACTTGAGGTTGCTGGGTCGAGCGTGGTGCCGTTTGCGTCTAATTCGAAGTTAAGATTTTGAGTCATCCAACATCTTCCATCTTGAAGTTTGGAGACAAAGTAGATTTTGTTGTCGCGAAGATCAATAAGCTGAGTTTCATTAGCTTCAAATTCGGAGATTTTCTTCGGAACTGCAGCACAGATTTCTTCAGTCATGTCTTGCATAGCGTAATAGCCATTGGTTTTGGTTTTGCCAGCAGCCTCAAATGCATCATCGAAATAGTTATGGACGTTACTCCAGATAGCATAGAGTGTGTGTTGGCCAGTAGCAACATAACTATCACCAGGCTGATACTCACCAGTAGGTGCGTTTGAATTTTCGGACCAGCCGAGGAAGGTACTATCCTCGCGAGATGGAGTAGAGCTCGTGATTTGAAAAGTATGTGAGTTGTTATTCTCCCAGCCACCAAAGAGTTGTTCTTCTGGCGCATTTGAGCCTCCATTAGCGTCAAAGTTGATGGAGTAACGCTGAGGTGCCTCAAAGACACAACGCACATAACCAAACTGGTTTTCTCCATCAAGAATTGATTGATAGACTGCGTCCGACGTGGAAGAGTTGGTTTTAATTTTTCCTTTTTTGGTTACTGATAGAGATGAGAAATTAGATCCAAGGAAATTCCCATTAACAATAAAGTGAGGATTAACATTAAGATCAATTGTGCCGTTTCCTCTCGATGTGTTTCCGTATAGACCGGAAATGGAGTTGTTGTAGTCTGTATAGTCATCAAGTTTCCATCCTTTTGGACAGATTGACTCGTTCGAAGTCATTGTGTCCGTAATTGGCTGAGTGAGTGCGGTTGAGATTGAATAAACCGATCCGCCCGCCTGATGCGCATCAGTATATTCCTTTAAGTCACGTTCTTGGAAGAATAAATCTGGGTTATTTGTTTGTTCATTTTCAAGAACTACGCCATCTGCCGTGACAATAGCATAATAGCCAGAAAAATAATTATTTGTCCAGTTAACTGCATGGTAACTAGCTCCGAGCGCAATAGTTACGGTGTCTCCCTCTATAGAGTAAGTCTCTTTACAAAGATAATTGGAGGAATAACCGTTTATGCTATATGTATCATAGCAGTACTTCCCCAAAAGGTATTTATATGGTTCGGTATAGCTGGTAGTTGTAAAAGACGGGTGAGCACCAGCCCAAAGTCCGATACCGCTATAATAAGAACTAGCATACGAGCCATAGTAAATGTCAATATTGAGTTCGCTGGCTCCAGGAATAGTAATAACATGTGCGTCAGAGCTCTCCTCGTCCCTATCGGTGCCTCTGATGGCAGTATTATACCATTCGGTCGATTGTAGCGTGCGTGTCCTGTTTCCGTCTTCCGTGAAATTTAGGGTACGAGAAATCTTTGCTACATTCGAAAAACTATTCAATTCGGATGGTGTTTTCGCAATAGTTTTTTCTGTCTCAACGTCACTCGTTTCTGGATACAAGGTGGTGCCTTCGGTTGAGAGCTCGAAGTCGAGATTTTGCGTCATATAAAGGTCACCATTCTTCAGCTTAGTGACATAGTATTTTTTATCATCACGAGAGTCGATGAATTGATATTGCTGTTCCGTAAGGACGCTATCGTAGATCTCCTTATCGATTTCCTGCATGGTATCGTATGGGTCAACGATTTTGAGTTTTTCAGCTGAATTAAAGGACTTACCGTACTGCGGAATGTTTAGTGCAACGTCGTATTCGCCGTTTTCGAGATTATCAGGAATTTCACAAGTGATAACAAGTGGGCTATCGGTGATTTTTATGATATTTTCGCAAGGTTGATTATTGACCGTAGCAATAAGGATGCCAAGATCAGAGGCGATTCTGGTCTCCGATGTAATAGTGATGGTTGTGCCTGGCTCGTAGTTGTTGCGGATGCGGCGTGGGAAAATAGAAATACCTTCGGCAACTTCACTAGCCATATCCGTGACGGCAGAATACTTAATCCAAGTTGTATATTTGCCATGGCGGAGACGTGAGTTAACCTTGGTGGCAAAGTAAACATCAAATGAATCATTATCAATTGCAGTGGTAGCTTCGTGAATTAGCTGGCCATTTCCAGCAGTCGGGACGGCAGCAAACTTGGCCGAAGTGCTTGGACTTGAGGTAGTGTAAGCTTCGTCAAAACCACCAATACCAGGAACAGCAAAGCCCCAAGTGGCTGGGACACTTTGAGAGGTGAATAACGCTTCTGGAGCAGCAATAGTACCAGTAGTTGCTTGCATTCTCGAATCATCACGAGCTGTGTTTCCCTCTTCGCCTTCGAGTAGGAATGAGTTGTCGTCTTCGGCGCTTGAGATATAGAGTTGATAGCCGGTTGGCGCATTGGTACCACCAACGATCGTTGCCTTGGCCACGTTTAAGGCTCCACCCTGGGCCTCTTCGGTGGTTGGATTAATAGTAAAGCTGATATCACTGGTCATTCCAAGCGTAAGAGCATATTCATCGCCATTGACTTCAGCGGAGGCGCGATTGGTAGAATCGGCGAATGGGAAAAGAGTCAAAAGGCACAAAATAGCAAACATGGAGTTTGCTGCAAAAATTATGGTGCGAAAATATCGTAACCTATTAATACAAAAAACAGGTTTTTTCACTTTTTGTATTTCCCTTTTAACGTTTACTCTATATTTTTGTTAGAAAGGCCAAAGATAATTTTTACACTCTACCTAAATAATAACATAAGCAAAAAAGAATGCAAGGGTTTTTACATAAAAAAATAAGTCCTTTCGGGCCTATTTTTCTGTATCCTGAGTTTCTTCGTTACTCTTAGATTTAGAATGCTTTTTTAGAAAAGCGATGAGCTTTTCGCGTTTCCAGGCAATAACGGCGAGGAGAGTAACAACGACGCCACAGACAATAATCACTGGAACGAGATTAGATTCGCTAACGCCCATGCCGACGTAGTTCATGACAATAACGGATGGTAGGCGGCCGAGAGTGACGAGAGTCATAAGCTTGCCGAGTGGGACGTTGGTGAGACCGGCCATGTAGCCAACCATGTCGTCTGGGAGACCCGGGAGGAGGAAGATGAGGAATAGAATAATTGCTGCGTTGTCGCCAAGGGCAAAGTCGAATTTGTCGATGGCTTCTTTTTTGAAGATTTTTTCGAGCAATGGGCGACCGAATTTACGGGCGAGCAAAATAACGACAAGATAGCCAATTGTGCCGCCGATCATACTCCAAAGGATTCCCCACCAGCCAAAGAGTAGGCCGCCGATGCCGCCAACGACTTGGCCCGGAATTGGCGCGACGATAGTCTGAACGATAGTTAAAATAATGAAGAGAATTGGCGCGGCTGGGCCGAGGCTTTCGAGCTTTCCTTTTACCCATTCACTGTTGCCAAATCGGCTAAAGATCGGACCGTTTGAAGCGAGGTCCCAAAAGATGTAACCACACAAAAGAAGAACGCCGAGACCAATGAGGATGAGCTTCACCCAAGTTGATTTTCGTACGTTCTTCTTGATGATTGGCATATTTTCTTATTATATCACGCTTACGTTAATTTGTCAATTTTGCCTCTGTTACTTGGCGTATTCAACGGCGCGGGTTTCGCGGATAACGTTGACTTTGATAACGCCCGGATAGCTCATGGTTGCCTCAATCTTGTTGGCGATGTCGCGGGCAACTTTGAGGGCGGAAAGATCATCAATAGTCTTTGGCTCAACGATTACACGAATTTCACGACCAGCGGAAATAGCGTAGGCTTTGTCGATGCCTGGGAAGCTAGTGGCGATGTTTTCGAGATCCTTCATGCGTTCGGCGAAGTTCTCGGCGGAGATATTGCGGGCGCCTGGGCGAGCTGCAGAAATAGCATCAACGATTTTGACGATGACAGCTTCGCGGGAAGTTGGCTCAATATCATCGTGATGAGCGGCGATAGCGTGAACAACTTCGTCTGGCATACCATATTTTTTGGCGAGTTCTGCACCGATTTCAGCGTGCTTACCTTCGATCTTGTGAGTAACAGCTTTGCCGATGTCGTGAAGGAGAGTGGCAGTCTTGGCGATGCGCTTATCGGCGCCAACTTCTTCGGCGATCATGCCAGCCATGTGGGCCATTTCGATGGAGTGAAGAAGGACGTTTTGACCGTAAGAAGTGCGGAACTTGAGCTCACCGAGGAGGTGCAAGATTTCGCGTGGGATACCAACGACGCCGACTTCGCGAGCAGCATCTTCGCCAGCACGGACGACTTCCTTTTCGATTTCCTTTTCGGCTTTGGCAACGGCTTCTTCGATGGAAGCTGGATTGATGCGGCCATCTTTCATGAGACGTTCCATGGCGTAGCGAGCAACTTGGCGGCGAATTGGATCAAACGAGCTAAGAACTACCATGCCTGGGGTATCGTCAACCATGATATCGACACCAGTGGCACGTTGGAGAGCCTGAATGTTGCGGCCTTCCTTACCGATAATGCGGCCCTTCATGTCATCATCAGGGAGCTTAAGCGCAGTAATAGTGCGGTCTGCAGTAACCTCGGAAGACATGCGTTCCATAGCAGTGAGAAGCATGGCCTGAGCGGTTTCTTCGATGTCGTGTTTGATTTCCTTTTGCTCTTTGTTGATGAGGCCAACGAGATCTTGCTTGATGTCGTTTTCGGTCATTTGCATGAGCTTGTCGCGAGCGTCTTGCTTGGAGAGGCCAGCGATTTTTTCGAGTTTTTCGTGCTGCTTGGTACGAATGTCACGAATCTCGTTTTTGAGATCTTCGAGCTCTTTTTCCTCTTTGTTGAGCTTCTCGGATTTCTTTTCGAGTTGGTCGAGCTTGGAGTCGAGAGTATTCTCGCGTTCGACGAGGCGATTCTCGGTTTTCTTCCATTCCTTGCGGCGATCGTTTTCCTCGGATTGAGTTTTTTCGGCGACGGCTGCAGCTTCTTTTTTGGCGTTCAAAACGATCTCGGAAGCTTCGTTTTTGGCCTTTCTGATGAGGTCGTCAGCCTTGTTTTTGCCGCCGTTTTCTTTCTTTTTGTTGTATGCGTAAATACCACCAGCGCCAACAAAAAGGCCAGCAACAGCAGTTATGATTGGAATTACGATTTCCATATTTCCTTTCTAATTGTTTTGTCGATATTTTTCTCTATACCGACGGGGTAACAAATAAATATAAATTAATAAATTTCCACTTCTAATTATATCACGAAACGGGATTATTAACCCCAGAATGAACGTTTTTTGGCACCGCGAAATTCTTCGAGGAGTTCCTTTTGGCGTTTGGAAAGATTCTTTGGAGTTTCTACAATGACAGTAACGATGTGCGGGCCGCGATCACCATCGGCACGGAATGGAACGCCGTGACCAGAAAGCTTGAATGGAGTGCCAGATTGGGTGCCGGCTGGGACCTTCATAGTAACGGTACCATCGACAGTCTCGGCTTCGATTTCGCAACCGAGAGCAGCGTCAACCATACTGATTTTTTCTTCAGAAAGAATAATGTTGCCTTCGCGAGTGAGGTGCTTGTGCGGTTTAACACGGATACGGACGTAGAGATCGCCCTTTTCGCCACCTTCTGGAGCTTCGCCACCTTTGCCACGAAGACGAATGGACATACCATCGTCGATACCTTCTGGAATTTTGAGTTTAATGGATTCGCCGTTGATGTCGACTTCCTTGGTAGTGCCAAAAATAGCTTCTTCAAAAGTAAGTGTAACGCTAGTTTGCAAATCAGCACCGCGACGTGGACGACGAGCGCCACCGCCAAAACCGAAGAGATTAGAGAGAATATCATCAAAGCCACCAGCACCACCAAAGTCGAAATTGAAGGTTTGGCCATTGAAGTTGCCAAATGGGCTGCCACCGCCACCAAATGGGTTGCCACCGGCATTGCCACCAACACCGGCATGGCCGAATTGGTCGTAACGGGCACGTTTTTGCTTATCACTCAAAACATCATGAGCTTCGTTAATCTCTTTGAATTTCTCTTCGGCTTCTTTGTTGCCTGGGTTTTTGTCTGGATGGTATTTAATAGCAAGCTTGCGGTAAGCTTTCTTGATTTCATCATCGGATGCGTTTTTGGAAACGCCTAAGACTTCGTAATAATCACGTTTTGCCATATGTTTTATTGTAGCACTTTGGCACTTAAAGTGCAAGAGTGCTAGATTTAGTGTTGCTTCTTTGCAATGAAGATTCCGCCAAGCACAACTACAGCTGCAATAGAGACACTGGAGGTAGCTGCGCCAATCAAAGCGCCGTAAGAACCAGTGTCTGGAACTTCAAGCTCTTCTTCTGGCTCTGGATCAGTAATATCTTCAATGATTTCTTGCACGGTAGTAGAAACGAGAGTTGTATTTCTAATGTTTCCAGTATAACCATCTGGATAGTGGACTACAATGAGTGGGTTATTGTTGGAAGCGATAGCAACAAATTCATAATCTACGTTAGCGAAGTTCTCATTGGCTAATGAGATCGTATTGAATGGCTTCGGTGCATCAAAGACGGTAGCAGCAATAGCAGCATCGTCTGGGCCAAGGGCACCTCTCCCCTCCTCAAAGGAAATGTTAGTTCCTTCTGGAGTTTCTGTACGTTTGAAGGCGGTATTGTAATCTTGCCAATCAGACTCAAGGATTACACCATCACGACGAAGGCCATAGAGTTTGAGGCCAGTTTTGCCGAAGTCTGTTTTATCTTCGTTTAGGAGAACCTTGTATTTATTACTGGTGAGATAGAGAACTTCATCTAGGGCATAGAACTTGCCATCGTAGTCTTCGCGAGAATCGGCATTAGCGTAGGCTTCGGCTGGAGCGTCCGAATAGGCGAAGATGGTGGTTTGTTCTGGAATAGTGAGCTCTACGTCATTCTCATTAATAATTGTATTACCCCAAACAAAGAGTTTTTCTAGCTTGTTATCGTAGAGGAAGGCGCTTTCATCTACTTTGGAGAGTTGGTAGTCCAAAGTTACTTCTTTTAGTTCTGGATCATTGGCGAAGGTGTAGGCTGGAATGGTAGAACCGTTGAGATTCTTTTCTGCATCTGCGAAAGCTGGTTGGATAGTGAAGGTAGATGGAACATAGACGGTTGTGAGTTTTGGTATTTCGGAGAAGACAGCTGCATCTTCAGCATTAAAGTTAGCAGCGGTGAGAGCAAAATCTGTGCTTTTATCGCCCATAGTTTCTATTGCGGTACCACGGAAAGCATATTCTTCAAGTGCTACATCTTTGCCAACAAGACCGTCGCCAAAGACAAAGGTTTTAAGTTTATCTGCATTATTGAAAGCATGGTGGGAGATACGAGTGAGACTATCGTGGCCAGAAAGATCTACTTTCTCAAGGTTTGCACAATCTTCAAAAGCATTAGCTGTAATTTGTGGGAGGTTCTTAATTACTACTTCACGCATAGTCATGGCGTGGAATTCTGGCTCACCGTTGAAGCGGAGAGGAGAGACCATTTCACCATCAACTTCTACTTCGTCTGGAAGGATTGGCGTATCCTTAAGAGTACCAAGCACTGGGAGCATTGAAGTATCGATCACGAGTTTATCCATCTTGGCATTCCAGAACATCTGGAAGACGGCTTGGTTATTGGTCTTTTCGTAATCTAGTGGTGCTTTAATTGTAACAGTATCGTAGTGAGTATCCGCACCGCCGGCATTGAAAGCAGAGACGCCAACGGAGGTTACAGAAGCAGGAATTACGAAGTCGCCACCGAGAGAGGCGCCATAAAATGCCGCTTCGCCGATAGTAATAACGCCTTCTGGAAGACCAACGAAGTTATCGATGTTAGCATATTCGAAGGCCTCTTTGTCGATAGTTGTAACTGATTCTGGAATCGAAAGATTATCAATCTCCGCTTCATAGAAGGCATTCTTTGAAATGCCCGTAAGGGTTGCTGGGAGCTTAATCGTGCCGGCCTTTACACCTTGGAATGCTCTTTCTGGGATCGTCGTCCACTGAGCTTCACTCAAATCAATTTCACCGGCTTCTACGCCGTAGAATAAGCTGGTTTGGACATCAAATGGTTCGATTCTATCAAACTCTTCAAAACATTTTCCTTCATATCTAGTATAAGACCAGTTGACGCAATAACCGTATTCATCGATTTCTGCATCTGGCACTAAACGATAGAATGTAAAGCCGCCAGCCACAATATTGTCGCCTTGTTGAGGAGCCGTAATGGAATGGCTGCCAATAACGAGTTTGCCGACTTTAATATCGGTACTGCCATAACGAACATCAAAATCGTCATATCCTTCAAACAGAGATTGACTCCAGCCGCTCACTTGCGCTCCATAAGTGTCGGTATTAAACAGGTCGGACATAAAATGATTTTTACTATCTTGTTCTGTGTAAATATCTACTATATCGCAATCGATTATGAGACTGTCGAGTTCTCCGATGCCAGTAAAGGCTCGGTCACCGATTGATTGGATATTGCTTCCTAGAACGATGTTTCTCGTAGAAGTCCCTGCGAACGCATTGTCTTCTATTGTAGTAATGTTTGGAAGATTAATGTCTGCTGTAAATCGGTCGTCCATGGAAAACACGTTACGGCCGATACTTTCGAGACCAGTAGGGAGGCTAGTGATTTTAACACCGTAGCTATATGAACACGGCCTCGTGTCCTGTCCGAAGGCGCAGTCAATACTGTCATCTATAACACCATCTTTATATGCATGCTCTCCGTCCCAGAGAGTTCTTTTCTTCTTAACATATGTATCATTTTGAAAAGCGTTCGCGTCAATGGTTTTTACTGAGTCCGGAATTACGAGCTCTTCTTTGATGCGAGCGAAATAAAACGCAGAATAGCCGATTCGAGTTGTTCCTTCTGGAAGCAAGATTTCATCAGCAACAACATTCAAAAAACCCATGTCTGGAATTCTGGTCCAGCCAGTTTTGGATATATCAATCTTTTTGGCTGCAGTACCATAGAATGTCCACCAGCTAGGTTCGGTCTGAACTTTTTCGGTAAAGATAATATTTCCCAATTTATGGGTCAGATCACCCCAGGCTGCGGTTGGAACAAGGTTACCAATAAATTCCTGAAGCTCTGGTGAAGTTCCCTGAAGTGGATACGTTGCTTGAATATGCCCAAACATCGCCGACGTGAAAACTGATTCCGCAAGCAACGCACGAGTATTTTTCTCCGGATTAAAAACATCAAAGTCGATAATTACATCATTAAGCTGAAAGCAGGATTGGAATGGGCTATGCCCGACACGTTCGAGTTTGTCGTACAAATGCACATTGTGGACACCAGACACAAAGAATGCATGCGTTCCTAGCACTTTTAGATTAGGAAGGTCAACATCGGCATGCATGCCGAGATTATAATAAAATGCAAATGCGTCAATATATTCTAGCGACTTTGGTAAGTTTATTTTTAGCTCTTCCTTGCCACAGTTATAACCTAACCCAAACATACCAATACCTTTAAGCGTTTCTGGCAATACCACTTCTTTTAGCGCTGTGTGATCGTATTCATAATCAAAGTTCGAGATTTGATATGCTCCGTTAGGGCCACCAGTAATAGTAGGGTAGTTATAAAATGCGAGCGAGCCTATATATTCATAACCATCACCTATCGTTATTTTTTCCAGCCTATTAAAGCCATAGAAATATGACCTGGCAATAACATTTTTATAGGAGTCCGCTACATGGCAATCTACGTCAACATCACCAGCATTACCAACTGGATTTTCATAATCGCAATATGAAATGTGAGTAGATTTTAGCTCGTCGTTTTGACCATACGGAGCAATGATATTTAGCTCTTTAATTCCGCGGATTACATTGGTTTCTGCTCCAACATTGCCGCCCATAACCGTGTGTAGCGGGTGAAGCGTCCCAGTAGTTAGCGTATCATATGCAATTGTAAGTTTGGTGAGGTTTTTATTGAAGGCAAAAGTATTAATCTCGCTTAAATCGGAGATTGATTTTGGAAGATAAAGTTCTGTTAAATCATTATTCGCAAAAGCTCCGCCGCCAATCTTTTCGACTCCCTCGAGATCGATCGATAATAATCCAGCATTTTTGAAGGCGAGTCCAAGAATGTTTTTGACATTTGTACTGCTAAAATCAACTTGTCCAAGATTGGTGTTTTCAAAAGCTTCATAGCTAATCGTATCTACGTTGCCAAAATCTATGTTCACTAGGTCTTGGCACCCCTTAAACATTGCCGGAAAAACCTCTTGAGTTTCGAAGGTGGCACTCGTAACATTTGTATTTGCAAAAACACCTTCGCCGGCCGTTTGATTTGCTTTGATTATAATATCGCGGCTTGATTCATTGAAAACGGCATTTTGAAAAGCATACCAACCGATATATTTTACTTTTTCAAGATTAGTAAGTTTGAGTTTGTAGTTTGCGAATGCTCCGGTATCTACAGTTGTGACCGTTTTTACCTGCATTGTTTTCCAATCTGCTAGACATCGGCCAGTGTAAGACTGTTGAATGCCGGAGTTTGACTTCATCATTTCATAATAGTCCAAACAGTCTATGTCGCCCAATGTAGGTTGATAATTCTTTTTTTCGTATAATAATAGATCGTCCCAGGTCTTGCTTACCCAATAGTAGACTTGCGGATCGTAATAATTGATACTAATATTGTCCGTAAAGTTTGAAAATTCTCTTTCTTCGAAATTAGCACACTGATAATATGTGCTCCCCACATAAACAGCATACGGTTCGAATTCAGTACAAACGTCTATCGTAACGAATAATTCGACGTCGGTTTCTAGACTGCCTTCACCGTCGCCAATGACCATATTCTCGCCGAAGATAAGCTCTACCTCGGTTTCTGGATTAATGATTGGTTTTACGCCCATGATTTGGACTTTAGAAGTATTGGTCATATCAAGAACAGTTACGTCTGCTTGGTTGGCTGTTCTTCTGGCTGGATCAGGATTAGCAAAACGAGTATCTTGGGATTCTTGGTTGGCATTTCTTACGTAGTAAGTATCGGAAGCAGGGGTTACTCCGGATACTGTAGTGATGTCTATATAGCTAGGTACTGTTACAGTTGTGAGGTTTTCTGGTTTGTCATAGAACATGAGGTTGAGTTTTTGTGGTTCGTTTGTATTTTCAGAATCTGATACTACTTCCCATTCCCAACGCACACCATCTGGCGCAGTGTAGAGACCATAGTTATCTACAACTTCTGCTGCAAAAGTTGATGAACTAGTGGCTAGTCCACATGAAATAATGCTCGCCACAAATGCAAGCACAAAAAGATTCGATTTGTTTAACCGCTTCGCGAAAACGGTCTTACCTAGAAACCCCAAAATATACCTCCTTGTATGACCTTTGATAGATCAATTATAACATAAGCAATAACTATTCGCAGAATTCTTCCAAGGTCATCGCATCTTTGACGTCGTATTTGCCGATTCTAATGCGACGAAGTTGAGTGAGGTAGCCACCCACGCCGAGTTTTTCGCCGATATCCTCACCAAGAGTGCGGATGTAAGTGCCACTAGAAACATGGCAGCGGATTTTGAGTTCTGGCCATTCGTAACTTAAAATTTCAATTTCATAAATGGTAACTTGGCGAGTTGGAGTTTCAAAATCTTTGCCGGCACGAGCGAGTTTGTAGGCGCGCTGGCCATCGATTTTAACAGCGGAGTATTGTGGAACTTTTTGGTTGATGACGCCCACGAATCTTTCGACGGCAGCTTCTACTTCGTCGTAGCTTGGTCGGCTCATAAAAACTGCATCATTGAACATACTTAGTGAATCACTAAAGCCTGTCTCTTCAAAACCATCCGATTCTTCCGAATCTGAATTAAGCCCAAAACCAAGCTGATCATATGGCGTAATTTCGCCTTCTGGGTCGCCAGTGGAAGATACTTTGCCAAGACAAATGGTAGCTTCGTAGACTTTGTCTTTTTTGAGGAATTCATTGGAACGCTTAGTAGCTTTTCCGGACAACAGAATCATAAGGCCCGTAGCAAACGGATCCAAAGTACCGGTGTGTCCCACTTTGACTTTGTGACCTGCGCGCCTAGTTAGCTCGTGGCGAACTTTTGCCACTACGCCGAATGAGCTAATGCCGGCCGGCTTGTCAAAAAGCAGGATTTCTCCATCTGTACCACCCTGACCATTTTCCATACTTTCATTATAGCATATGATATAATTAGGTTATGTTAATCTCTGGGACAAAACTCATTAACATGCCGGTCGTAAGTTTGCAGACTGGCGGTGCTATCGGTTGGATTAAAAAAGCCTATATGAACTCCAACGATTTAAAAATCGCCGTTTTGGAGTTGCAGGGGCCGATGATTGGCAAATCTCAGGAAAGATTTTTGGATGTAAAAAGCATTCGCGAATACTCTGAATATGGTTTTATTGTTGATTCCGCTGAGGAATTATTTGATGTTATTGACGTAGATAAGTTGCGTCGCATCGTGGATCTCGATTACGAAATTATTGGGCTTAAAGTTATTTCTCGCAAACGTTCCCATCTTGGGAAAATTGAAGATTACACTGTGACGAGTGATGATTTGATGCTGCAGCAGCTAGTAGTTAAGCGTCCATCTTGGAAGAGTCTGCTTGATTCAGAACTTCTGATTCCACGCAAAGAAATTGTCGAGGTCAATAACAAAGCAATCATCGTAAAAGACGACGAAAAGACCATTCGCGCCAAAGCCGAAGAGGATTTCGTGCCAAATTTTGTTAATCCGTTCAGAAAGAATCCTTCTCCTGCTGAATCAGATTTCGCACCAGCTCATAGTCAAAACCCTGACGAAGAAGATAATTAGTTAACTTATCATCGTCATAACGACTGCGTTTCTTGGCGATGATTTTTTTGATTTCCTCTTCGTCATTGCGGATATCTTCCGATAATACTTGGTCGATAATGGTTTGGTTGATGCCTTTTTTCATCAGCTCGAGACGAAGACGCTTTGCGCTAATTCCCTTGTTGGTAAAACGATTCTCAACATAATACTTGGCGAAAGCTTCGTCGTTTAGGTAGCCTTTCGTGATCATAGTATCAATAATTCTATCAATGTCAGACTTATCAAGAGAAATGATATCTTTATTGACGCTAACCGTACGCTTTTTTGCTTTATTATTTTTTGGCTCATCTGCGTCGTAACTCTGCTTTTGCTCCGTTTTGATGCGATCCTTTGAAATGTTTTCGCGTTGTTTCTTATTTAGATAATCGTAGGTCTCGCGGATGGAATGCGGACGCGACAAAACCCATTCGAGCGTGCGTTGATAAACTTTGCCGTAGGACGAAGCGCGTTGATATTTTGCGATATCTTCCTCGGTTAGTTCTGTGCCAATTTTGAGCTTAAAGTCTACGATTTGGGCGATATCTAAAGAAAAACTATATTCGTTATCAATAAAAATGTTGACACGATTGTTGTTTTTGACGGCTTGTTTAATATCAGTGACTGTGTGTTTTTGTTCGCCCAGACAGTCAGCCGCTTGCACTGCATGTAGTTTAACAATTTCCATCTTACTCTTGACTTTTACTCTGTTATTTGCTATACTTATAGCAGATTACGACGCAGGGATGCACCGAACGGAGAGATACCTAAGGCGAACCTGCTTTTTTGTTATGCCGAGATTTTCTTTTTAATTCCTATTGAATCCAGAAAACTAATATAGGAATCTGCCATTTTTCGGAGATAGAGCGAAGAGACGCTATTAACCCCAGGCACTAATATTTTCCCAAACTTCTTTTTTAATATCAAGTAATTTACCATTTTCCAATAATCACCATCTCCGGACACAAGGATAACTTTGTCAAAATCTTCTTTTTCTACTAATCCCCTCATAACCGAAAAAACTATATCAGTATCAACATTACCCTTCTTTTTGCTCACAAGACTATTTGCGTGTTCCCTCAGTACGACCAAGTAGCCATTCTTTTCTAGGCATAAATATAGTTTTTTATGTTTTTGTTCGTAAGCACCAACAAAATAGTATGCCTTTTCTACGCCATATTTTTCTCTTAGGTAGACCCTAAATTTCTTGAGATTAACTTTCCATGGTGTATTCGAGTTCAGGGTTCCCAACTGCAGATTTTGACCATCTATAAATGCGTAATTCTTTTCTATGGTTATGCTCCTTTATTAAATCTTAAGTAACAAAAAACTATGCGGAGGACACCCACCGCATAGTTTCATAAAAGAGATTATTCTTGAGCAGCGATTTCGCGGACTTTGGCTTCAACTTCGGCCATGAGTTCTGGGTTTTCTTTGAAGAGTTTCTTAACGGCTTCGCGGCCTTGACCGAGAGTTTCACCATTATATTTGATGAAGGCGCCGGCTTTGTCGAGGACACCATATTGAACGCCGAGGTCTAGGATGTCGCTAGTCTTTGAAATACCTTCGTTGTACATGATGTCGAATTCGGCAGTGCGGAATGGGGCAGCAATCTTGTTTTTGACAACTTTGATCTTGGTACGGTTGCCAGAGATATTGTCGCCTTCTTTGATTTGGCCGATGCGACGAATATCAATACGAACAGAAGCGTAGAATTTGAGGGCATTACCACCGGTAGTGGTTTCTGGGTTGCCAAACATGACACCGATCTTCATACGAATCTGGTTAATAAAGATAACAGTGGCTTTTGATTTGCTAATGATGCCGGTAAGCTTGCGCATAGCCTGAGACATCAGACGAGCCTGGAGACCCATTTGAGAATCACCCATGTCGCCATCAATTTCAGCTTGCGGAACGAGAGCAGCGACGGAGTCTACTACGATAAGATCGACAGCATTGGAACGAACGAGAGTTTCGCAGATTTCGAGAGCTTGCTCACCGTTGTCTGGCTGAGAAATGAGAAGATTGGCAGTATCAACACCGATTTTCTTGGCATAGGCAGGATCCAATGCATGCTCCGCATCGATGAAAGCTGCTTGGCCGCCTTGCTTTTGGATTTCGGCAATTGCGTGGAGGGCAAGAGTAGTCTTACCGGAAGATTCTGGGCCATAGATTTCGATAATACGGCCTTTTGGATAACCGCCACCAAGTGCAAGATCAAGAGAAAGTGAGCCGGATGGTAAAAGTTCAACATCCATTTTTGGGTTTTCGCCGAGTTTCATAATAGAACCGTCGCCAAATTGTTTGGTAATTTGGGAAATCGCAAGCTTTAAAGCTTCGGACTTGCCGTCATTTTTTTGTTCTTCCACCGCGTCTGATTTTTTCGTCATAGTATTACCTTTTTTAGAGTTAGTATTATTATATCATAAGGTGCTAAACTGGTGAGCCAGGAGCGCCCAAATAGGCGGGGTAAAAGCTCTTGAGCGCATGTAGCCTTTTCCTGGTTCGCCAGTTGTCTAACACGATTAGTCGTGCTAGAATTGTCTTAGTGGCGGAGCCTAGCTCACCACAGGGTTAAGGTACGATTACTGCTAGCCTTCTAGGCTAACAGTAATTTTTTTCTTCCTAGGCTTGATTTTGAGTTTGAATTTTAGTTCTATCTCCATAATCTGACCTCCTTTGTGTTTTTGTGTTTCACTTAGGAGGCTTCCACCTAACTAGCTAGGATCATCACGAATGAATCCCCCTGACGTACGAGGATCCATTGTCAACGTGGAAAGATAAGTACTCCAACCCGAGGTCATTGTTTCATAGAATTTTCATATTGCAACCCCCACCGCGATACGCACCAAAATGCGTGCTTATTTTGTCAACCCCCGAAGCATGAGCGCGAAGCCTGGGTTGACTTTTTTGTCAAACTAAGAAAGCACACCAAGCTAAAATGTAGTTTGTTCCAGTTAACTGCCACAGGCGCAAAATAGCAAAATATGTTATAATAGTAAAATGAAAATTAGAGAGAATGTTCCAATTTCCGAGCTTACCACGATGCGTCTTGGTGGGCCGGCAAAGTTTGTAATCGAAATCGAATCGCAGGACGAAGTCGTCGAGGCGTTTGATTTTGTAAACGAGCATGGACTTCCCTTCTTTATACTTGGCGATGGCGCCAATACGATTGGTCACGACGAAGGCTTTGATGGTGCGATTATCATGAACAAAATGAAAGGCGTGACTGTTTCTGGAAATATGGTTTACGCTTTTGGCGGCGAAGAATGGGACAAGGTCGTAGAAGCGGCTTGCGAACACAATCTTACTGGCATCGAAGCACTTAGTAAAATTCCAGGCACTGCTGGTGCAGCTCCAGTGCAAAACATCGGCGCATACGGACAGGACGTTTCGAAAGTCCTAAAGAGCGTCGAAGTATACGATACTTTAATTGATGAATTTAAGACTTTAGCAAACGAAGATCTTAAGTTTGCCTACAGGAAAAGTATCCTGAACACCGAAGAAGCTGGACGTTATTTCGTAATCGCGATTGCAATGGAGCTTAAGGAAGGTCAAATGGAGCGTCCGTTCTATAATTCCCTAGAAAAATACATTGAAGAAAACAATGAGACGGATTTTTCGCCAAAATCCATTCGCAGAATGGTGTCCGCTATTCGCGCAGACAAGTTACCAGACCCAAAGGAACGCGCGAGCGCAGGTTCGTTCTTTAAGAACGTTTATCTAAATGACGCCGAGGCGAAAGAGGCTGAGGAAAAAGGTTTGCCAGTGTACCACGGTAAGGATGGAAATAAGATTAATTCTGGTTGGCTAATTGAGCACGCTGGACTTTCGGGCAAGACTTTGCACGGAATGCATGTTAACGAGAAAGCGGCCTTAGTACTTATTAATGATTCCGCAAAATCTTATGCAGATCTGGCGGTGGCAGGCGCAGAAATCGTTGAAACCGTAAAAGAAAAATATGGTTACGAGATTAAGCAGGAGCCGGTGGAGATTTTAAATGGCCAATAAAACCAGGATTCTAAACGGCAAAGAGTTGGCTGGGTTCGTGAAGGAGCGCCAGTTTCATTATGTGCGTGGACTGAAGAAAAAGCCACGCCTTGCCATTATCCGCGACAGTAATAACCCAGTAATCGTGAAATACGTGAATCTCAAAAAACAATACGGCGAAGACATCGGGGTGATCGTGGACGACGTTTTTGCGCATGGTGCAGATGGAATTCGCGAAGCGATTCTTGCTGCCAACAAGAATGAAGATGTTAATGGCATTATTTTGCAGTTGCCTATTCTAGACAAAGAAAAAACCGACGAACTCACCGCCTTAATCGCGCCAGAAAAGGATGTAGATGGGCTGAGCGGAGTTGGAAAATTTGATTCTGCTACCGCTACGGCCATCAACTGGTTGCTTGGTGGATACAATATCGAACTTAATGATAAAAAAATTGCAATCGTAGGACGTGGAAAATTGGTGGGGGCGCCGCTCGAAAGAATGTGGAAGAATTCTGGATTTGATGTGACGGTTTTTCATTCGGGAGACGATCTTAGCAAACTACGAGATTATGACATAATTGTTTCCGCTACGGGTGTGCCGCATTTAATTAAGAATGAACACGTACGCGGCGGCGCAGTCTTAGTGGATGCTGGCACAGCTAGTGAAGATGGCGTGCTAGTGGGCGACGTGGACGACGAAGTACGCGAGCGCACCGATATCGCCGCCATCACTCCCCGCATTGGTGGCGTTGGTCCACTCACGGTGGGATGTTTGTTTGAGCACGTGATTAGCGCTTAACAAAATAGAGAGCTTCTAGCTCTCTATTTTGTTATATGGCAAACGGTCCAGAATCATCGTCGGAAGAATCGCCC